>Ga0123354_10018720_pt1 | contig 10868 bp, 7 predicted proteins | sample TergutLab28metaG_2_FD_97872 | JGI IMG/M metagenome (GOLD analysis project Ga0123354, IMG submission 97872) | Labiotermes labralis P4 segment gut microbial communities from Petit-Saut dam, French Guiana - Lab288 P4 | ecosystem: Host-associated > Arthropoda: Insects > Digestive system > Gut ... | reverse complement strand
TGTGTGTGTGTGTTTGTGTGTGTGTGTGTGTGGTGTGTGTGTGTGTGTGTTGTGTATTTGTTTGTGTGTGTGTGTGTGTGTGTGTGTGTGGTGTGTGCGTGTGTATGTGTGTGTGCGTGTGTGTGTCTGTGTGTGAGGTGGGTGTGTGTATATGTGTGTGTGCGGTGTGTGTGCATGTGTGTGTGTGGTGTGTGTGTGTGGTGTGTGTGTGTGTGTGTGTGTGTGTGGTGTGTGTGTGTGTGTGTAAGTGTGTGTGTGTGTGTAGGTAGGTAGGTAATTATAGCTCCAGGCGTTCTTAACACCGACACTAATTTTGGTGAGTTTTCAGATTCATGATATGGTTGCTTTACTTTCTAAGAAAGAAGTGAGAATTCCAATTGGAAGGAAGGCTGTTTGGGTGCAAATCATTAGTGCAATTAAATTGAGAGAAGGAGATTACGGGTTGTCTGTCACAGATTAGGTATATTGAAGACATTCTCAAAGGAAGAGATACCACTTGGAAGTACTTACTTTAGATCTTAGAGAAATGGTATGCCGGCCCGCCGATTTGACTGACCTAGATCAAGATTGGGAGAAGAAACTAATTCCGTTGATTAACAAAGGAAATTGTTGGTTAGAAAATGTCTATTGTATTTATTAGCTGAGTAATGAACCTGTTGTGAGACAGACACCAACTATGGAGATATACAGTTAGGAAATAATTATTGCGTAATAATAATAATAATAATAATAATAAATAATTTTGTTGATATCGGTAAGTTTTACTGGAATTTATAAAATAAAGTCTTTGATAAAACGGAACAATTGATAACGAAAAGTTCAATGTCCACATCGCATCAATTTTTTTTAATGCTAAAATAGGCACACAGGTGCTGTGTGACTGGTTTCCTATTTGTGATGGACACACATATATATCTTCATTCAGTTCCCAAAGCCATTTCATTCAAGTCGGAATTCCATTTAATTTGGTGAATTAATTACATTTCCTTATACACGCCCAGTTTTTAATTACAAATACAATTCTATCTTCCATGCCATGCAAATTTTTAAAATTGTTTTTCACAAAAGAAGTTGGTGAAGTCCAATAAAGATGAATGAGATCTAGCTGGAAAATTAGGTTCCTTTGTAAGAGATTTATTTATATGTATACGTATTATATATATATATATATATATATATATATATATACACACACATTTTATTCTAAATGATGTGTCGTACAGGTGTATTTCAGTGTGAAGCTAGGCAAAACTGTCCCTACACAGGCCTGGACGGGCCCGTAGGCCTCCAGGGGGCTGAGGCTCCCAGAATTTCTATACAGACTTTACACGAAGGTGGCAAGGCTGTCAGCATACGCATCAGCCGCCTTTAACCTGGCGACATCCGTGGCACTCTTTACTGTTAGAGTCTACTACCCCATGGCTATAACGCGGCCAGTTCATTCAAAGAAAAATCCTAATGAATCGAACCTGCGACCTCCAGGCTTGTATCGCAGTGCCTGTACCAACTGCGCCACCACGTACACAGAAGATGTTCAGTGTGCCTTACGTCTCTTTCTGCTCACAAGACGGGAGGCACATTTTCACACACTCATACACAAATAAAATAAGTCTTCAAATATTCTGTACTTTCCTGTACAAAATTTTTAGGAATGTTTCCCGATTTCCCCCGCTTTCTGATCAAAAACTGCAGTAAAGTAAAAAATTAAGAATGTCTTTATGCCGAAGATATAAAATCCGGCGATTGTGCTACCATAGATCTAGACATGTGTGTTTATTCCACGTTATAGAATAAAAGTGTGTTGTCTCCTATAAATATTAAGGTTGAAAATATTTATTTTAATGTCAATAGGAAATAAATGAATCTCAATATCTGAGCCATGCAGAAGTCCGGGCATACTTTTCCTTACAGTTCTATTAGACGCTCCTATTTCCTGCTAGTCTATCTGATACTCCTGCACCACAAAACACCAGCTGAAGCCACGCAGAACTTGGGCCACAGGAACTTTTATTTAACTTCACACAACTCTAGCAGATTGAAATCCGCTCCACCATTCAACTGCAACTTACCCGGCGGAGCGAAAAACGTATTCTTTAGAAAGATGCATGACAATGCTACGGAGAGTGAGAACCCCATAGAAACTACAGGAAATAACACGCCTCATAAACTGACAGAAATCCTGCGGTGACGTGGGGAAATATTCATCTACTGCATTCAGTATTGCAGGGCAGCGAATAGAATGATAGATTAGGAAGCGAGAGGTCAAGGTTCCAGTCCCGACAGGAAGAGAAGCGTTCTCACGTCACCCTCGCCCTGATCGTCTCTGATCCCACCTACCCTCCTATAAATTGGATACCGGGGTTCTTTCCTGAGGGCTAAAAGTGACTGGAACCTGAAACTGACCGTTCATTTACAGACTTGCTGTGCTTGAAAACGCGTGCAGCTTCAGCTCTAGTGTTCTCCTGCTTCTCAATGACGTGCTGCTTAACTGCAGTAATTACTGCGACACCTTCAAATAAGTAATCGTGTGTAAAATGTACTTTTATTGAAAACAATTCCTGCTGTTTTCCTGTTTTATTAAACCACAAATGAACGCGTCTGAAATCTGCACTGGCCCGCTTTCTCTCGTTTAACGTCAACATCTGAAATTATATGCTCGAACTTACTAAGTGCTTAAAACACAGCTAAAAGGTTACCGATATGGTTTGTACTGCAGCGCATTCTGGAGGTTCCCAGTTCGGATTTCGCCCAGGTTATAGAGTTACTTGAAAGGCGTTTCTCATTATCTTTGGGAAAACGTCGAGATTTTGACTGCACGTTTATTACAGTTGACTTCTCCAAAGTTTACCTGCTGAATTTCCGTGACATTCTCCACCCATACGTACGAATATAATCCATGCAGCGACAGAGTCAGACTCAACACAGCGAACAGTACACACGACACAGTACACACAACACAGTACACACGACACAGTACACACAACACAGTACACACGACACAGTACACACGACACAGTACACACGACACAGTACACACGACACAGTACACACGACACAGTACACACAACACAGTACACACGACACAGTACACACGACACAGTACACACAACACAGTACACACAACACAGTACACACAACACAGTACACTCAACACAGTACACTCAACACAGTACACACAACACAGTACACACGACACAGTACACTCAACACAGTACACACAACACAGTACACACGACACAGTACACACAACACAGTACACACAACACAGTACACACAACACAGTACACTCAACACAGTACACACACCATACCTATGACATGCTGCCACACCATCACATACCATATAACGACGTAGTTTTTTTTTTACCGAATTTTAATCCAACATAACTTTAGCTAGGCTCTAATGAAGTCTCCCTGATGATGGACGTGCTTAAAGAACGAAACATGTAGGAGCACGTTGACATTATTTTTAATGTAAATTTTAAAATTTTATCGAGTTTAATAAAGAGTGCATTTGTTGGTGCGTGAACTTTATATTAAACAAACTGTCTGAAACTTAACATGTGTAAATATATATATATAGTCGTTACTGCAGTATGTCTTCAGTTTAGTGGAAAAGTATTAATAATTTATAGAGGATGTCTTATATTGTTGTAGAAAGAAAAAATCAGTAGACCGAAAAAAAACACTCTGTCATGCAAACGTTTTGTTTGTAACTTTTCGAAATTCTCTTTTGTACGTAATTCGGTATCCAAAATCCATTTTACCAGAAGCGTTCAACAGATTTCCATACTAGAAGCGCTGCAGCTAGTGACGGCATAAATACAACAAATGTCGATTTTGTGAATTAATAACACGGATGGTCTAACACATGTTTGTGCTTCATAAATTATAGCACAGAAAGAAATTAAACCTGCGTTTGACATTCTGAATCAATTTCAAAACGTGCGCTTAAATATGTGTAATACACTTTTGTGGCGTCACTAATGGCATTGTCTTAATGCAGTACAATATGCGTAGTACAGAATTTTAGTGCAATTTCAGCGTTGGTTTAATGCAATAAATCCTCCTAATGAATCTAACAGCCTTTTATGTATGAGGGGTATTTAAGGACATCCTGGCCTTTTATGAACTCCAACGACATATCGGTAATGGATCTCATCCCCAGTCAGTTGTAGCAGTACATATCGTTGTACCATAGTGCTTCTGTAAACAAAAATCAGAAAAAAAGTCGGAATTTGTAACATCGATGGAAATGTGTGCTCTAAATCCATACACCGCTCTTCTGTGTCGTGGCGTGGCATCGCTCTATAAGCCACACCTGCGAGTTCCGACGGTGCGCGATGCTTTCTTCTTCAAGGGCCCGGATTTTCCAGAACCGGGTACTTACTGACGCAACGTCACTTATGGGAATAACGCAATCTTTAACCGCGCCACTGTAAAAAAATGAAGACCCGGGTATGATATCCTTATGTACTGTCATTTCATTACGGAACATCATTCGTTACTAAGTTATTTTTAGAAAAACGATTCCTTATACCGGTAAGTTGTCCCGAAACGTCCGTAAGAAATTACCACTACTCGCTGCGTAATGACCAAGAAGGACGCAGTTCTCAGGAAATTATATTAACCAAAAACACTGCATATAGAAGGAATGACAAAGAATGTTGGTAATAATGAATGCATTAACATTTTTTGTTGATGTGATTCATGCCTTTGTCTTACAATAAAAATAAAATTAACACATTCCCTCCAAGAAAATTATATATTTAAAAGTCTGCAAATCAGCCGATTTCCTGGCCTTTAATTATATATTCATAGTTTTGTTTGACCGTCAAGTATTGGTTGTATAAAATTTTACACGTGTGTAGCACAAAGGAATGTAGTTTTTGGAATTAGATTTGTGCTTAGGATTCTTACTCTGCTGCCATATTATCATTATTATTATTATTATTATGTAATTTTGTTTTATTAATAACTTACGACTAATATGATTTTAATAAAGCTTTAGAAAACCCTGTTACAATATCTCATATTGTAGATCCTAGCATATACCTACGAGTATTAGGTCTAACCATACACCGCTGCACTTGTTATGAGATAGTATGTACATATTTATCACATTTTAAACACATTTTGATGGTTTACATAATAGATATTGTCATACATGAACGTTCTTAGTTTACTTCCCCACTGTAGCAGCAAACAAGGTTACCTATATTGTGCGTTTATATATATCCCCAATTTGAAGTATGAAGAAGTTTACTGACCTTCAGGAAAGTCAGTACGAATGTATTATCACCTGGAGTCCGCCTTACTATATGCATTTTCATTTTCTTATATTCCGTACAAATAATCCTCCAGTCGCGCTGACTAACGACATGTATCGACACTATCGACATCTACAGTGCGTTCCTGAAACGCTGTATATTTTCAGCCCTTTTACAGACAAGCATTTTTTTTTAGATAATTTTTTATTGACTGTAAAAATACAATATGGCAGCAGGGAAAATATTTTGTTTATCTTTGTGTTTCGTAGCGATAATTAACAAACAACTGGGTTCAGACCTGAAATTTTGTTAACGATTTATATCATAAACTTATGGACATATTTTGTATGAAATGTTACTTGTAAGTTAAAAGTTACAAATGGGCAGACATCGCAAAACTTTGAGTTTGTAACTGACAAACTTAATGTGTGCAGGATCCAAATTTAAGCAAATCATTCTTCAAAAAAGTATAAAAAAAATTGTAAGTAAAATAGTAATAGCAATAATAATAAAAATAATAAAGTGTATGTGGGAAAGAAGTTTATGGTAGAGAGTAGTATTCGAATAATTTATAAATTCTAAAATGTGTGTTAATTATCAAACAAACGTATTGCAGGTCTAATTGTACTGGTTTCCCACTACGTTTCTACGTAGTTTCCGCCATAGTTAAAGCAAGTTTTATATCCTGGGTTAAGTTTCTAACATTTTCTGTTAATATTTTTCACTATCCTCAGTTATTAACCATCGTGTCAAAATTATTTAGAACTTGCGAAAATCTTTAAATCTATCGTCATCTATAAGAGTCACTGCTGGACAAGGAATTCCGCTTACATAAACACTGTCAGTTTAGGTTACTTATCGAGGAAATTAAAAGTCTGTTTTCTGACCGGCTGTCGTATTTTTAAAACCCTACAACATGAATCTCAACTCCAGGAAATTTGTGTTATAATGTATTGCTCTTGTCTGCATGAAGGGATGATCAGAATAATAAAGGAGCTTGTAAAATGAAGCTGAGACTGCAAAATGTTTGGTGATGAATGATATTCAAGAGGAAATTAAAAAAAGAAATAATGTCGACGTTGTGACAAGAAAACTTGCAGCAGTTAATGTTCAAGCCTTCGTATGGAAAATTACAATATTCCTTAGCGCTCGACTTGCTGCGGTGTCAGACCTGTACAGGGAGAATCTTCACAATGAAAAGTAAATAACAGAACCGTCTCCTAGTTTGCTTCAAGTTGTAAATTGTCAGGAGATTAAGTGAAACGAGATGAGGAGTGTGGGAATGGAACGCTGATGAAGCATGTAAAAACTGAAAAGAGAAGACATTGAATTCAAACGCTAAAAATAATTAAAAGTAATTAAATAATAATTGGATAAAGCGGATAATCAGTCGTCAGCATGTTTCAACCTGTGTTTTATAATTTTTTTATTTCTGATTCAATTAAACATTTACACTCTTATTAATTCAACTTTGTGCAAAGAAATTGACACAGTATTATTATTATTATTATTCGATATGTATGTCTCTTGTCACAGGCCTTTTCTTCCTGGTACTTCTCTTGAATCAGCGGTGATCTCCACCGCTCACGCTTCAAGCTTCACACTGCAGTACTTTCCGTAATATGTGTGATGCTCCAATTATAGCTGTCTTTTGTAGTGAATCTATCGAATGTTTTCCTGGTACAGCTTCCAAATTTTTCCTTAAGCTTCTCGTTACTATTCCAGTGGCTCCAGTTATTACTAGTATAATCGTATATTTCAGGTTCCACATTCCTTGTATCTCTACACATATACTCTTGTATTTTAACTTCTTTTCCGCTTCCTTTTGCACAACATTTCTGTCTGCAGGTATTGCCACATCTATCACGGTGCATGCTTTCTCTTTTTTGTTTTTAATTATTTTATCTGACCTATTTACTGTAACTTCTCTGTCTGTGTTTACTGCTTGATTCCACAACACTGTGACATCTCCCTCTTCATACATTGGCTTGGGCTTGTGTGTACCATTTGTCTGTCGTTTCAATGTCTAACGTTTTGCATATTATTATTGTTATTATTAGTTAATAACCTTGTGGGTGTGTTTGTGTGGTGTGGGCGTGTCTATTTGTATGGGTTTTGTAATGTGTGGATGTGTGTATGTGTGGGTATTTGTAATGTGTGGTTGTTTTGATAATTGTGTGGGTGTTTTGGTAATATGTGTACTTGTATTTACTCTGTTCTATATTGTTTTACTTGTGTACATTTACTCTTATTTGTTACTAGTAAGGACTACTGCCATCGAGTGAAAACTCAATTGCAGTAAATAATAATAATAATAATAAATCTTTGAAAGTGGATCTTAAGCATAAAGCTATTTTGCGCTCATTTAATAAATATTTCCTTTCTTCTTAATAGTCTAACCTCTTCTACCTACTCGTTGTAGGTGTAGAAGGTTATTGTTCCATCTGATCACCCTCAGTGAGACACACACACACACACACACACACACACACACTTGGTAGGACTCCTCTGGACGAGTGATCGTCCCTTCGCAGAAACCTCTACCTAACAACGAACAATATTCACAAGAGACAGACAACCATGCTTTCATCGGGATTCGAACCCGCAATCGCAGGAAGTTAGCTGTCCCAGACACACACCTTAGACCGCGTGGCCACTGGGATCGACCATTTGATAAGTATATCTGCGTGTTGCACACCGAGATTGACACTGAATTAACAGTTAATTTGATTCCTTACCGAATACTCGTAGATGGTAGAGGAGAAGAATTAATTATTTAAATAAGTAACCCCTTACCCATTCCAGTGGCCGCGCAGTTTAAAGCGTGACTCTGAGGCCACTCACTTTCTGGGCTTATGGACTGGAATCCGGGTGGGGCAAGGATGTCTGTCTCTTGTGAATATTATCTTTCAGATAGAGGTCTCTGCGACGAGCTGATCCCTCTTCCAGAGGAGTCCTACCGTAAGTGTGTAGTGTGTTTGTGTCATTGAGTATGATCAAGTGTAACAATAACCTTCTGCCCCTGCAATGAGCAGGTAGCAGATGTCAGGCTAAGAACGAAAAACTACACCCTTTATTTAACGGAAAATATTTGTCTTGAAATAGGCGTAATAGGACTAAAGCCGAAGGAAGTGACTTTACCAGTTCCAAGAAACGTCTTTAAACGTATCGGTATGCGCTGCTGGTCATTAAGTCAGCACACTTAAAGTCATGAATACGACAATCTACGTGTCAGGGTAAAGTAGCGGTCAGTGTCTTGAGTTTTGTTTGGAAGTCTTTCTTCATCTTTCAGTCAAATGCCGGAATGGTATTTCGGTTAGGGTATGGCCTTTTACCACAAAATTCCATTAAACTCATCAGTCTTCTTTCACTCTACAATTCGACATGGCACATTCTTCGTTACTGAGAGTATCGTTAGGAACCCGACAAGCACAAAGCTTACGAAATGTCGTGAAGTAAACATTTTATCCCGACAGTAGCAAACACTTTGTGAGTATTTGTGCTATAAGAGAATGTAATCATCACAAACATGTATATCCACAGAACATCTTATGCGTATTGGACCGTGCATCATCTACAGCCTGCACTCGGATACCACATCACCAACAGACAATCCCGCTACATAACACCTGCACGCCTCAAGTCAGCCTACACAACACAACAAGTAATCGCTAGCTCCTGAAGATGGACGTATTAATGTCTGAAACAAGTTGAGCAATATATAATAAAGCAAGTGTCATCTAGTTGGTCAACCTTTATTCAAATATCCACAGAACACTTTGTACGAAAAACAAGATCATATAAAACCACTATCATTAGATAACAACGGAAGACATGTATGTGCTTGGCAGAGGGCTCCCCGAAGTTTTAGACATTTAGTATATTGCGTGGCCAAAACGATTTGGTCGTTGGAGCACAAAAATGTACAAATAAAAATTTCCCAACAAAATCATATTTTCTACTTTTCTGTTGTGTATATTTTTGTTCTCCATATTGTTGGTATTGCTATTGTTTTATTTTATGAAGAACTTAAATACGTATGCTTATAGATTCTATATACCTTAATTTTTTTTATAACTCAAAGTGTCTTATCACCTATTTCTGTATCACCTGTTGTTGCCACACAGATAATATTTCACTTATAATTAAATTTTAATTTAATTTCTCCTAAACTTAGGTTATATTTGGTCACTCCTTCCGGTTTCGAAATATGTATTTTCCAGTTACTATTATAGACTGTGGTGAGCCGGGTAGCTCAGTCGGTATAGCGACTGACTACGGGCTGGACGGTCCGGGATCGAAAAAAAAAATTTTCCGCCCGTCCAGACCTGACTTGGGGCCCACCCAGCCTCCTGTAAAATGGGTACCGGGTCTTTCCAGGGGGTAAAGTGCGGCCGAGGCGTGCTGCTGACCACTCACAACCTTCTAGTGCCGCGGTCATGGAAGAGTAGAGCTATACATCTACCCACTCTCTGGGCCACACAGGGCCTGTAATGGGATCACTTTACCTTTATTATAGACTGTGGGTATTGTGATGTGAGGGTGTGCACAATAGCTCAGATGTGCAGTGGAATATCAAACTAATCTGACATTATCTTCCCAGTGATGCCAAGTCCCTGGTGTTCACATTCAAAAAGTTTGGGCTGCCTCTGTAATTTTATACTTCAATATGACTTTGTCGTCTCGAATTGTGTAATTTTAATGCCTACACGCGTTATGCATGATACGTTTGAAGATGGGTAACAAGTCCTTAGAAGGCGTAAACGGTAAGGATATCCCTGTACAGGCCTGGACATTCCCTGAGGGCTCCAGGAGTTTGAGGCTCCCGGGATTTCTAGACAAACGACCCATGATGGCAGAAAGGTTGTCAGCCTACGCACCGGCCGTCTTAACCCCCAGGAGATAATCCTGGTGCCCTTTTCTGTTAGAGACTGAGTCGATTCCAGAACCATAGTGCGGTCGGAATGATTAAATCAATGACAAATCTGGGGACTTCATCGGGAATCTAACCCGCGAACTTACGTTTTGTAGCGCAGTGCCTCAGCCACCTGCGCCACTGCGTACCCCCTTTAGAAGATGCAGCAGTATTTAAACTTTTCGAACAACACTGCCCAATCAAAGTTACTTGTATAAAAAAAGTTAAGAGTAGTTAAGACAAGTTAGCCACTGTTCAATTCAACACACTTTGTCAAAATAACAAAATATTGAAGATTGTAAATTAAATAGCTGTTTGATACAGTTTTGTAACATGGCCTCACAACATAAGGGGAGAATACAGATTAAATTGTTAGGAAGTATCTTTGTGAGGAATACAGTTGTACATACGGGAGGGGAAATAACAGACACCAGGAGACGTTTAACTGGTATAAATCCAGTCATTACTATTTACACACCTCAAAAGATATAAGGTAGTCAGATTACGAAATGTGAAGTGGGTGGTACGTGCAACACGCAAAGACAGTTGAGGAAAGTATACAAAATATGCATGAAAATTCCGAAAGTAAACTTTGAGGTTGGGGGGGGGGGGGGGGCAAAAAAAGAAAAAAATATTAAATGTTTTTAAAAAAAACGGAAAAAGATTTAAGGGGGGGGTGTCTAG
>Ga0123354_10018719_pt1 | contig 10869 bp, 7 predicted proteins | sample TergutLab28metaG_2_FD_97872 | JGI IMG/M metagenome (GOLD analysis project Ga0123354, IMG submission 97872) | Labiotermes labralis P4 segment gut microbial communities from Petit-Saut dam, French Guiana - Lab288 P4 | ecosystem: Host-associated > Arthropoda: Insects > Digestive system > Gut ... | reverse complement strand
GAATATCGGTAGAATTTACTTACTAATGGTTTTGTCCTTGTGCCATCATTCAGTTTTTTTTCCACTTCCCACCCCACAACCCCTCTTTTATGAATGGAATAATGTTGATGTAGAAAAATAAAAAAATTATTGTATTGATTTTTGGGGGGGGGGGGGGGGGGGGTGAGAGAGAAGAAAATGCCATTGTATAAATGCAAATTTTACAGGTGTAGAACATACACAATGAAGAAAGTACGGCACCAAGTGTATGAACATACTAAGCCGTGATTAAACAACTGATCTAAAATTGTAACTGCACATTTATATACATTTATTGAATCATTGTAATTACCAGTGTCTTTACTAGTGTAGTACCTATCCAAATGGGAAAGTTGAACTGATTTCATGTCTGTATGGGTGTGGGCCTCCCCTGCAAGTGACTTAGAAGATGAAGTTTTTTCATTTAAGAACTGGAATGGCCATTATACCTCTTGGAGCCATCACTGTTAACTATATTTTTGAATGTGGAATATCGGTAGAATTTACTTACTAATGGTTTTGTCCTTGTGCCATCATTCAGTTTTTTTTCCACTTCCCACCCCACAACCCCTCTTTTATGAATGGAATAATTTTTCCCTAATGTTGTGCCCAAACATTGTTTAGGATCTAAACATAAGTGGTGTTCTAGCCTCAAAGGGAGCATGTCTTTCATGTTGTTATTACTGATTGTAGAAAACTATGAAATGCGGTGTTGCAGTGCCCTCTAGTGGCCTAATGTTTGTACAAAGTTTTGTGAAAAGCAGTAAAAGAGTTGAAAAATAAGGTTGAATTATGGGACACGCCAACAGCATTAGTCTCAAAAGCATACAAAATCATCATTTGCACTACAACTCATGAAGTCCTGGCCTTCTTCATAAGTTTCTTCAAATTTTCCGAGGCTACTTCGTGATTTCATAACAAAATGTTTTCCCTGTGTAGGTTGCTAGCCACACGCAAAACCCCCTGCCAGGAGGAATGGGATTTGACTTCGAGGCTTATTGCCCTAGGGGATTGGCTTCACCACGCCTAAAGAATGCCCACTACCTTTCGATGTAGACTAATGCTTCTTCTGGCACTGCTTTTCGACCTGTCTGGCTTTAGAGTTCCTGCCGGGAGTTTAAGCTCCCGCCAGCATAACTCCCCGGGTCATAACAGCGCACGCGAACCTCCTCGCCACGATAAACTCAAAAGCGTTCATGATTTCCATTTTAGGAAGGTAAGTCGGTTAAAAAGCTTCTTGTACTCCTACACTGATTCTAGTTTAGAACGTGCATGTGCAGATGGACTTGAAACGGATTTCGGAAAAATTTGTTTGCAGTTGGGCTACTCAGTATTAATTCTCTCCAAGGAGTTATTTTTATCTTTGCCATCGCATCTAGACTGGGTGTGGGGACAGCATCTGAGCGACTTATCAATGCTGGCAGACACTTTTCTCGGTATTAAAATGGCCGGAGCTTCAAGCCTGTCATTTACGCCTAACTGGTCTAAGTTCTGAACGCGTTTCGCTTTATTTCCACTCGTTATGCGCCTTAATGGCTTTATATTCAATTTCATACGTACATAAGCTAATGAGAGAATACTTTCGCTGAAACCATTTGCCTTTGCAACTGATTCTTACGAAATAGATGGATGTACAGTAACATCGACGTTTAAACGGCTTACCTTAATTTCGGGAGCAATGAATATATAAATCAGTATTGTGCCCAGGGCGTAGTAGAGCAAAGAGAATCCCATCTTGCCTGTCTGACAATAAGGAGGTGACTGGTCCCTGTCGGGATTATCGGATTAATAATAACGTACATAAACATGCATATTAGTCATGTGAATCTGCTTTGTACGAGGACGCGTCATCCTTCGCAAATGGAATCATTTGTACCGAACACGTAGATGTTTTTTTTTTTCCTAATTCCCTTAGTTATGTTAGAACAAGGATGTTTGATAATAAAAGGAGTATAGTATTGCACTTCTATGTTACGCTATAGACCTTTTAGAATGGCATTAGACGCTCATATTAAGTTTGGTATCAAGTAAGGTCTGTAGACCTAAAATGATGTTTCTGGGTTTAAAACAGATATAGAAAAACTAGAGTGGAATGATAACATAACCATAATGTTTGTCGGTATTTTCTGTAATCCTGTGGAAATAATTTTAAAAAAATATATAAATAATAGCTCGGCGTATAATATATTTGTGTCTAAAATTATGTATTCCGTTGAGTTACCAGGCTTGTGACGAAAATAAAAAAAGGCCTCACAAAATACTTATTGTGGGGTCTATTCATTACGAACAAAATACGATTCTATACAGCGCGTTTAACTAACAACTTTATATCCAGTTCAACTTAATGTTAACACACCAACATTTTATAGTATAGACGCATCACGCACACAGCAAGCAATTCAAAATTTTGTGTTACGCGGGAATTAGTTGAGTCTTCACTGGAATAAATTTATCTGTTAAGTCAGACTTGTAAAAGCAATGAGGTCTCATTTCTTGCCAACAGAAAAGAATAACCACTAATACTTCTAATATTGTATTCTGTATACGAAGAGGTGGCACGATTTTGTCCAGATAGGTTTCAGGCGAAATGTGTCGTTCATGTAATTTAGGGCAAGAATAAAGAGATGTAAAAGCGGAAAAGTATTCTCATTACAAAACTAGTGAGAAGAATGATTAGAATTTTGAATTTGTTAACTTGTACTATTACAACACTACTATGATTTATTTAACAACACTGTCAGTAGGTTAGTGTGTATAGCTTCGAATTGCAGGCTTAAGGTAAACCTACAGTCTTGTGCATGTCATAAAAGCATAGGGGGGAATAGAAGGGTAGCTCCACTCATTCTTAACCTGGCACAAATTGGAGATGAGTGGTCAGCTTCACGCTCCAAAGAAAGAGCTCGCCATACCGATTGAACAGGAGGCTGAGTAGCCCCCACAACCGGTATAACCCTTTGGACAAGAAAATGATATCTCACGTCTGCTGTCAGTTAAATCAGGATTGTTCTGTTGTTCAGCGCGTAGCCTTTTCACCTTACGGATTACTCCATCCCGGCTTCGTTATAAAATGAAATGGAAAGGATGTAGGAAAAGTAGGCCGTGTTCTAATTTAAGGTACTATCACGGTATATACACAGAAGATCTGAGGAAACCCTCGGCAGTTTTCGTGATAACCGGTCACCGAACCCAGATATGAACTCGCGATCTTCCGAATAAAAAGCAGCTGCTCTCCCGACTCCACCGCGACGCTCAGTTTCTTTAATAACTGCACCCATTTTGAACCAAAATTAAATTCCACGTGTTACATTGTTGACTATCAGTTTATATGCGAAATTTCCTTATATCTTTCGCTTTTAGGCTGTTTCATAAGGAAATGTAGTCTGCGCGATTTTGAGGTTCTGACAGCATCCCAGGAGACATGAGTCTTCAGCTAATCAAAAATAGTCTTATGTTAACATACCCGTGCCCCCCCCCCCTTTCCAAATAATTTAAACCATGGAGCGGTTTTTCGTGAAAGTTTTTATTAATGTTGTATGATTAGGAATTATATTACCATCTTCCTTTTATATTTCTTGCCATCAATAATACCAGTAAGACAGCTGTACAAACTTGCAAGTTGGGAATGACATTACCCTCTTTAACGTATAGCCCGAACATTTTGTGCGATAATGGATCGAATGTGTTCAACTTCCATTAAGTTGTTTATATATAGAGTTTATATTTATTTGACGAATGGTTCAAGTCTTCGAGTACATTTAGCTTTCGGGTTTATAGTGGTTAACAGGTATGTGAAAGTTTGTGTGTGGAACTTAAATATTATGCGTGTAAATGCTGTTTACGTTACACATCATTCTTTTGCACATTTTGATCTTGGATGTAGACAAACTATAAATCAAACTGACATTCATGTTGAGGTACAGCATGAAGACGCTTATTATTGATTAAATTACAGCGTTTCGTTACTCGTTTCAGCTGTCACAAAGTATGGTGCTATTCTTTGACTATCTGTGCCCCTTTGTATTTTCGTGTTTAATTAAATCACAAGGAAATAATCTTTCATAGTGTTCTTGCTCCAACGGAATAAGCTGGTATTCGGTTAGTGAGAGTGTCTTTGAGCACCGTATTGTGTAGAAAAGGTGCCGACTGGAAGTAACTTTGCTGAATATAGACATATAGGCTAATTTTTGACGGAGGACTAATTGTACAAATGTTTTAAGTCTTAGAACAGTCCTTTGAACATCTGACAGTAAGATCTGGATTACCTTTCGCACTAACCATCTGATAATTAGATGCACTTTATACTCATGTGGTTTAAGTCTTACTCATAAATACTTCAGTTTTTTTTTTAAATTACACGGATAAATCACATTCATTTTAAACTTTGGAGGAATTCTTTAACTGTAATAGATAACCACACATGTTTTGTCTTTTAAGTTTAGGTAGTTTTTGTTGATTTATTTCCACAATTCATAATTACTATGACAAGGATTATAAAGAGTTATTTTTGGCTGTTGTTGTATGGTTGTTTGATGTATCTGGATAAATAATGATGACTAATGCTGATTTCGAATTACTTGATATTCGAAAATAACGATGTTTTACCTAATTCTAATTATGGAATGCTTTGTTAGGTGACCATTTCCACGTGCTCATGTATCTATGATTGGATTTATGAGAAAGAATAAATTTGATGAAGACGATGATAGCAGTGATCCTACCTTACATTGATCGTTACATGTCTTACGTGACGTACTGTGTGACTGATTCCACATTCTGTATTCAGGTAACTTTCTTTCCATGGAATGCAATGTATAAATATATCAAGGTAGGGGTAAGGGCATGAAGCGACTAGAGGGAGAGTTCCCCTCATTTTTAACCTCGGCATGAGATGGAGGTAAGTAGTCAGTCTAACGCTCCGGCCGCTTTACCCCATGGTAAAGAACCGACTAAAAAGGAGACTGGGTGGGCCGTAGCGCCGTCCTGGACTTTTTGGCGGGATTTGAACCCCCGATCGTCCAGCCCGCGTGTATTAATGCCCATACAACGGGTAAAATATGTGCTGTAAGCTGACGTGATTTACCTTATTAGTGTAGGTTTACCATGGGTACTCCGTGGTATGATCCATGGATACGAAGTATCAACCATTCATTGCCAACCGACAGCAATACTTTCATGTTGATGATTTTGAATATTTTGTATATGACCTGTGAACACGTACGAGGTTAGAGAAAATGGCGGGTAGAGTAGTAGGTGTTATTTGTGCGTGTCGTCGAAACGTTCCATATTTTACTGCGCTTCAGAATAGGAAGTAGGTGAAATGTTATTAATGGGACGTGCACCCTTTAGAGTAGAACTGATAATCTGTCACAGGTTAGGGGTTAAATGTGCGAAATGACATGCTCATAAATATGTCGAAAAGTAAGGTTAGATTTCCAAAACCGTAGCATGCCGTAGGTTTTACCGTAATAATACGAAAATGGATTCGTAAAAGTAGTTGTCAGTATGTGGCTGCATGAAGTTAAGGTTCTAAAGCATGTTAGGAAAGCAGTTACTCCAAAAGTACTTATCTACAGAGCTAAATTTATATAATAATTACAAAAGTAGATCATTTAAAATGTGAACAGTGGGAGTGACAGTAACAAAAATAAATAACTTCACCTACTGGATGTGACGTCGTGTAACTTGGTAGATGAGTACCAAGGCATATGGCGTAAATTGTAGAAGATTAGTTTTCATAACCACAACCATGAGAACCACCGATCACCGATAGGAATGATATACATGATCACCGTGAAACAATAATAGATTCTGGAAGAGATTGTTATTATTCAGTCCTTTAATTGTTTATAATCCTTTATGCACCCCAAATTCCGGAAGATCAAGATACGCATAGTTGTAGGAAGGTTGTAGAAATTAAAGGTGATTCCTCTTTGTTCGGGGTATTTTCCAGTGGTGGGTTTTGGCATTAGCGGTGTTGAATATGTGGATTGTGATACTACAGTGTTATTTAGGCTGCATTGAACTGTGCAGTGTCCCATCTAAGGTCACTGTTTCCATGCCCCATTCCACCGTCCCTTTATGAAATCTGTTAAAACATTACATTTGAATTACGTGTTAATCTGTGATCAGGTAAATTTAACTGCAAATTATCAAGCGTCATTGGTGATGCCACATGAGCCAATGCTGTAGCATAGACAGAGGGATACTAGTATAGTACAGGAGAAAGATAGCAATACAGCCCTGAAGTGAAACTGTATTTGTCCAGTGTTGTCATGCAGGCATACATTTGTATTTTTCAGAGAAGTTGTTTTAATTAACATAGAACAGATTCTGCAGTGATTTAAGTGCCAGACAAGGTCAACTTAAGAAACAGGATGCGAGGTCATGGACTGGATTTATGTAGCTGAGGATAGGGCTGTGTGGCACACTTGTGAACATAATCATGAATCTACAGGTTGCATAAAATGCTGGGAATTCCTTGACATTGAGGTACTACTAGCTTCTCAATAAGAGCTGTGCTCCTTGGAGTTAATTGTTTGGTTGGTTGGTTACTTGCTTGCTTGCTTGGTTTATTATAGTTGAGATAAGGTGGGTGAGGCTGAAATATGTGGTCATGACACTATAAATTTGTTTTGTCAGTCATCATTTCGTTATATGGTGTGAGATTCTCACAGTGATAATCAAAATAACAGTATTTCAGGTACAGTCTGGTGATAAGAAATATATTTTATATTTTGAGAGGAGATGGAGAAATATTTGTGCTGTTACATGGAATGCTGTAGTTCTGTCTTATGTTCTGTTATGTACATATTTCTGTAAATAAATTTTGCGTTATATGGTTGAGGCACGATGTAATATAGTTCTGTGAGCATTATGTAACAAAGTTTATATTTCTGACATTCAGGTAAACTTTTATGTTCTTGCAGTAGCCAGGCTCTTGGAAATAAAAGGCATTATCACCTGAACAACTCATGGACTTCACAACTTACTGTTGGGACTCCCAGAGTCTTGACCTCTTTTATACCAAGACGGTCAATGTTTATTCAGACTCAGGAAACACCAAATCCGAACTGTCTGAAATTTCTTCCTGGAGTCCCGGTAACTAGTCATTCTTTTATCAATGTGTCATTTTATTGAAATTGTGATTTCAAATAACTTGTTGTTTTAGAAGCGTATCCTGCCCTTGGTATTGAATGTTATTAATCAACTCTGTGTTTTACAAATGACAGTTATCTTCATTTTTATACTTCAAATAGATTATTTTTGACAGTTTTGAGATGTTATGTTTTGTTTCACCTGCTTGATCTGTGTTTAAAATTTTAGGTGTTAGGCTCTGGAGAAACAATGGATTTTCCAAATGGGCAGTCTGCATATCGGTCCCCATTGTGCAAGCTGCTGTTTAGAATTGAAGGTGTAAAGTCTATATTCTATGGTCCTGATTTTATTACAGTTACCAAGGTAACGTTTAATTTTAAATATCATATAACTTGTTTATTCTCTTGGCTTTTGTGTGAAGTGAACTGGGCCTGTTTTATTTAAAGCATGTGGACATGGTCCCTTTGGATGTGTGTCTCACCTGCAGGTAGGATGTTTCATACACTTTGTATGTTAGGATTACTTGGTTATTGTATCCGTCTTTATAGTCTTCCAGACGGAGATATATGCTATCTTAGCCTGTGTCTATGAGATACAATCTCAGAATAGACCAGAGAAATACGTGAGTATCTGCTCCAACAGCAAGGTGGCCTTGAAAGCCTTTAAGGCTGTTAGAACAACGTCCCCTTTGGTTCATCAGTGCCAAAAGGTGTTGAATGATATCTCTATCCAGCATGCGGTGGGCCTTTTTTGGGTCCCCGGACATGCCGGAATACGGGGTAATGAAATCGCCGATGGGCTCGCAAGGGGCGGCACTGCTCTGGGGTTTCTCGGACCCAAGCTGGCCCTGGGGGTCTCTAGGCGAGATTTACAAATGAGGCTCGGTCGCTGGCTGGTTAACCAGCATGGGGCCCAATGGCGTGGTCTTGGCAATAGCCAAAGGCAGGCTCACGAGTTTATCTCGGGACCTAGTCTGGGTACCAGGGCAAAATTTATGACTTTTAATAGGACTCAATCCAGGGTCGTGACTGGCCTTCTTACGGGTCATAAAATGCTGAGGAGACATCTCTACCTACTAGGGCTGCTTGATAGCCCCCTGTGTAGAAAGTGCAGGGTGGGAGAGGAAACCTCGGCTCACGTTTTATGTGAATGCAAGGCTCTGGCCTCACTCAGGCATGTGTACCTGGGCTCCTTCTTTTTGGAGCCCAAGGATATTAGGAGTTTAGGCTTGGGGGCCATCTGGAACTATAGCAAGGCTGCGGGGCTCCCATGATTCGATATGGGGCACAAAGGGCCTGTCTTAATTAAGGTCTAGGTGCATCGGGGCTGAGATGCCCCGAACCCAGATGCAAATCAATCAATCAACCCCTCTTTATATATTATGTTCATTGAGGTTTATTGATGACGTGTTTGGTATTTTGCTGAACATATAAATAAATGTTAACTAACTGCACTTTTTATTTGTTGCCAAAATAGTTTAGAAAGTATAGTTACTAGACTATGGACTGGATGACTAAGGGATTGGGGTGTCATTCTGGAAGAGACAAGAGATTTTTGTCTTTTTCAAAGAATCCAGACTGGCTGTGGGACCCATTCAGCATGAGCCACCTAGCCACCTCTCAAGTGATTGCCAAGGTTGTCTCCAAAGGTGTAAAATAGCTGGGGCAGGAAGCTGACTCCTCATATCTATCTGTCCGGTAGTTGATTAGTATTGTCTTGAAGGAAAGTCTAAGGTCTCATTCACACTGCAAGCCAAGCCAAGCCGAGCTGAGCTGAACCGGGCCAAGCGAGTGGCTATTCACATTGCAAGCCGAGCGAACCCGAACTGAAAGCAGTGCAGTGGACATTTCTGAAATGCTAGGATGTCGAACCAAGTGCATTTATTTTCATTATTGGACAATATTTGGTGGAGAAGCCTCTTATTTACTAGAAAGAGACATTTCTGAGTGCACAGTATAAGCTCTTGGCGTGAATGTCTCGGCAAGTTTCATAATCTTCTAGATGCTTTACTTAAAGACGAAGAAAGGTTTTGGAGGTACTTCACAATTAGCTCAGACAGATATAAGTATATTTTAGAGTTAATTCACATATCAATTAAGAAGCAAAATACAAATTTTCGAAGGTCCATTAGCCCTGAGGAGCCGCTCATGATGACACTGACATAATATAAGAACTGCAGAACAAGACCATAATTGCATAATATATTTATTCTAATGTATGATGTTATTATACGTAATAATCTGTTACGCAAGGTAAGATATTATTATAAGTGTATGTTTATTTGTCAGTTCCGTTAAATGTTCTTTAATCATCGTGAACTTAAATAAGGTAATGATAAGGAACCCACAAAAAGGTGTGGGATGTTGGATAATGGAAAAACAAGTAACTTCAAATATAACACAGTTGTCACTCGCTGAAATCTGGAAAAATGATTGGGCCGTCAAGTGTTGGCCTCTTTCTCCTTGATTCGATCTTCCATCGTAATGAAGAGCTGCATTTGAGATGAACTGGTGCTACTTTGGGTCCCTTTTTGTTTTTGGGTCTCCTGAAATATCTCTTGAATTTTCATGTGGAGGAACATTTGCCTATCCTCTGGAAGTCTGTTTATAGGTTCCCAGAGACTCGTCAAGAGGTAGTATGTTGTGTCCCAGTTCTCACATCCTTTGCCCATTGACTGCATCAGATCACATTTCTTCCTTTCAATTTCTGTCATCACTTCCTCCAGTGGGCGCTTTCCACTTCTAGGCCTTGTCCTCCGCTGAGCAGATGACCACGATGTCTCCAATGGTGTTGGTGTGTGTATTGAATTGTCAGCAGAAGAGCATTCAGCAATGAAATCATCGTCAATACTAGTGCAGCTGTCTTTTTCAGGCTCTGTTGACTCCTGATCAAGTTGCTTAGATTGCAATTCATGTTGCTTTCCATTTCCATTCAAAGTACTTTTCAAAAAAAGCAACATCTTAAACCACCTCCTCTGAGACTCCTTTTTCCTGGGAGATAAACCAGGTTCTCCGGATTTATTTGCATTCATTCTGTTGAGTTCTGCACAGAAGTTGTCCCTGAGTTGTTTCCATTTGTTCTTCACATTTTTGCCTGTAAAATAAAAAGTATGGGAATGTGTTTTCAATGCGTGTATAATTGCAGGTTTTTGTCAACGGGTGCGTCTTATGCAGCCCTGGCAGATTCCTTCAGACTCAGAATTTCTGCTGTCCATTACATAATCAAAGAGGTTTGTGAGGCTATTTGGAAAGCCATGGCCCCTCTTCATATGCCTGTACCTACAACAGAAATGCTACTTGCGACTTCAAACAAGTTCTTTCTTATGTGGAATTTTCTTAACTGTGTAGGCAGTACTGATGGAAAGCATATACAGCTGAAATGTCCATCATATTCAGGCAGCATGTACTACAACTATAAGCATTACTACTCTATTGTGCTTCAAGGGCTTGCTGATGCCCGGCGTAGATTCATTGCCATTGATGTTGGTGCTTATGGAAAGCAATTAGGCTGTGGGATTTTTCATCACAGTTCACTGTATGAGCTTCTAAGCAGCAATAATTTCAATATGGCTAATGCTAGGAAACTACCACTATCAGATGTTGAACTGCCGTTTGTGATACTAGGGGATGAAGCATATCCGTTGCTTAGTTACCTTATGAGGCCATATCCCAGAAGACAGCTTACTGAGTCTCGGAGACTCTTTAATTACCGTCTAAGCAGGGGTAGGAGAGTAGTTGAGAGTGCCTTTGGAATACT
>Ga0123354_10018717_pt1 | contig 10869 bp, 5 predicted proteins | sample TergutLab28metaG_2_FD_97872 | JGI IMG/M metagenome (GOLD analysis project Ga0123354, IMG submission 97872) | Labiotermes labralis P4 segment gut microbial communities from Petit-Saut dam, French Guiana - Lab288 P4 | ecosystem: Host-associated > Arthropoda: Insects > Digestive system > Gut ... | reverse complement strand
CACACACACACACACACACACACACACAGATACACACACACGCATTATCTTACATGACACAGATATTAAACCAGATGTGCCCTCTATTTTCCTGAATGATTCCGCAATGAACCTGTCTACCCCTCCCTACCCTTCTGGTTACATACGATCCACGGCAATATATTATCTTTCCTCTTGTAACAAGACACTAATGCTATCCTTGGTCAAGTCCCTACCACAGAGACAAAAATTGTTTGTCATCTGGGCAAAGCGAAATTTACGAGATCACAGTTACTTACATTACATGACGTCACAGTTGTTCCGAAATGATTACCCTGTACCTACCTGATATATATTAAGTTAAATTTTAAATACTTAAATCAGAATGTGTCAGAATATTGTAATTAACGGACACCGCAAGTTTATCGGTTCCGTTCCCTCAGTTGTCAACACATTGTTTTAAGGAATTATTTCAAAATAACTTTTTTTGTGCGCGTAATCAGATTAGACTAGAAACTTACCGATATATATATATATATATATATAGTACGGCTTATATATGTGGGCCGCAATTGCGTAGCCGGCATAGCGACTCGCTACGAGCTGGGCGGTCCGGGGATTGAATCCCGGTGGGGGAGAAATATTCCTCACTCGTCCAGACCAACCCTAAGGCACACCCAACCTCCTGTACAATGGGTACGGTGTCTCTTTCCCGGGGGGCTAAAGCGGCTAGATTAAATGAAGAGTACAGCTGTACCTCTACTCCCCTCTGGATCTGAATGGTCTCTTCTAGGGTGAACGTTCCCTTTACGGAATATATATCTATATATAAATTATACACAAAATTAAGTGAAAGACAACTAATTTTCGTGTTTGACTAGCAGAAACACTGCATTTAGTGACTGGTCAGATTATCTGCTGTCTGAACATATTCTGTCACTTTCCTCATGCAATGTTTCTAAAACTCAGTCAGCTTTGGTTAATAGTCACCCTGAAGTTTTTTATCTGCATCTGTTTTGTATAAATCTTATTATTCTTGCTAATTAAATAGAACGGCCTATATTTCTTCACAGGTTTACATTTCCCCTCACATTTCCTAGATACAGGAGCCAGGACAAGTCACGATACTGAAGTGACTAACTACAGGCTTGACGAACAACGTTCGCTTCCCAATAGGGAGAGAAATATCTCTCTGTCTGCGTGTCCACACCGACTTCGGGACAAAATGTACCCTGTTCAGTCGGCTTATGGTGATATTTCCTCGGGGATAAAGCAGCCGGAACGTCAGGCTGACCATCTACTCCTATTTAGTGACGAGGGTTAGAATGTGTAGAGCTATACTTTTATGCCCTTTACGTCTTCATGTATCATACTTCGACACAAGAATTTAAAAAAATCTCTGTTGAAGATATCTTAACTAAAAAATGGGGATTAATTGTCGGTTCAAGCGTAAATTCCACTTTCATAAAAGGTACTGCCAATGCACTGACAAAATAACATACACACCTAGTCAATTCATACAGAGTCACAAGACATCTTATAATACGTATTGCCTTTGTTCAGTTCTATGGTAATATTTCTAAATTTATCGCATATCTTTCATTTACATCTCACTCTGAAGTAATACGTTGAAAGTTTCCTTTCCTCTTTCGGTTTTTGGAAGTGTATTAATGATATAATATTTCTTATCGTATTTTAATTTCCTGAAAGACAGCATGTAGGTCTAAGAGTCTCTCATCCTGCCTGTGTGTTATTTGTCACCATTTAAAATGCCGTCCCATTGGACCGATTTTCACGGAATTTAGTACGAAAAATATATCACTGTAGCCCACCACAACTAACTTAAAATTAAGTTCCAAATCTGCAATAAAAACACAGCTGGCTCACGAAATTGTGAAGTGGCAGACAAATATGCTAAATTGTTCTAATCGGGGAAGAACCTATCAAGGGTTTTGATTTGTGGGAAACCCGTCCACACACTATTACAACGCTCGGCGAAAGACACGAAATTGGAACACAGGGTCGCTGCTGGAATGCGGAGCAAAATTATACACTGAGTGCATGTTGTCTTGCAAGGGCTGTTTATTAATGTATTGTATTAAAATATCGGCAGAGGACTCTGATTTTTATTAGTAATTATTTTTAATAGTTTATTTTACAATAAGGGAAAACAAAAGGAGCCTAAATAACACTCATGTACTCATGCTAACGAAACCTCGCACGACGGGAATGTAGGCGTTTTAGTTTTGCGCTCCGAACCTTTTGTCTTGTTTTTATTCTACATCTCCCCCATCTCCTTCTTCTTTTAATCGTGGGTGACTTTTATGGAAGGGGGATTTGTACTGTTCCAAGTTTTAATTGTGCTAACTTTAATGGACGCAATAATGCCATACACTTGTCAGTTTCTAAATTGGGCGCGGCCCGTTCCTCCAGTGCGGATGCTGCAACGAGTCCTATACATTAGCAACGTCGCTGGTGGCCCAGTAATGAATAAACTGCCGCTCCCACCCCTCTTCCCCCCGTCTCACCACCGTCACTTTGATCTCAGTGTGTTCTTACATCATGACATCCTCCACAATACACAGCAGTGGGTGGGAGAGCTGTTACTGATGGCATATTTTGTTGTCATTTCTGGTTTTGCGTTTGTTTCTTGGAAAACTAAGATACGGCTTAAAATTTAGCTTCCAAGACGTTGATGGCATCGAGAGATGACGTCATTACGGTGGTAGCTATCAAAAGTACCGTCCTCTGGGACGTGTCACCGCGTAGTCTGGTGTGAGGTTAAAGAGGATTCGGTGGAACAAATCGTCTCCACCTACTGAGTAGGAGGATGAAAGCAGAATGTTCGTGCGAATGCTATGCATATATTTACCAATCTATAAGGCGTCTTATAGATTTAAAATTATCTTAATCGGTACCGTCTTTGTACAGTTTACTGCGCCTTTAGAACGTAATTAAATGCCCAATTATGACGGTTACTTTCTTCTGGAACACGACACCGTGCAATACAGCCTGGCAGACTGATGACCAGACTATATGACTTCACAATACAGGAAGACCAGCATCTTCATATTTACCCCCAAGAGAACCTTAGATCCTGTAAACTGTGGTGACTTTTTTATGTTACCATGTATGCTGCATGCCTTGCCACACCTCAGTTTAGACGAACTGTGTACGATCAGAAACAATATGATAAGCAAAGTACAGTCAATATACGTGGCCCTAATTTGACATCATTAACATTGCATGTTGTGTACTGTATTTATGGTTTCATGTTTTCTGATCATTAGCCGATCCCAGCTGCCGTGGGGTCTAAGATGTGGGTCTGCGGCCGCTAGCCTACTGAGACTGTGGTTTCGAATCCCGCCGGGGGCATGGTCGTTTGTCTCATATGAGTGTTGTTTGTTGTCAGGTAGAGGTCTCTGCGACGGGCCTATCACTTGTCCGGAAAAGTTCTACCGAGTGTGCTGTGTCCAATGAGTGTGATAGCGAAGCCCCATAAGGGGACGTCATGACCCGGAATCGAGTCAAAACGCCAAAGGAATAGAAAAAGCCTTAATAATAAGGAATGATCATTACCGTCCAAGAAAACTGTTTTATCTTCACAAATTTGAAAAAAGTGTGTTTACTGTGAGGTACGAACTGATTTTATATAGTATTTACACAGTTTGTTATTTGCCTGAATTTCAGTTGGTTATACAAACATTTAACATAAAGATGTACCATCATATCATTCTTCCCTACAGAACCCTAAAGAGGGTCGTAGGCCCAATGTACACAAACCTGATTTGTAACAAGGCATGACTCATTTCATTAAAAATATGATAATTTGAAAATACACAGAGAACAGAAGTACGAATACACAACGGAATTTAATTTAATTTCTGTACGATCTTCTGTGAGAAAAATGAGTTAATGTGGTGGTTTTGTTCTGCTGTTCTTATCAGGTGTCATTAACTTTCAAGTTACGGAAGAAAAAAGAGCTTTTCTGAACTGGAGGTCCATTTGACTTAGGTGATGCTTAAGGCTGCACAAAGTAAAGTAAAGCTCAGTCTATAATCTGCCAAAAAAGCACAAAGGGGAAGTAGAATTATAGCTCTACTCTTTCTTTAACCTCTGCACTAAATGGGCTGAGTGTTTAATTCCACGCTCCAGAAATGACTCTGTACCCAATAAATAGCAGGTTGGGTGTGGCCCAGGGCCGGAGTAGACGGGTATGGAAAAATCTCACCTCATCGGGATTAGAATCCCTGACGGTCCAGCCCATAGCCAATCGCTACACCGACTACGTTGTCCCAGCCAGTGGGCTTTGCAAGGGGACACAAAAAATGCACATGGCTTAGGAAGGTAGCATGAAAACGTTTCATCTGTAGGCTTACAAATTTGTCTGTGGGCGAAATAAAAAAAATTTGTTTAAAAATAAGGGTGGGGTGGGAACTCCGTAATTTGTCGTGTAAAAATTAAGTTGCTATTTACAAGGTGTTCGTGATGCCTCACTGCAGCGTCAAAGGGCTACGTCAACAGAAAAATGTTTAAAACCTGACCTGAGACTTTAACATCATCTACTGTAATATCCCTCGACTTGTTTCGTGATCTGTAGCAAACGTACGTTGCTTTCGATATGATAACTTTTATTAATTGTCCGGATGAAAGGAAAAAGTGACATGAGAGTGGCCACATGAAATAGGGTTAAGTTGCAACGACACGACAAACTTCGTGTTCACAGCGCGCGGCTTGATAACAATTCACAGCGGGTAGCGCCGACCGTGCAGTAGTGATGTGGATTTACACAACACAGGGAAGGGGCGATTTTAACATTCATAGGTCCGTTCATCGCTAATATATTCGCAGAGTACAACCAACAAGATGCAACGTTTCACAATTTATTTATTTCTGTAGGATGCTTTACATGTTTCAGACGGTTTTTCCGTCCATCATCAGGCGCTCAAAACTGAACATACAGCGTCAGGTATTTTTCAGACCGTTACTGCTACCTGCTGCTAGCCAGGCTAGCAGCTGTTGATTTTTGTATATCTGCTTCATGATTCTGTTTGTTAAAATGAAACAGTTTTGTCTTTTTACAGGGATGCTGATAAGTCTTTAGCCCTACCAGGAAGGAAACAAACTAACGTTTCTGTCAGAATGGCGTGAATTTCCTTCGGCGTCTTGCTTTGCAGAAAAAAATCTTGATGACAGCTCGCATTTCGATATTCTTGAAATCGCGCTTGTCCCTGGCATGCTTCCGAGCTTCTTTCCTTCCTGGTTGGGCTAAGAACTTCTCAGCACCCAGGTATTTAATTATCTCAGCCCAAAATTTTAAAGAGTAAGCCATTTGTTAAAATGTTCTCGATTTTATATAGCGTTGCGGAAATTGTTTTGAGACTGTGTTCTTCCGGGACGTGTAACCGTGCAGCCTCTTAGGTGTTCCACAATTGTTCGATAAAACACGTTGCTTCGCTCTTCAAAGTTGACAGGTTAAACACATATGGCGATACGCTAAATAACTCTACCTACCTACACAATTATATACTACATCAAAACTCAGATTCCACAATCTGAAATTATTCTTTGTAGATAAGTTTAAAGATGAAGCTGATCTTGCAGTTCGTGTTTTTCTTTTCAGCTAGAAGACAGAAACGAATTTTTAAGCCGACGCCTATAAAGTAGTCTACAGATGAAGACTGATAAACCCGTGCTAATCGGAAATTGCATACCAACTTTTGTAAGGAACGTAGTGGAGGCAACTAGCTTCTCAGAGATGTGTGTAACAATTATCAATCAACATGACGTCATTTCGTAGAAGACTTACATCTTTGAAGAATAAAAGACCAACTTGATGTCACTTGCTATTTTATTTCACTTCTTGATCTGCTCAACATGTTTCGGACATTAATATATCCATCATCAGGAGCTTGCGACTGTGCTGTTGAATTACCACATCGGTCGTTTTGTTCTCGGTTCGTTGTATGATGGAGATTTGGTGCGGCTGGGTTTGAGTGGTGTCCGTGTTGCAGGCTGAAGCCTGCAACATGTTGAGCAGATCAAGAAGTGAAATAAAATAACAAGTGATATCAAGTTGGTCTTTTATTCTTCAACTATTACGATGATGCACGGTCCAATAAACATAAGACTTAAATCTTTGTTGGAAATGTGTCATAATTTGAAGACTTGTGTAGTATAAAACCCGTTCAAATTATCCCACATTATGTGGCGTGGAACACAAATGTACTGTACCTATTTACATACGCGTAGTTCTTGCGGCATTGAGTCATAGACATACTTTTAAAAAATTAACATGTGAATGTATAAATTATATTTAAAAAATCCTGTTATGGAAGATTGGAGCAATGTTATTTGCCGCACATAAAATAGTTCACAATGGGGTGTGCAGCCAATATATATAGCATTTTATGTATACGGTTAGTTTTATTACCTCTAATTGCTGTTGAAAGCGGATATACAAAACGGAAAGCAGTCAAACACCAATATTTATTTAATGAAAGAAATTCCTTTCTTTAGTTAAGTGTAGCTACGTGTTTTGTTTTTTTGTTAAGCCATAATCAAGCTGCAGCAAAAAGTGAAGAAGAATTTTATGTCATGAGATTAAAATCTGCTAAGAGCAGAACTGCGTTTTCCTCTGTAAGTTTTTTTTTTTGTTATTTTAGCCTGATGATGGCTTAACAACAACCGCAAATGTGTAGCTACTTTCATAAAACAAATCAATTTGTTTTATGAAAACAGTTGTATTATATATATATATATATTCATTTATCCATGCATTAAACATAACACGGTGCCTCATATTAAGACTTTTTTTAAAGTTCTGCAATTGTACTTCTCCCAATTGTTTTTCACTCAATTTTTTAGTAGTATAAATGCATTAGTAAACGGTGTTTTATTTCGCACAACGTAACCTAGGCTGAATCGACAGTACTTGGAAAAATTCTGAAGAACATTAACTATATTATCTAACAAAGGAGGAATATCGTATTTGTAAACTGTTTTTGTTGTAGCTTAAATGAAATACTGTTTGTCGGTTAGAATGATTACGGCACAGTTCAAGTATTCCAGTACTTGGGAGAGAATTCAAGAGTTTAATACAGTCATGTCTGGAGAGTCTTATTTTTCTCAACGCTTTTTTAGTTGCTGTCGATCTTATGCAACCATAAGCACAATATGTGTTTACGCAACTGCATCAAAGACATATTGTTAAAGGAAAAGCGATGTAAATTACAAGCAATCTGTATCTGTGTTTATACTCAATAATATTTTCTTGAAATTTTGTCACTCTTATTGCTTTACGCGTTCGTCGGTGTAGCTAAAAAAAAAAGTGGAAATGAAAATGAACTTAATCAACTACTTAAAGGCACAAGTTAGCCGGAATTATTTTTAAAGATTCAATTCTTACCGCGCTGTAATCGCCCAGCCTACTTCAAGAAAACTGCTTATTAATGTTATGTATTGAAACAATCGCTCTTTTTCCGGACATCACACACAAAACGTACAAGTGAATTCACTTCATGAGCAGAATGTAGAAATGAATTTTAAGCCTGGTGGTGTACATATTAACTACTGTTCCTTCAAGGGTTAAATTTCCAATTACGTAACATGACTCAGTACAGCAGATAGCAGTTCGTTTACCACAACAGTGTCACTTCCTTTGACCAGCCCTTCCTCGGAAGCTGAAAGTCTTTCAACAGGCCAAATTATTTTCTACCTTTAGGGAACACCAGTGATCAACACCATGTCAACAACAGACTGACTGAAACAGAGGAATCTATTCCACATTCCAGCACCCCGGTCCTTCAAGATCCGTGAATTGCTCTACCATCTACGCTGGGGTCTCTCAAGTGGTCACTTCCCTTACGGCTTTCCGAAAAAGTTCTACTGTCTGAAATAAATTAAGAGTCGTCAATTTATTTCCTTCATGAGTTAGACACTCTTTATATCAGAGCAACGATTTAATGTAACTTTTTGTCACTTCTCGTGCTGTAAGCATTTTGTCCAGGAGGAGAAGCATTTGATATCCATTCGGTACAAGCCAGGCCAGAATAGCGATACAGACACAGGTTGTACTAGCTGAGGTTGGTGATGAGTTTACTCAGGCTCTTCAGATAAGGGCTGGCCAATATGCGGCCCTCGAAGAAGGTTTTTGCGGCACTCGGTCGCCTGAATTATTTCAATAATACAATATGACAAATACAATACAACAGTTCTACAGAACCTAATGTGGCAGTTTAACAGAAAATATTTACCAATTTGAACTCATCACTTTTAAGACAGCACACAGTAAGCCAATCATCCTTTTGTTTAGCCGTGTTTAGTTGTTATTTTACCGTAATTTTAGCGTAACTTATTGTTTGTAAATAAGGCCTTCTAGTTAATTCAATTCCACTCCCCCCTCCCCCCCCACTTTTCGATGTACGTAGACACAAGTGCGGCCCTCAGGCAAGTACTTAACGAATTATTTGGCTCTCCTGTGAGATGAACTTGGCCAGCCCTCCTTCACAAAATACCAAGACTATAACCTATGTCTGCTTTTGTCTCTGCGTTTCACTTTTCCAATTCGTTCTTCACTACCCTTCAATCATTCAATGTAATGCTGAATTGAATTGTTGAGAGGGACCTTGAAGAAAGAACTACAGATTTGCTACAGGACGACAGCAGTAGTGCTGTAGACTTGTATTGGAGAGGAGACCGGTTTTAATCCAGACCAGTGCACGGGTTGTCCTGAATAAAAGTCTTCCTTGTTTTTCTCAGGCCCTTAAGGCAAAAATCGCCACATAGATGATTCTCCCGTAGATAGGCGTGTCTGGCGCGGTAATGGGTAGGGAGGACTACTGGACTGATGTTGGTAGGACTGATAAGAGAGTTCTACTACTACACCACAGAGACTGAAAACATCAAGCATTTAGAGTGCACAGTTCGAATGTTTTCAGAATGAGTTCCCTTACCACGAAAACTTGCGCATGCGTATTTATCGCATTCCTAGACCGTATCGTGTCCTAATCCGTGGACAGTAATGTGGGCTAAATATCTTCGGCTACGATTGCTTCATTGTTGAGGTGATTATTTTGTTTATACTATAATTATTAAAGTTGCATCTGTCAGAACTACCCTATATCAGAAAACTGCCTTGAAGTTTACTTGTTTAACAATATAAGGCAATTTAATGTTAATAAAAATCCAACCAGATTCAACAGTATGCAGATATTTATTTACTGCAAAGTCACTCTACACGTTTCGGTTGTCACAGCACCCAACATTAGGAGTACTAAAAACTGTAACCGCAACCTCCGGTACAGGTCATAATACTGGTACAGTTACTTCCCTCCAATTGGCCTGATCCCGATCGGAAGGAATATGTCAATGAAGAATTCTAATGACACCATCTGGAATCGAACCAGCGACCTTCCGATTTGTAGCAGAGTACCTTAACCACTGTGCCACCGCGGTCCCCCACGTGATTATAGGACTGAAGTCAAATACGCGTCCGTCTTTAACTCCACTGCTTCAGATTCATTGATATTGTGGAGCTTAAGCACAATCACAACTTTTCCTTTTTCCTTTTATCCTTAGACATTGTATAGTTTTCGGCTGAGTTACTGATATAGTCATTAAATAAATGACGAATAAAAAACCATGATTCCCAAGCTGTATTCTCGCAAACCTCAAGCTTTTGTGACCAACTTATTCAGAAGCCCGTTATGTCATTCTCAGCCTAAGTCTGGTTTAAAATTTTCGTGTTTTATAAGCCTATTTTCTGCTTACCCTTCCCTCACAGGTGACTTTGGTGATGTCAATACAAACGTAAAAGCTGTGAGTAGAGGAAACAATATTTCACACTCCACTTTAAGTAAAATAAGCTTACACTTCTAATGAAGTAGAAGTTTTTTCTCCTCATAAAGAAGAGTGTTAGTTAGAGACTCAGAACGCACTCAGAACTGAAGGGAGAGGAAAGTTCAACTTCAGTCCTCCACTGTCTCCTACCCGTTAAAAATCAGCCACCAACGGTCTGCTCTCAAATCCGTCTCGATGCTCCGGCGACACGTACAATCTCTGTCTCCGCCGAGAATCGAACCCGATTCGTTGTATATCCAGTTCGTGGTCTAGTCGCTACATCGACTGTGTTATTCGGGCTTCAACTTATCAGGGCCTGTGATGCTGTACTCTTCCCGACTGCCTCCGAATCCTATACTTTGATGGCAACCCCGGATAGGACAAGGCTCTCGTCAGGACTAGTCCTTCATCCGTTTTAATTTAATAGGTTCTTAGGTTCGTAACCTACACCCATACAGTAACAGAAACATGATGAGTGATTTAACCTTGCTACTTGCTGCCGAGCCTTCTGAATCGTTGGAAAGAATTGCGCAGCAAATGGAGTGTAGAATCTGTTATCAGTACTGAGCAGCCAGCTCATATGGCACTAAGAGTCTTATAATCTTCGTTTGCTATAGCAGCAGACTACAGAGAGAGGAAGGTTTGGCACATTAATCCATCACTTTGCTCAATCCTCGACCAGGGAGAGTGAACAGACACTTGTTATTCAAAACAGCGACGGATTGAGGGATTCTTAACTAAATGATTCACAGCTCTGTTTTGATGACAGCCCATAGTTGGATGTCGACACTACGAACTACTAAGCATTCTGTCTGTAGCTCTAAGTCTATATATAGGCTATTATAAAATGGAGTTTAATTATATTTGACGAACGTACATGCGTCTTAATTGAATAAAAGCAGGGTAACTTCTTGTAATGAAACCAACGAGATGCACTAATTTCTCAAATTTATTTTGGAATGAAAATCTACATGTTTCGGGCAGTTCCTCTGTCCATCATCAGGAGTTTTTCACTGTACACTTAGCTATGGTATATGTCATATAGGTTTG
>Ga0123354_10018716_pt1 | contig 10869 bp, 8 predicted proteins | sample TergutLab28metaG_2_FD_97872 | JGI IMG/M metagenome (GOLD analysis project Ga0123354, IMG submission 97872) | Labiotermes labralis P4 segment gut microbial communities from Petit-Saut dam, French Guiana - Lab288 P4 | ecosystem: Host-associated > Arthropoda: Insects > Digestive system > Gut ... | reverse complement strand
GTCGGTCAGTCGGTTAGTCGGTCGATCGGTCGATCGGTAGGTTGAACGGTGGCTCGGTGGGTCAGTGGGTCGGTTGGTTGTTTGGTTAGTTTGACAAGTAGTCCATGTATTTGTTTTTTATTTCACAGTTTGTTAGTAAGGGCGTAAACAGATTTGGTACGTAGGCTGTGCATTTTGATAGTCTGACAGAGCAGTACGTACTTAGTCGGAGAGCAAAAGTTAATTCTTCAGGAAGTAAACCAGTGCCTTTAGATTGGTAGTTAGTTGGTTAGTAGATTTCTAGGTTTTATTTTGTTTGTTTGTTTGTTAATTAGTTATTTGGTCGGTCGGTCGTTCGTTCGTTCATTCGGTAGTTCGGTCATTCGCTCACTCGGTCGTTCGGTTGGTTGGTTGGTTGGTCGGTCCATTCGTTAGTCATTCGATCAGTTAGATCCACGTCTGACCCTAATAATAATTGCGGTCCACAGACTTATAACCTAGTCAAAATTTGAAGCGCTGTGAAATGTTCACATGAAAATACCGCAGCTTCTCGACAGACCATAGTAAAGCAAGCATCCTGTGCAGCATCTAATGTCAGAGCAGTCTCTTGTAAACTTCTCTAGTGTGTCACAAGGACAACGTCGTCAGATTCCTTCTGATCTGCACAGTACACCTGATTCGGTTCAACAAACTAGCATGAAGAACCATGAGGTCACTGAAATAATGTTTGATGTGAAATTTGGGTCGGATGTCGCATTCGTGGAATGAAGTCAATAGTCAACTTGCACGTTCTATCTGTACCATTACATCAACTGATCATGTGCCGAATATGTTTCTGCAGTGATGATGGTAATTAAAATGTTGGAAGCTGTACACAGAGTGTAACATTTCTGGCCCTTTCCTTCTATCCTTATGTGTGTATTTCCATTCAGTTCGCAAACGCCATTCTCAAAACATTTCACACACAGCGAAAAAAGGTACGATGCATTGCTGTTCAGTTTCCCACAAACACTCAGAGTACTGGACATATAATTTCCGGTCCATTTTTGACTAAAATTTTGTTCGAAATAATATTTATATTTCGCATACACATTCAGCGAGGTAGACTTGATACGCACGTAGAAATGCGTGCAGAGCTGCAGGTGAGGTGTCCCTATAGCCGGCCAGTTTTAACAAAATATAAGGACGGTCCGACAAATTCAAATACCAAATTTCATGTTTTGCTGACCGTGCATCTCAGTATATTTATCTTAGTAATTAACCAACTTGATGCACAAAATTTTTGTTTTACAATAAGTTTATTTCATGCCTTTACATATTTCGAGCACCATGTGCTCATCATCAGGCGGACAAAATTTTATTATACATTATTAAAAATTTAATATCTGGATAAACATAACCTCTACATGACATAACATGTTTAGAGTAAGTAATACACAGTAATCACACCTGGAAAATTCACACACAAATTTTACTACTATTTGCTCATATTTATAGAATTGTATTTCAGTAATTTTAGACCACTCATTTGTTTCAGTGTGATGGTACCAGAGGCTGTATAATACAATTCTGACCTCTTGATGATGAGCACATGTGCTCGAAACATGTAGAGGCAAGAAATAAACTTATTGTAAAACAAAAATTTTGTGCATCAAGTTGGTTAATTACTAAGACAAAAAATCAAATTTCATGACAATCTGTTTAGCAGCCCCCACCACTGGGCACGGAATATATAACAGGCGCCTATTTTGCAAATATTATGAGAAAGCGCCAAAAATTAATATTGAAAATATATGTGTCACGACAAAAAATTCGTCCAAAATCACGAAAATCGACACGTATAAAAATTACGTGTCTGTAACAGTAAAGGCAATTTCTACCCTATAACTAGCCAAGAAGGCACAGAGAGGAGTATAAATACAACTATTCTCTTTCTTTAGCCTTGGCGCTGACGCTGACGCTCCGGCCGCTTTAACCCCGGGAATGATCAGGCGCCCGCTGTATAAGAGGTTGGGTGGGAATTAGGTGTCGGTAAATAACCTATTTACGCACTGTGCGCCTTTATGAAATACCTGAATGTCACTAAACGGACAATGCAAAACCTAGTGAAAGAGGACCATTTATGATCTGAACGGGTCTTCGCATCTTATCCTTCCTTGCCTTTCTTCCAGTATTTAGCCATTCCGTGTCTATACCTCTCCTGATTAAACAGCAAATTTTAATGCTTGCATATTTATGTCTTCGATGACAGAGTTTGGAACTTACAGCTTCCATCTACGTCAATAAATAGAAACCGCATGTTTCTGTTAAAAAGACAAACACACACAAATGTAGCCAGTCAAATGCACTTATTTACTCATAATTATTCAATGGCACTACCATTATAGTGATAAGTGGCGCATGATGAAATATACAGAATTTTTAATAAAGCAGCCGTGGCCTAACTGAGGTACAATCCCAACATTGCTTGAAGCGAATTAACAAAAGCAAGAAAAATCAATAAAAGGTATAGGTTTCAAATTTTTCCAGTACTAATCACAAACCCTCAGTATTCAAAACACAATGTTCTAGTATGGTATAACAGTGTCATTACACAATCCAGAATAAGCAACCTTTGATTCACGTGTACGAAAAATGCACGTGTACTACCAACACTGTGACGTAAAAAGTGTAATTCATTCCAATAGAAAATACATTCGTAAAAACAACAGAGAAAGCTGAACTTTTTTCGATGCACATGATTTTAAATTAATTTGCCCATTCCCTGCAACTGGCAGTCAGAATGTAATTTCTGAGAGAGGGAAACCCACGTCAAACACGTTAAACGGATTCTGTAGTTCAGTGGAATAAAATCAGTTACAAATACAAAGACCTGGCTTAGCTTCAATGCGAATTCTTCTCACTACTCTGTCCTTCAACGTGTTCTCCTCTCATAACTCTGTCCTTCGAGGTGTTCTCCTCTCATTACTCTGCCCTTCGAGGTGTTCTCCTCTCATTACTCTATCTTTCAAGGCGTTATCCTCTCATTATTCTGTCTTTCAAGGCGTTCTCCTCTCATTACTCTGTACTTCAAGTCGTTCTCCTCTCATTACTCTGTCCTTCGAGGTGTTCTCCTCTCATTACTCTGTTATTCGAGGTGTTCTCCTCTCATTACTCTGTCTTTCAAGGCGTTATCCTCTCATTATTCTGTCTTTTCTCGTTCTGCTCTCATTACTCTTTCAAGGTTTTCTCCTCTCTTTACTCTGTCCTTCAAGGCGTTCTCCTCTCATTACTCTGTCTTTCAAGGTGTTCTCCTCTCATTACTCTGTCCTTCAAGGTGTTCTCCTCTCATAACTCTATCCTTCGAGGTGTTCTCCTCTCATTACTCTGCCCTTCGAGGTGTTCTCCTCTCATTACTCTGTCCTTCGAGGTGTTCTCCTCTCATTACTCTGTCTTTCAAGGTGTTCTCCTCTCATTATTCTGTACTTCAAGTCGTTCTTCTCTTTACTCTGTCTTTCAAGGCGTTCTCCTCTCATTACTCTATATTTCAAGGCGTTCTCCTCTCATTAGTCTGTACTTCAAGGTGTTCTCCTCTCATTACTCTGTACTTCAAGGTGTTCTCCTCTCATTACTCTGTACTTCAAGGTGTTCTCCTCTCATTACTCTGTTTTCTCATTACTCTGTCTTTCAAGGGGTTCTCCTCTCATTACTCTGTACTTCAAGGCGTTTTCCTCTCATTACTCTATAGTTCAAGGTGTTCTCCTCTCATTACTCTCTATTTCAAGGCGTTCTCCTCTCATTAGTCTGTACTTCAAGGTGTTCTCCTCTCATTACTCTGTACTTCAAGGCGTTCTCCTCTCATTACTCTGTCCTTCAAGGTGTTCTCCTCTCATTACTCTGTACTCCAAGGCGTTCTCCTCTCATTACTCTGTCTTTCAAGGTTTTCTCCTCTCTTTACTCTGTCCTTCAAGGCGTTCTCATCTCATTACTCTGTCTTTCAAGGTGTTCTCCTCTCATTACTCTGTCTTTCAAGGTGTTCTCCTCTCTTTACTCTGTCCTTCAAGGCGTTCTCCTCTCATTACTTTGTCCTTCAAGGTGTTCTCCTATCTTTACTCTGTCTTTCAAGGCGTTCTCCTCTCATTACTCTGCCCTTCAAGGTGTTCTCCTCTCTTTACTCTGTCTTTCAGGGCGTTCTCCTCTCATTACTCTGTCCTTCAAGGTGTTCTCCTCTCTTTACTCTTTCCTTCAAGGCGTTATTCTCTCATTACTCTGTCCTTCAAGGTGTTCTCCTCTCATTACTCTGTACTTCAAGACGTTATATCATTTAAAATTCTACGACAAATGCGACGGTAAAAAAATCTCCTAATGTCTTAACGCTAACGGCCCTTCTTAAACCCTATCATACTGTTTGTATACACACGTAAATAAATATTCTTTATAATTTTCATTGAAAGAGTTTCAATTACTCAGACTACATACTGTCGAATGATGGATGGTCAATGAATGAAGAACTGGAAGGAATGCGACGAAAGTGTACGTGCCTTCCTTTGTGATTAATGCGCTATGATTTGCTTGTGTGGAGAAAAATAAACGGTGAAGTGCATGAGTCAGGATAATGGGGGTGGAAATAGGAAACTAACACCTCCCGAAAAAGAAGTGGGACCTCCACCCATTCGCCCGGGATTTACGGAAGAGGGGTTTTAAGTCCCCTGTCGCCACAGTTTGGCACGCCCTTAGGTTAGGCATGCAGAAAACGGCCTATACGCGTGGAATATATTTTAGCGTACTTAAAAGAGCAGTCTGTGGGCAGTCCACAGAGAATACTTCCCCATCTTGGGGGTACAGCGGAACCTGACAATTCACCACTGTAACACAAAATTTGCATACACTTTCCCACATAAACTGCGACGGGATTCTTTGGCGTAATCACAAAATATTACACATTATATATTCTATTGCAATCACGAATCATATTAAAGTACTTTTATGTTAGGTTACTCTGCGTTACGTTGTTACTGTGTGTTACGTCGTGTTACGTTGTTACTGTGTGTTACGTTGTGTTTCGTTGTTACTGTGTATTACTTTGCGTTACGTTGTTACGGTGTGTTCCTTTTAGCTACGTTGATACTGTGTGTTACGCTGAGTTACGTTGTTACTGTGTGATACTTTGTGTACATTGTTACTGTGTGTTACGTTATGTTACGTTGTTACTGTGTTACTTTGCGTTACGTTATTATTGTGTTACTTTGCGTTACGTTGTTACTGTGTGTTACTTTTCGTTACGTTGTTACTCTGTGTTACGTAGTGTTACGTTGTTAATGTGTGTTACTTTGTGTTACGTTACATGACAATGAATAGCTGTTCTCTAGGTGTTCAATACGTCCACCTATAGTCCAGCTATTCGTTCAAAACGCGCTAAAAATATATTCACCGTCCGCCTGAACAGTATGCGCTCACGTGCGTGCAAATGTTGCACTCTCCTAAATGACCCATTTTCAGCTACGCATTGGTTCACACACTTGCGTACCATCTGGATGTATCCATCCTTTGTAATGCACCTCCCTGAGGGTGGTCACATGAGTGACCGAAACATGCAGCAGACGTATTATGTTTATAACACACTTTCACGCACTTACGTGCATTTGTTGGTTTTGGCTGTCCGCCTGAAAAAAGTTAAAACCAGTATTTTGTTTGCTAAGTATACTACATTTCATTTTACAGATCTGTGGTCGTTCGAACTCAGTTTACTGTAGGCATGGCCCATAAGAAAGCCTTACAAAATGTAATCACAAGCATTAATATCAGGACAGTATGACGGCCAAGTCTACTTCCGTCCAAATCAGCCAGGGTAATGATTCAAAATTACACGATCATGGAAATACATTTTTAAATTGCAATAATTAATATCAACGTGTGTCAGTCGTTAAAAATACTTCATTCAGAATGCAACCATTCCTTGCCAAAAAAAAAGGGGGGGAGGGGAATAAATTTATCTTCCAGACCTGAACCGTATCCCTCGCGAGCTTTCACTCTCCTCGCTCTTCTCGTAGGAAATACGGGCACTCAAAAACAGCAGCCATACAAGCAAACCAAACTGTGCTTGGCGCTGGTTGTAGTGGGGCATCTTCAAGCAGGTTTGAACTTTCTCTTCTCTGTATTCGACTGTTCTGTGTGTAAAAAAATCCCATTCCCTTAAAAACCGTAACTCTCTCCGAATCAAATATCCTACGAAACAGCAGTATTTGTGTATTTTAAGGAATAAGCGTTAAAATTCCCAAAAATGTACATTTTTTAAATAAAAATACCAAAATGTTCAAAAAACAGTAATATTCACGTCCTTGAAATTCTTTGAACTGCATCCTCCAAACTGTCCAGTTGCATTTTTTTTTTAACATCACCTTTGAGACTATCTAATACAGAACCAATTTCCTACATTTTTAGACCAGATTTTTACACAATTTCTTGAAGGAACATCTTGAATATTAAAAAAGCTTCAGGAATTCCTTCACACTTGCATGACATGTTCACACTAGAAAAACAGCTTTTACTATAACAGGCCACCCTCAGTGTAGAACACAATCTTAGAACCGATGCTGTCAGAGTACAGAATTACTCGAGGCAAGTGTTTCAATATCAACACAAATGTGCTGCAAAACTCTGATGCTGTGTTCTATCTGTTTATAAATACTGTTTGTAAACCGTCGAGCACAGCTTTTATTAATAAACAAAACCTCTTACATGAACTGTAACGACACATCACATGATTTGACCGAGTCAGTCACAATCAGACTAATTTAACACAATACAAAAAATAAAAATTGTGTAAATACAGAACATATTGTATCGGTTTACCGAGAATGACATCTTGTTTACTCAAATAATGTTTACAATATTGCTTTATGTTCTTCTTCGTAGTTATAAGTCCTTTTTCCGTCCGGTGTGCAGGTTGGGAAGGAACTTCTCAGCCTGCATAGCGGACGGTCACTTACAGAGAATACTATACCACATTCTGTATTAATACAATTTTACCTCCTGATTATGAACACAGAGTTGCTCGAAACATGTAGAGGATTATAATAATAAACGTATTACATAACGTAATTGTGCATCAAATTGGTCATTTACCCAGAGTCATACCAGGATGCACAGTAGGCAAAACATAAAATAATCAAGTTCGTGTTTGACGATGTACGAGTACTACCGGTTCAACAAGAAAATAAAAACCAAAAATTACATCAGTCAGCCCTACCTTGAAAGGCCCGAATATTTTTATATGTAGCGCGCTTCTTCTGTCTAGATTTCTACCGTTAAGTCTTGTACCGCACAACATCGTCAGTGATACATTACTTTCAGAACTGCTACGGTGGAGCACTTCCCATTAACAGTGGCAACTTGAATGTCGTTTAGGCTTCGAGGCTAACAAACAGTACGGAAGATGCTGCTGATTAAAATCTTTATAGTCACGCAGACAATATCCGACTTCCAACAAACCCGTAGATACATGACTGTGATGAAAAGAGTCCACTGCTGCACCCTAACTAGAGCTACATAAATCCAGCTTTCCTATTCACACCCCATTTATTTATAATCCATACAAGTAGACGAGCAACGAACTCTTCTGTTTGCATTCTTACCCATCTCCCCGCGCAGGTTCTACGTCTGGACAATCCCGTACTACAGCAAAATCTGTTGAAGGGTAAATGTACAGTTCAACATCATATAATTTTCTCCATGTTTCACAGAGATAAATGGCGGAATAAAGGCCGATTCACACGTAGAATGTCGTGCCCATACCATGTCGTGCCGTGCAGTGCGTTAATTCACACATGCCATACCGCGCCCCTGCCATGCTCCGACAGTGCCGTGTCCTTCGTGAAAGTCCGCGTGGTAGCCGGAAATATCCGAACTGCTAGTCCAACAGTTTAAAAGATCGTCTTTTTTTTGGAGTGTGCTGCTACCACTCTTTTCCTCGTCCATGACAAACGTTGTTTAGTTTCACACTGACCACCTGCATCTGAGATTGGTATGCTTCCAGTAACAACCTTCGTGGAACTCCGCGTGCTAGCCAGAAAAAGCCGAACGCGGGCAGGTGCCCATAGGCCGTCTCTCGACGGACGCGCTGTGCCGTGGCCTTGAGAAGAATGGCATGGTCGGAGCATGGTATGGGCATGGCATGGCAAGTGTGAATCAGACACGGCCGCACTGTGTAAATAAAATGGGAAAGACACAATCTAAACCCTTAGCGGCACGGCATAGCAGGCGAACGGCATGGGCACGGCATGCTATGTGTGAGTCGGCCTTAAATGGTCACTTGCTGAGCGCTCATTTGTGTAGCCACTGTCCTGTTCTGCATTGGAAAGAAACACGATCACGACCACCTGTAGCGTCTGATTTCATTAATCTGTTACTACTGCGAAAAGAACGGAATTTTACGGGATGCTGTGGCTGGCTGCTCGTTTCCTCTGATCGCATCGTCACGCTTCACTGTTCATCCCAGCAACTGTTGCCTCGACGACGCGATATACTTCAGGCCAGCACAACGGCGCACTCTATCGAAACATGGTCTTTATCCTTGCACTTCCAATGTTTTTAAATTTTCCAAAATTAATCCGTAATGAATAACACAACGTGAGAATCATGATAGTTCAAATTTATATAGACGAGGATATAATGCCATTCATAATAAACTACACTTATTGCGTTGAACAAACATTTATTTTAATTCAAAATGTGCCTTTATATGTGTGCTACATGTTTCGGCCTGTACTAAGGCCATCATCAGGCATGTCAATACAAGCATCCCATAAAAATGTATAATTAAACAGAATCTAATGGGCCCTTATTTACAGTCACTAATAATTTATCTCAGTAATTAACCAACTTGATGCACAAAAGTTTTGTTTTACAATAATTTTATTTCATGCCTCTACATGTTTCGAGCTCATGTGCTCATCATCAGCAGGTCAAAATTGTATTACACAGCCTCTGGTATCATCACACCTATAGGTGAACGTCTCGTGCACGAGACGGCCACCAATAGGTGTGATGATAGGCATGAAATAAACGTGTTGTAAAACAAAAATTTTGTGCATCAAGTTGGTTAATTACTGAGATAAATATATTGAGATTCGCGGTCAGCAAAACGTCAAAAAAGTCACTAATCAGTCATCAGAAGAATTATAGTGCGAAATTTAACTGCAACGCAAGAAAATCTAGAATTAATAAAAGTTTTTATATACACATTTTTAAAGTTATTTAGGTCTTATAGTTTATACGTTATATTTTATATTCTACGTTTTAACAATGTAAGAAAATAGTGACTGTAACAGGAGACTTAAAGTACGAAATTCTACCACAATACATGCAGACCTAAAATTAATAAAAGTCTTTATATATAAATTTTTAAAAAATATTTGTCTTACACATTTTATGTTTTTTATATTCTATATTTTAGCATTATAAGAAAATAGTTACTGTAAACAAGAACATTTAGATTCTATCTTATTATATCTTCCTTTGTACGATTTTTGTGTTGACATGCCTAATGATGACCTAAGTACAGGCCGAAACAAGTAGCTCATATATAAAAGTAACGAAATGAATTAAAATAAACTTGTGTTGCGTATTGTTTAGGTTATTTAGTAATTAACACAACGGAATGCCTTCCATAGAATTTGTCCTTTGTAAACGATTAATAACAAAAAACAATAAACAGGACACATATAAAACAAACAAAAAAAGTATTTACCAACTCATTATGACACCTTGATATAAAAGTAAATATAATATCAAATTAGACGGTGAAAGTACGCCTTCTGAAAATAACGGAATCCCCACATACTGAACTTGCCATAATGGAGCACCTTATGGAGGGACAATTCTTAAGGACTGAACTAACATGGAACTAAGGAAAACCTCGGATGATTCAAGTGGGAACTCGAAGACCAATACTGTCCATCCAAGATGGACAAGATTTAGAACCCCAAAAAATAAGTAAAAAATGTGCGTCAAGTTTATGTATTCTCTCATGCAAAATTTCGTCATTTAAGAACTGTAAGAACATTAGCACAAATACGGTCATTGTATCACGGTAAAAAATATATTACAGCAAGAACCAACAGACTTCCGCTGAATGCGAACGAGCTTTTTGGCATCAACTGTGGTAACTGAGTTCAATAATAATAATAATAATAATAATAATAATAATAAACCTGGAAAACTGAATAAATAAAAACAATGACAGGAAAACAAGAAAGATGCTAACAATGTATAAAATGCATCAACCAAAAGCTGACATAGACAGGCTATATGGAAAAAGGAAAAAAGGAAGGAGAGGACTGGTGCAAATTGAAGCGGCATATAAAGCAGAAATAATTAATGTTACAGAATACCTTAACACAAATTATAAAGAAGAACAGTTTGTAAATATTGTTAAAAGCCACGAAAGCACTCAACCAAATATGAACTCAATAATTAAGACAGCAGCAAAGATTACAGAAGAAGTAAGTCAACGAAATTAGAATAGTGACGCAAAACAGGATGGAATACAACACACAAAGGCAAGACTGGAAGAGTCCCTAAAGAAAAAATGGAAAACAAAGTAATGCATGGGCAGTACATTAGAAATATAGACAGACAGCTTATTAGTGAAGAAGACACGTTCCTCTGGCTACCGAAGGGAGACCTAAAAGCAGAAACTGAAAGTGAAATAGTGGCAGCACAAGACCACGCGCTACAAACAAAATGCTATATGACAAAAATATTGAACACAGAGACAGATAGCAAGGGCAGACTTTGCCAACAATTTGACGAGACAATAGACCACATAATATCAGCATGCCCAATACTGGCAAAAGAACAGTACATAAAAAGACATGATAGAGTGTGTGCACAACCACACTTCAACATATG
>Ga0123354_10018715_pt1 | contig 10869 bp, 7 predicted proteins | sample TergutLab28metaG_2_FD_97872 | JGI IMG/M metagenome (GOLD analysis project Ga0123354, IMG submission 97872) | Labiotermes labralis P4 segment gut microbial communities from Petit-Saut dam, French Guiana - Lab288 P4 | ecosystem: Host-associated > Arthropoda: Insects > Digestive system > Gut ... | reverse complement strand
TGCGCCTTCTCTAAATTTATTTATTTCTGTAAGACGCTCTACATGTTTCAGACGGGTTTTCCGTCCATCATCAGGAGCTCAAAACTGCATATACAGCGTCAGGTATTTGTCAGACCATTACTGCTACCTGCTGCTGGCAGTAATGGTCTGACAAATACTTGACGCTGTATGTGCAGTTTTGAGCTCCTGATGATGAATGGAAAACCCGCCTGAAACATGTAGAGCGTCTTACAGAAATAAATAAATCGAGAAAAGTCGCATCTTGTTGGTTGTCCTCTGAGAATGAGAGAAGCGTTTGAAAGAAATGGCACAAGCCTAGACCTACCAAAAACCAGTATGTGATTTGCTTTACGTATGTAGATGACCGGAAGAGCTGCCCTAACTGAAGGTTTATACCACATAGAACTGTTTTACGAATCGCGTCCTTACATCTCTCTGCTCATAGTTATGCTGCAGTATTTGACCTTTGCATTTTCCATGTCATTGCTATATACCCTAACATAGAAACAGTATTTGGGTTTGTGCGTTACTTTCTAATCAGTCCAGAACAGGATTTAGGTACCGCTCACCAGTCTTCAGGTAGTGCTGACTTTAAGAATAAGTATATTTGTACCCTCGCTCCCCTCCTGCTCCTTTGTGGAGTGGTGGTTTGATCCGTAACTCATATACATTTTTCAGACCGTAGAAAGAATTTATATTAATCTTGTGTGCTTAAAACCATAGTATAAATTTAATCGGCTGCATTTTGTAATTCCCTCGATTGTCCTCTAGAGAGTTTCGATGAAACTTCAGGTACTGATAAGCCTTCCTGTGCTTTTTTTACATCGTGTGTGTTATGCTCCGGTTTCCAAAATTTCAAATCAGAATCCGCTGCGAGGCTTAAAGCTTTCATCACAAAGGGTAGATCGCAGTGCGGAAAACAACGACTCTAGTTCTCTTTAAAATTACATTTCCCGATAAGGATTAGAAGTTTGATAAAGAAAACAGATGGCATTACAGGCGACGCCTGTCCCAGTCAGCCATGTATCGCATTGCTTAAAATATTCGGCGAGATTTGAAGCCTATTCGGTGGCGAAGATTTGATAATCGGTCATCTATGTGATTACAAAGTGTAATCTCACAAGAAATTACAAACGTTTCGGAGGAAACTGCTGCGAACTGAAGACGGAGGCAGTATATTCGTCCGAGAATTTGGTGACCATGCAACGGGCTGGAGCGGTGTTATAACCCGGGAGATCGCAATGTAAATGTCGATGTGTAAATTATTAGGTATTAACAACGAAAAATCATGAACACCTTGAATTTTCCGGAGTTCTGATAGTCTGTCAGTCCTTGTGCAAGGCAGTGAAGGTTAACAGTGATGATTAGAGTAAGGGCCAATTAGTGTTGTTTTGTCCATTTGTTCGCATGAGGTGAATGATTAAAGGGATTTTTATGTACTTTGAATTCAGTTTTTCGAGTTCGTTATCTTCAAATACGAGATCGAGAAGTGTCTCAGTCAACGCGGTACATAATGAATTCGCCCTGCCCTTTCGTGTCTTCATGTTGAATTCTGATGAAATGATGTCGTACAGTTATACAGCGTGTCAAAGAAGTGCAAATTAGTCTGTATTACGCACATTACAGTAAATGTTAAAACCGAACACTGCGTGGGAGTAAAACATTTGTTTACTCTAAGGTGGAGGCCGCCGATCCCTGTGACCGCGCGGTCTATCGCGTAGGTATGTGGCCGCGCGCTTGCTCGGATTGCGGGTTCGAATCCTGCCGGGGGCATGGAGGTCTATCTGCTGTGAATGTTATGTGTTGTCAGGTAGAGGTCTCTACAACGGGCCGATCTCTCGTCCAGAGTAGTTCTACAGGGTGTGGTGTGTCTGTGTGCAATCTCGAAACTTCAGCAACGAGGCGGCTTAGGTCCGAGTAGGGCCGTTGCGCCACCAAAAGGGGGGGGGGGGGTAGGCATGTAACAAACCACATTATAATACGATGTGTAGTAAGGAGTAAAGTAGTGCCATTGTTACAGTCAATGTTCGCAGTTAGTTATCCCATAAATGTCGCTCACTCTTCACAAGGTTGCTGCTACCTGTAAGTAAATTATGCCTCAGGTTTTCCGCATCTTCATGTCGGCTAATGTCGTGTAAAACTGGACAATTATTTCTGGAACAGTATATTACTACACGGCATCGGGGGTGGGTTCCCACGTGAGGAGCTGCAGGCTGGTGGATTTGGAGAGCTCGGAGGATGTGCCGACAGGGCAGTACTTGGTGGTTTTCTTGCTGTAGCTACGTGTTCGTCGAAGCGTGCGTGTGTAGATCCTGAGGACCTGGCAGTTACATGCGACGCACAACGCAACGGCGATTCCTTGCAGTCCGTGCCCCACATTGAACGCCACCCAGAAGGCGTTTATTCCTGCCAAACAAATTCTGAGCATAAACCTATTCGCTTTTCAACGTTAATAAGTCTAGACATTCTCTCCCATAAGACTGAAACAGACCGCTCAAGACGATACATGTTATTACCGTTACGCTATACGTATCTTAGAACAGAGGCAGTTTAAATAGAAAGTATATTGTAGATTTCACACTCGGCTTTGAATGCATTGGTCCAATGCCATAATGGCAACATGAATTTAACTGTATATGCCACGAGCTGGCCAAACTGATCTGAATGTCGTAGTAATACCTGTGAGCTTAGCGAAGACGCCCAGCCCGGCCACTGTGCCGATGAGAATAGTGACCTTGAGGAACAGGAACAGTTGCAAGTGGCGCTTACGTCGCATTTTCTCGCGCGCACGGCGTGACACCTGCATGCTGATGGTGAAGCGGGCCACCACGGCGCTACGGACCAGGAGCACAATGTCGTACAACAGAAGCGCCACGACGGGCACAACAAATCCGAACAGGAATGCGTCGTGGTCCAGGAACCTATAAATCAGCATGCGTGTTAGTACTGTACTGCCTGGTACAGATCCTGTATCACGGTGGAACTTATCCGATATCAGCAGTGAGGACCATGGAACAGGTAGCCTATTATAGCAAATTATCGGACGTAAGCAGTGCGGATAATGGAAAGAGTGAAAACTATCAGATATCAGCTGTGTGCATCCTGGTACAGGTAACCATAGCAAGAATGAATCACATCAGATATAAGGAGTTTGGAGCCTGGTACAGTAAACTATATCACAGTGCAACTTGTCAGTTGTGAGCAGTGTGCAGCCTGGTACTTCTAACATAATAAAATTGGTACTCACCAGCAGTTGGTGTGCTGTAGTGTTGCTGTGTCGAGGAGGTTGCCTGCCTTTTGTCGGAGCTGTAACACTATTGCCCCCGCGAGAAAAATCATAGGCGTGCCCCATCCGAAGAAACTGTATTTCCAATAAGAAGAGCTAATCCGGGGGTCCGCCAACGGCACCAGATTCACATTATTCCTTCAGGAAAGCACAAAGGATATATTCTCGTAAGTTCATATAGCAGGTGAAACACATCTCCTCCTCACTGCTGTACTTGACTGGTTAATCTTGTAAATGAAACCACCAACTTGGTGCACAACTCTTTTTAAGTGTATCTCGGCAACATTATTTATAACATCTACATGTTTTTGGACCTTTCCAGGTCCATTATCAGGAGGAACAACTATATTTTATGTGACACTTGGTACTTGTCTTCTGTATAGCTGACTGTCCGGTATGCAGAATTCCATCCTGCATACCAGACGGTCAAATAATTTTGACGAAATAGACTGAGAAAGAGTTGTGCACCAAGTCGGTTTCATTTACACGATTATATAGAGATTCACGGTCAAAAGAACATAATACTGACGGGTTAATGTCGTTTCAGAAAATAACTAGGTGCTGTTTCATCCAAAACCAGCACAAATACATAAATACGCTCTTCGGAAAACTGGAAAGTTTATGAAGGGTAAGGAAAGTGGTGCAGTCTTATAATAAAACCAACTAGATGCACTAATTTCGCAAATTTATTTTTGGAGTAAAACTCTACATGTTTCGGACAATTCCTCTGTCCATCACCAGGAGTTTTTCACTGTACACACAGCAATGGTGTATGCCATACAGGTTTGTTGACATATACCACTGCTGTGTGTACAGTGAAAAACTCCTGATGATGGACAGAGGAATTGTCCGAAACATGTAGAGTTTTACTCCAAAAATAAATTTGGGAAATTAGTGCATCTAGTTGGTTTTATTATAAGAATTTATTACTATGCACGGTCACCTGAACGTCAGAGATTGGTGCATATGGTGGCCATTCCTTTACAGTGCCATATTCTATTTATTTCGAATAAATAACATTGTGTGCGGGAGACTACATGTCACTTAACGTAAAAGCAGATGGTACCCCTGTTCTACAAGCAACTTAACTTCAACAGTTAGTAGTTCATGCGTTCATAAAGTTCCTAAATCTCGTACTTTCCGTATATTTTATTGATGGTAGACTTACGAGAGCTCACCTGAATGTGGTGTACATATCGTGAGTCATGGCGGATAGCCAGCAGAACACGGTGAGACGGATGTACTGTAGCGAGAAAGCAAGGGCCACACACAGCTCAGAGTCCTGTAAGTATTCGAAATAAATGCGGGAATTGAGGTTCTCACGGCTGTGACTGTGAAGGTTATCGTCTTCTGGTGCATTACGTCGTGTGGCCTGGTAGGAATTTATTTTGCTTAATAATGTACTGCTTTCTTTAAAGTGGGGGGGGGGGGGGGGAAAAAAGTTGTTCCAAAAGGTCGCTAAATTTTTACCAGGCTGCAAGCTGTCAGAACCTAGAAGACGATAGACTTCTAGAACTTAAGAATTTGTTAGCAGTTAATCCCTCAACTAAATGCAGAGGTGCACAGAACTGAAAACAATACCTGTACATTAGAGTTCTTTGGGCTGTGAGACCGTGTAGTCTGTTGTGTTCCCTGAAACATTTGTGTCTTTCGTGCCATCAGAACCTTAAATCTTATAGAGGCCTATCAATTAGCCAGTGTACAAAAGAGTGTCAGTAATGTCTACATTAATAAAAGTAAAGTGATCCCGTTACAGGCCCGATGTGGCCCAGAGGGTGGGTAGAGGTATAGCTCAACTCTTCCTTGACCCCGGCACTAGAAAGGCTGGGTGATCAGCAGCACGCCTCGGCCGCACTTTACCCCCGGGGAAGACCCGGTACCCATTTTATAGGAGGCTGGGTGGGCCCCAGGGCCGGTCTGGACGGGCGGAAAATCTCGTCCCCACCGTGATTCGATCCCGGGCCGTCTAGCTCGTAGCTCAGTCGCTATACCGACTGAGCTACCCGGCCCACGTCTATATTAGTAATTTCCACTATTTGTAGATAGTTCTGAGACTTAACACGAAAGTTTATCACTTGTTGTGTTATTGAAAATATGAAAACATTATTACAATGAAAAAGTGTGTTTGTGTTATTGAGCCGTATGTGCTGAGGGAAATAACTGGACCTAAAGCGAGGAGCCAGCAGGAAGTTGTAAAATTAATGATGAGGTGTGTGGTTTAACTCGTCACCAAATATAATTAGTTTCATCCATTTAGGAGGATAAGGTGAGCGAGTTATGTAACTGCGAAGGGAGAGATAAATGTGTACAAAAGTCTCTACGGATTGTCTCGATACACCGTGTGGGTAATAATGTAGGCCTATAGGTGGGAAGGTAGTATCAAATACGAGTAGAATGAAAGAGAAGTGAATGTGGGGACAGTATTCATCTGGCTGAGGATGTGTTTCAGTGTTAATAAGGCATGAACCGTCAGGTTGCTTAAAGACGTGGAAAACTGTGGACTGTCTCAGCAAATGTTGGGGGTTCTGAAGAAAGACTCAGCTTCTTGCAGTTAACTGTGCAGATATTTTGTCTAGGTTTGCACGTCAACGTTGTGCATTCTTTCACCCAGCGGCAGTTGTCAAGTTCGGTAGCTTCAAAGTGATTTCTGTCGATAGTCAGCAGCCTCTGGGCGCCAGATGAAGCTCGCTCCGTCAACAACCGTGTGGTTCAGATGTCCCTGTGAGCAGGCGGCTTTACTGCAATGCAAGAGGAATCACGTCTCTCATCGTTGAATTTCAGCACAGACGCGTATCTTGCAGTGAATCACACAACACCAGGACAGTGTCCCTTGTTTTAACCACGTATGTTCTTGTTATGGTCTCATCCAAAACATCGGCAGACTAAGTGCTGTCCCCGTTGAAGAACAGGTGACACACAGGAAGGGATCTTCTTGAAGCCTGATCTTCATAAATTTAAAGACCATTCGTAACAGGAAAAAGGAAACTATTTTTCTTGCGAATGGACCGGCCGGTTCATGCAATTTCGAGAAATAATCTCCCCCCCTCCTCCCGTCCGAGAACAGTAAGAAAGCAATTTTTCTGTGGGACTACAAGACAAGAGTTTCTGAATTTTTTTGTGGATGGTACGTATAGTAACCACTGACAGAGGCGGCAGCACTATCAAATTAAATGTTGTAAGTGAAAATACTTATTTACTGAAAAAATGCGGCCTTGTAACTTCGAACTCAGGCTAGTGGGCTTGCCGATTTCGTTGGAAACGTACGGCATGTCGGGCCTAACGGCTTGAGACGTTGGCCCTTACCCACAGTAACGAATGTATGGTGTGATTTGACGTAAACGACTAGACCAAAAAATCAAGACTACACATCTGTCATTTATGGTGAAGGGACGTAATGCCTGGAATATCTCGCATAGCTTGTCAGCGCGACAACTGTGTCAGAGCAGTTGCTGCTGACACACGCCGTAGGGAATGTCGAGCCATTAGTTACTGTGCGTCTTTAGGTACCTTGTAGCCTACGCTTTACTGAAATTTATGCTTTTCACATTATCCCTTTCAACTCCAGCGGTAACCATATGTACTACCTCCTGTAACATACTTTCCGCGTTTTACCCAATGAGTTTATTTATCATGATTTTTCATAATAAACAGTGGTTTTATCCCGTAACAGAAATGATCTTTAGAACTTCGTAATGAATACGGACTACATCTCCTGTGATGCAAGAATTGAAATTTTAAATCTTGTTCTGCTGATCACCAGGCAATTCATACACGGTAACAGTGGCCAGGTACATACGCGATACAAAGTCGAGAACCTCAGGAAGTGAAGAAAAAGAAATTTTCAACCAACAATATTTGACGCTTTGTAACTGGATGAGTATCAGGTCTCTGGAAACTCTCAGAATATCGCAAAATGATGTTAGTAACATCACAAATATTCTTGGCTTAAATACGTCGGAAGGTGACCAAAAATAAATATCAGTTGATACAATTTTACCCTCCTCTCGTTATGTAACATTCTTCGTTGTTCTTCCAGATGAAAAGACACACACCAAAAGAAATCCTCGTAGTTTCTCTGTGTTATTGCATCTCTCCGTTTACGTCTTCCACGCCGTTGGTTACTCAGGCACCCCCCCCCCCCATGTTAATACTAAAATTCAACCCACACACAACAAATAACCGGCGTACTTCCTTTCTCTGCCGTTGTTGCGAAACTCTCACACTTTTTCCCACTTCAACTTCTTCACTTCCCACTTATTGACCTTGATTTCAACCTAGTTTACTCTAAGGACGAGCGTGTGTATCCCACTTCCTTCTTCTTTTTATTGTTTTTCTTCCACGATTGGAAGGTATCGGGAATGTTTGTGAGTAAGGTGTGAGGACAGAAATTGATTTCTTTGGTCTTTGTTCTTTTCGGTTCCTTCGCTGTTCCTTCACCCTACCATTAAGTGGGGTTTCCCCTATAGTTAGATTGACAGTCATAAATGTTGGAACACATCACAGCCCTATGCTTTGGGTATGGATGCAGACAGAATGTCGCTCATTCAGCAGACGGTTGACTGAATTTAATGGGCCGTGACGAGATGCTTGGCGCAAGCAATATCCCACACAATAGCTCATTGAGTAGTCGCCGCCACAGCTCTTCAGGGTGACTTCTACACTGTTGCAAGTTTCAAAGGACCCACATTTCGGCGACTTGAAAGCCGCGCGAATTATTGCGAAAGATTCTGTTAAATGTAGGCTGTATCACGGCGGTTTACATAACACGGTCTGATTAGAGCAAGAAAACTTAGTTTCTCATTATGAGACACGAGTGGACTAAATAAGAACTTATACAAAGTCTGGACGGTTATAGTGACACACTGCCTGATGATGTTGCTGTTCTCCTTTACTTTTCTTCCTAAATCTCACAACGATCCACGGCGCATGCTTCAACGCACTTGTCCTCGTTCAACTGTAATGCAGTGGTCCACTATCAAACGGTGCAGTAGGCCTACATCTGTATTAAACACTGAAAATGAAGGCAGTATGTTCTTCCGAAACGTCGTATCACACTGCACAGTATCATAACCCGAAAGAATACAGTATGAATCTTGACCGTCCTGCAAACTGGCTTCAGGTTTCATTAAACTTTGAGGCAAGACATTATACAGCGCTGAATATTGCAAGTGTTTTATGCTTTTTCAACTAAAATTACACACTTTTCTTGCCTCAGCAATGGGAATACTTTGCCAAAAGACTCGTACGAGTTGTGTGAGCGTTACATTCCCTACCTGGACGCCACCGACGCCGATGACATACAGGAGCTGTGCCATGAAGAGCGCCGCCAGCAGATTCATCAGTGTCGTGCCTGACAGGTTGCGTAGGTCCGAGAACAGACTGCGACAGACAAACAGACAGGAATGTGTGTATTTGTTTCTACATCAGACTGACATATTAATGCTTAAATGCTTGGTCTGCCCCGTAAATCGGTTGTGCTGCCTCAGTAGGGAATGGGTACATCCAGGTATTCGGCAGATCCCCAAGCTAGATCTCTGCCAGAACACCAGCTGTAAGTTTTCTGGTAGTCAAGTGTTGACTGGGTACGTTTGTGGCGTGTGCCGTAAAGGAGCCGTTATAGTAACTAAGTACTTGAGAAATATTTTGAGGGCGCTAACTAATGGCCACTATAGGCAAGAAGAAAAAGAAGAAGAAGTTTCAGTACGTCTAGCATGGAAACTCGGCACTGGACATGATCCCGAGCTAGCTGCATCCATATACCATCCTGACAACTTATGTCTCTAATCGCCACCCTAGTGTTACTCTTCCCTCCCTTTCATCGTTAAAGTGGCCTGTCTTCACTTCCTTCATAATCTTAATTCCTGTTTCTTTTGATGCTTCTTCATTTCAGTTTTGTATAAACTTCCTCCGTGTAGTTATGTTCTCCGTTATTAGCGCCTTAGCAACTCAAGATTGGATTAGATTAGATTAGATTAAGATTCATAAAGTTAGAATATCTGTGCATAGCGTAATTACTATTGCGCGCTGCCTTCTCGAAGTGTCATAGCAACAACATTACTGCAGACGTCGTGTTCTCGTTACGTTGCATTGTAGCGGTGACACTAAGATACGGAACAAAAACTAGCTGTGTAGGGTACACAATCTAATTTTGTTTTTGTAATATTCGTGTAGCTGAAAGGAGTGGTACAAATTGCTCACGTGCAGAGCAGGGATGCAGATGCTAGTTGGCACAGTAACGCCTCCTGTGTAGTTTCTAGATCAGGCGTGTCAAACATTTCTGCGGGCGAACCACATTGAGCTAAGAGATTTGAAGTTTGGGCACAAAATTTAAAAATAGATAAATTATCATATCAAATTATCCTTACTATATGTGACTAGTATCGCTAGATTCTTGCTCGCCGCTATTCAAATTATCCGTGAATATGGTTCCTTGAACTTAATTCAACACATTGCAGTTAATATTAGGTTTTCGCTCACTGTATTTAAATAAGATGATGGAAATGTTTTCGTCTATTGAATACCGTGCCTACACTCACCATATTTAAAGAACGTATGGAAAATTGTTTCCTTCGACTGTCATATACACATCACGAACACATTGTTCATTGCACATGAAAGTTCTGCTAGTGTCATAAAATACTCGATATCATGAATGGTTTTGCTTAAGTGCATTCGCTGTTGTTTACACTATTTACCTTTAACATGCTCCACAATACAAAATCACACGTTCTGTCGTATTCGGACTGGTTTTCAATAAACGGTGACAATTTGTTATCATTGGTGTGAATTTATGTTCTCAGAAAAGAAAATTGATCCAACCAGTAATCGTAGTTGCACTCATAGCACACCACACTCCGACTGTAACATTATGTAATGGCACTTGATGGACTAAAAGCGAAAAACTCTTATTCTTAGAGTTCAAGAATCCACTGAGTTCAAATCAAGTTTTACGGCTGAATAGAACGAGAGTCTGTTTCTCCATCGTGCACCCCACGATGCACCACTTCACAAACACAAGTCTTGCTTTGCGACGTGTGTCGTGAAGAGTGTGTTGGTCATCATGTTACGAAATGCCAACAGCAACTAGCAGATGAATCGTCAGCTTCCCAATAGAAAGTGAGTCAGCGTACCGGTGAGTGGGCTCCAGCTACTCGTAATGTAACCGAGCCCACGGGCAGAAGATGCTCATCAATTTATTTTAATAGAAGACATCGCTCTGTGTTCTTGATACTAAAAATAAAATAGGTTTATTCCGTTGAAACACAACAATAGCATAGAATCGTCAGGACACTTGTATGACTATATGTGTCTGTATGACTATATGTGTCTGTATTTCTAGACAATCTTTAGGCCAATATTTTCCAGTAGAAGGTACAATCGGTGCGCACTATACATTATGGGATTCCATAATGTATAGTGCGCACCAATGGTACCTTCTTCTGGATTATGTTGGCCTAAAAATGGTCTAGAAAAGACCGAAACATGTAGCCATACTAGGGTGCTGATGAATATAGGCCGTTGTTTTGTTTCGACGAAATCAAACTATTTTACTTTATTTTGATGCTCATCAAACTAGGTACCAC
>Ga0123354_10018714_pt1 | contig 10869 bp, 9 predicted proteins | sample TergutLab28metaG_2_FD_97872 | JGI IMG/M metagenome (GOLD analysis project Ga0123354, IMG submission 97872) | Labiotermes labralis P4 segment gut microbial communities from Petit-Saut dam, French Guiana - Lab288 P4 | ecosystem: Host-associated > Arthropoda: Insects > Digestive system > Gut ... | reverse complement strand
CTTAGTTTTATCAGCACTTACTTCCAGTCCTATCTCCCTAGTAGCAGCTACTAAAGCTTCTGCATTTTCCTTTAGAGTATGTATGCTTCCTCCCAGTATATTAACATCATCGGCATAAGCCAGAAGCTGATTTGTACCATTTAGTTCCAAGCCATTCTGGTTTACCTGAACCCTCCTAATGGTGTACTCTAAAGCAAAGTTAAAATGCATTGGTGATTGGGCGTCTCCTTGTTTCAAACCATTCCTAATAGGGAACCTGTCAGACACATGCTTGCCTACTCGGACTCTGCTATATGTTTCAGTCAGACTCATCTTTATTAACCTTACAAGTTTCCTAGGGATACCAAACTCAATGAGAATCTTATATAATACCTCCCTGCTAACTGAATCATAAGCCTTCTTGAAGTCTATAAGGAGCTGATGAACTTCTTCATTGTATTCCCATTTTTTCTCAAGTATTTGGCGAATGCAGAATATATGATCAATAGTTGACCTGTTGCGTCGAAAGTCACATTGATGATCCCCGATAAATCCTTCGCATATGGAATTAACCTTGAAAGCAGAATGTTGGATAAAATTTTGTAAGTGGTTGGCAAAAGTGATATGCCTCTATAATTATTACAATCTGTTTTATCCCCTTCTTATGAATATGTAATATGATCGACTCCTTCCACTCTTCAGACAGTTTCTCCTTCTTCCAAATAGAAGTAATAAGTTTATGAATCTCCAAGCAAATTGTTCTAGCCCCTGCTTTAATCAGTTCTGCCGGTATTTGTTCAATACCTGGCGATTTGTGACTTTTTAGCTTGTCGATAGCCAGCTAAATCTCAGAGGAACTTGGCTCAGGTACTAGTGGTTCTGCTATGTGTATTTCTGCCTGCCCAACATCCTTAAACCCATGCATGTTGAATAGCTGGGAGAAATAGTTCCTCCACCTAGCCACAATACTGTGGGAGTATGCAACCAAGTCGCCTTTCTCATCCTTTACTATATTACATCTAGGCTGGTACCCCTTCTTAAAGTCACTGATGCCCCTATACAAATCCCCAATGTTTTGGATCTTACTGTTAGTTTCAAGTTCCTCAATTTTAGCTCTCAGATATGCCTTCTTTTTGTTACTGAAATGTCTGCTAACTTCACGCCTTACATTGCTCAGATTGTCTACATTGCTTTGGCTTGGATCCTGTATCAACTGCATTTTAGCCCGCTTCCTTTTATCCAAAAAAATATAAACATTCTTCATCAAACCAGGGTTTATTCTGCTTAAATTCATGCAGACCCAGACTCTCTTTCGCTGAGGTATCGACGGAACCAGTCAAACACTTGTGTAGGACCCATTGCATCTTCACCTTATGCTTGCCGCAATAATTGATACGTTTCCGTTGCGGTTTTTCCGATTTTAAAACAAAACTTGATGCAAGTGCGTTGTTCGGTACTTTCAGACATCGTAAAAATAGCTATTACATAAACGCACGTGTTACTTCCGCGACCTACTACAGCCAACTGAGCAAACGCAGCTACTGGCAAACTTGTGTCATGAGTTGCTAAGATGTGTACGAACATGTCAAGACTGGCTGCAAACACATCCCACCCAGTGAACAACCACTACAATTCTAATCCGGATACTATTTGAACAAACCTCGTATACCATAATTGTAATACAAACTCTCACTGATAAGACCAGTCTTACTTTCGACATGTTATAAACACAATACAAACACAGAAATACCCTACCGTTTTTCATTCGACGCTCTATCAGAACACAGCTAACTTCTAAAGCAAACAGCAAACAGCAAACAAAGGTCCACTCCGCACGTAGTAATGCAGGCCGGTAATCTTACGGTATGACAGCAGGATACTTCCGTATTCATGCAGAACAAGCTTTGTTATTTTCAAAGCATACGTACAGAATTGTAAATGATTAGACTGAGTGACATACTTTATATTATGGTTGTCAAATTTAGAAGAAGATGGGGTCATGGTATTACAGCACAACATTTGGCAGAAAACGGGAATAAAACTGCTCGCATAATCACGACCTACAGTACTCGACGTTCGACAAGCTCTATGGACGTTACTGAACTAAACACACAGTTTACGTAACGTACAAAGTCTGGAATCCCATATTTACACTCGTGTGTACAAGCTACGAAAAGTCGTTTGGAAAAGTTCCCCTATAAACAATTCTTCTAACATTTGTGTCATAAAATGAGCATTAACAGGCGTTATGTCGTTAATATTCAATTAGTGCACAAATACAAAGGCCTTATTATGAAGAAAGAAACTTATGAAATGTAAGCAAGTAAGAAGAATACTTCAGAAATAAAGAGCGAGACAACCAAGTATTTGTAACTAAGTAACGGTAAAGGTCTCCTCATAACGTGCCACACAGGCACAAAGGGGAAATATAGGTGCAACTCTACTCTTTCTTTAACCTCAGCGGTAAATTGTGGTGGGTTGTCAAGTTCACGTCACGGTCGTTTTACTCGGGGACTGAGCCGGTACCCATTATACAGCTAGCTGCATGGGCCTCGGGACAGGTCTGGACGGGTTGCGAGAAGACACAATTCCTTGTCCCCCACCGAGGTTCGAACCCCGTAGTGTCCAGCCGTCACACCGACTACGCTAAACCAGCCCCCCAAGTATTTTACCAATACTAGAATTACTAGGTTTACCAGTATAAGAATTTATCATATTTGCGGTGTAATTATTCTCCGTAGTTATATCAGGATTTTTCTCTCCATTCTGATCACATCTGACCCAATATTTAAATAGTTTTCTCGGCTTTCATCTCTTGACTAAACGTCTCAGTAATGTGTAATAAAGTTCATGCTTTCAAAGTTGTAATAACATACAAAATTTCAAGAATGTACTCCAAATGACAACAGTGTTTTATCGTGAAAGGTTTATGTTCTTTCATATTCTATAAAAAAACGCTTGGTTAAAGAAATGCTTCTGAAAAATTAACAGCACCCCGTTTCGTTCTACAGCTGGCATGAAATGGGCATATACGATCTTCCGGCTATGACAGACTACGTCCTGAACAGAACGGGCCAGGAAGTCCTGTACTACATTGGGTACTCCATGGGTGCTACAATGTTCTTTGTCTTCACTTCCACGAAACCGGAATACAACGAAAAGATTCGCCTAATGATTGCTTTGGCACCTTCCGCTTTCATGGCCAACTCAACAACTCCAATTAATAAATCAAATTTTTTCACCAAGGTATGACAGGGTATTCATGCACACTCTTCAGTCACTTGACTTCTGTCGCGCTTCAGCACAACCCTTATAACCAGATAAATATTCTGAGGTTCCTGGATGTGGTCTTGTATCACATTCCAGAAGAAATGAAGCTTCAGTAACATGGCTACGAAAAGCTTGAATCCCGTAGTTATATCCGAAGCAAGCGAAGTTTTATTTCGGTGATTTTGGATGGGTGGTGGTCTTGAGAGCCGCTGCGTAGGTAGTGTGTACGGTGCGGATGGTGCCGTGCACGACACCATCCGCACCGTACACACGACCTAGGCAGCGGCTCTCAAAACCACCACCCATCCAAAAACTCGGTGCAGAAAACCATATGCTGCAATTCAACATCTAATGCTCCTGATGATGGGAGTATGTACCCGAAACATGTCGAGCTAAGAATACATCAATAAAATTGCCTAGTTGCATCAAGTTGGCATTTCACTTTATTTCATTGAATTGTGTTTATTTTCATTCGGCCTCTTACTATTCATGATGTAGATGTGTAAGATATGCATTTGTCTCACTTTTATTACGGCTTCAGCAGTCGCATGCAGTACATAAAGCTTGCAACTTGAAACATATGCTTACTGTACAGATTACAAACTAATTATGTTGAGCTGTTCGTCTGTGACACGTGGCGTAACCGCTCTCAACTTTGCACAGTCAAATGGAAGCAAATACGTTAGTTTCTCTTGAGAACAGGTCCGGACATTTTGGCTACCGTTACAGTTACACGCAGCTTCGTTACAGTAAGTCTGTTGAAGCGTTCTGACAATGTCCGCATGTGGATTTTTGTACATCGTCTGCATTGAAAAAGGAAACAACTTTCCAGCAATCCAGCGCATGACAAAGAACTCTGTCTGGAGCGCATAACTGAGTAACTGACTCCCCCACCCTTTCACGCGAGAAAGTGAACAGATCCAGATTTAGCAACATGTCGTCCTTTCTGAATGCGAGGCTATGGGCAACCATGATAAGTCGGTCCCTCTCGCCACGGCATGGCGCGTCTTCAAGTTGCGGATGGACGAACGACCTCAAAAACAGTGGGTATCTGCAAATATATTGAATAAACAGTCGCGAACACCCGACAAGGGGTGGTCCTCCAGCTTGGTGATAGGGCGAGGTGCTAACAACTCCTCACCATAAAAACTGGCCTTGTTACGAAACGGGTACCTGTGCCTATGGCCTGGTCTGATCCTTTGGTAAGACCTAGGCAATGGAAAAGGGACACGAGACTTGGTACGTGGAATGTAATGAGCCTGCATAGTTCAGGGTCACTTACGACTGTGGTCAGGGAATTAGGGAAGTATAAATTAGATTTAGTGGGTGTACAGGAAGTTAAGTGGGAAAAGGGGGGCACTGTAAGAGCAGGGGATCAAATTTTTTCCATGGAAAAGGAAACGAAAATCAATTGGGAACATAATTCTTCATACACCACAGAATAATATCAACAGTTAAGAGGGCAGAGTTTGTTAGAGATATGATGTCACATATAGTTCTGAGAGGTCCCTGGTGTAATATCATTGTTTTGAATGTGCACACACCAAGTGAGGAGAAAAGTGATGATTCCAAAAACAGTTCTGGTGAGGAATTAGATCAAGTTTCCCAACATATTCTTTAGTACCATATAAAAATTCTGTTAGGAGATTTTAATGTAAAACTAGGGAGAGAGGATATTTTCAAACTGATAAATGGGAATGTGAGTCTACATCAGGACAGTCATGATAATGGTGTTAGAAGAGTAAACTTTACCACATCAAAAAATTTAGTTGTTAAGAGCTCAATGTTCCCACACCAAAACATTCATAAACACAGCTGGACCTTGCCTGACGGGAAGACTCACAACCAGACTGACCACATATTGATAGATAGGAGATGGCATTCGAGTATACCAAATGTATGATCTTTCAGTGGAGCTGACTCTGATATTGATCACAATGTGGTGGCTGCAAGAGTTGGGGAAACATTGACAGTAAGTAAACAAGTAGCACAGACAATTGACGTGGACAGACAATCCCAGGAATATCAGTGAGCTGGAGGTTAGGAAACAGTTTCAGATTAAAATCTCAAATAAGTTTGTAAGCTTTTGAGAACTGAAACAATGTCTAGGACGTATATAGGGCTTTGGAAAATATTAAAGAGAATATCAAAATCTCAGCTCAAGAGATTCCAGGTATGTACAACTTGAGTCAGCCTAAACCATGGTTTAATGAAGAATGTTTATGATTTTTAGATCAAACGCAGCAGACTTAAATAAAATGCAGTGGTTACAGGAACCAAACCAAGGGCAGTGTAGATATTCTATACAATGTATGATGTGAAGCTAGTAGACATTTCAGTAACAAAAAGAAGGAATATCTGAAAGCTAAAATTAATGAACTTGAAACAAACTGTAAGACCAATAATATCAGAGATTTGTTTAGAGGCATCAGTGTCTTTAAGAAGGGTTACCAGCCTAGAACTAGTACAGTAAAGGACAAGAAGTGTGGCTTGGTTACAGACTCCCACAGTATTTTGGCTAAGTGGAGGAACCCTTGCTGTCAGCTGTTTAATGTTCGTTGGGTACGATAGTAGGCAGACAGAAATACAAACAGCAGAGCCACTAGTGCCTAAGCCCATTGCCTTCGTGACTGAGATGGCTATTGAAAAGCTAAATAGAAATATATCACCAGGGACTGATCAAATTCCAGCAGAACTGATTAAAGCAGGGGGTAGGTCAATTCACTCTGAGATCCATTAATTTATTAATTCTGTTTTGAATAAGAAGGAATTGCCTGAGGAGTGGATGGAATCAATCATTGTACCCACTTATCAGTAGACAAATAAAACAGATTTTAGTATTATACAGGTGTGTCACTTTGTCAACTATGTACAAAATTTTATCCAGCATCCAGCTGTCAAAGTTAACTCGAAATGCAGAGGAAATTATTGGGGATCATCAATGTGGATTTTGATGCAACAGATCAACTACTGACCATATATTCTGCATTCATTAAATACTTAAGAAAAAATGGGAATAAAATGAGGCAGTGCATCAGCTATTTACAGACTTCAAGAAAGCTTAGGAAGGAGGTCTTGTATGATATTCAGACTGAGTTTGGTATCCCCACGAAACTGGTAACATTGGTAAAACTGTGTCTGATGAAACTTATAGCAGAGTCTGGGTAGCCAAAAATTGCCTGACATTTTTCCTACTAAGAATGGTTTGAAACAAGGTGAGGCTTTATGACCATCGCTTTTCAACTTTGCTTAAGAGCATGCCATTAGGAGGGTTCAGGTAAACCAGGATGGCTTGAAACTACATGGTACACGTCACCTTCAGGTTCATGCTGTTGATGAGGAAGTATACATACTACAAAGAAAAACACAGATGATTTGGTAGTTACTTGCAAGGAAATTGGGCTAGAAGCAAATGCTGATAAATCAAAGTACATGTCCATGTATCGAGATCAGAATGCAGGACGAAGTCACAATATGAAGACTGATAATATTTCCTTTGAAAGGGTGGAACAGTTCAAACATTTAGGAACAAACTTAACACAACAATATTCTATTCAGGAAGAAATTAAGAGCAGATTGAACCCAGGGAATGCTTGCTATCATTTGATGCAGAAACTTGTGTTCCAGTTTGCTATCTAAAAATATAAAGATTAAGATATACAAAACTATAAGTTTTGTCTCTTGTTTTGTATTGGTACAAGACTTGGTCATTCACACTGAGGGAGGAATGTAGACTGAGGGTGTTTGAGAAAAGAGTGTTGAGAAGAATATTGGGCCTAGGGACAATGAGGTAACAGGCAGTTAAAAAAAATCATAATGAAGCTTAATGATCTGTACTCCTCACCAAATATTATTCAGGTGATCAATAGAGCAGGATGAGATGGATGGAACATGTATGGGAGAGGAGAGGCGCATACAGGGTTTTGGTGGGGAAACCTGAGGGAAAGTGCCCACTCGGAAGACCCAGGCGTAGATGGGAGGATAATATTAAGATGGATCTTCAGGAAGTGGAATGTGGGGGTATGGACTGGATCGAGCTGTCTCAGGATGGGGACAGGTGGCGGGCTCAGTAAAGGCAGTAATGAACCTTCGGGTTCCATTGAATGCCAGGAATTTTTTTACTACTTGAGAACCGGTTAGTTTCTCCAGAAGGACTCTGCCCCATGGAGTATGTAAGACGATGGACATGTCCACCAACAGTGCTAACCCTATTCTTATCCGCATGCCAGGCAGACCAGTTTTTAGGGCAGGTACAACTTTTTCCTGCATGATATAAAATACTCACTGCTTTCCACTAGTTCTCTATTCGACGTCGTAGATAACGGTTACTAACATTCCTTGCTCACGCGCCTCTTACGCTACTATTCACACTCAAATTTCACTGCGGCCATTCCTGCCGTTACTGCCATCTTACGATTTCTCATACAAATTACTTTTGACCATGGGGAAGTAGTTCAACCACTTCCCCACTACGCGTCGCTAGCGACCGTTTGTTTCTCCTCAAGTGACATCTCATGCAGCAAATCATTGCAGCGTTTTGGATCGCGCAGCTGCAGTACGGACCAGACCAAAAATATACTGTTCGACTGTTTCTGAATAAAATTACAGATTCATAGAACGAATTATCACTACGCCAAGTCAAAGTTAGAAAAAGTATTTAAAAGCTGAAAGTAAGAAAACTGTAAATTTTATGTCTGTCCGTTTTCGCACCGTCCTCAATATTACGATGTTTAAATCAGTGAACGATGTTTTTTTTAATTTTAATTATCAACATTGTTAGGACTGGGATTAAAGGCTTGTTGCCAGTTCAGTGTACAGTGATTCATTTCCTTTTTATTTGCGATAAGGCACTTGCCAGTAACCTCTCCTCCAACACTGACAATCGGCCTCTTCTTTAACTAGACGGTTACGATAGTATCTGAAGGTGTGTGATATCAGTCTTATGCTCAGTTCTTTTTCACTTTTTATTCGCGATCATATTGCTTATTACTCAATTCCATATAAATGCTTTATTGTCGAAAGAAATTAATGGAGAACTCAGGGGACGCATGTGTATATCACATCTTCTTGATACTTGCGACACTGGAGGTTTTGCGATGTTCATAGAGCAATTATACGAGCCTACAAACTGATAATAAATTGCGTAGTGTGACATGTCATGACCACAATTTATATTCACACTCTTACATGTGTACATGCACTGTCATAAAGTCTCTTTACAGTAAATGCATTGGCTAAAGACATACACTACATGCTTAATATGTAATGTCCTGCTTTCTGACATATAGCTAAAGTATGTATGTTTATTGTGCATATGTCTATTTGAACATTAATGCTTACGAATATATTAGCTTTCTGTGTCTATAAATTCTTACTGCAAACTTAAAAAAATAAAGAAAATGTTAACTGCATCTGGTGACATCCAAGGATCTCAGAACACTGAGCACAGGCCAGCAGAACATAAACTTCTTGAAGGCAAATGTGTAGTTTGGTAGGTAATATATTACGTATTGCCACATCCAATAACATCAAGAAATTTAACTGCACGCAACAATTTTCAAACTAACTGCTGTAGAGTGTTGAAACGAAATTTAATGAATATTAGATGCGAAGAATATCTTGTACTCCGGCAGTAGGCAGAATTCCGCCTTTTGCTCATTTTTATACATTTCATTCAATATTTCTGATCATAACAATTTTACCTGTAATTTCAACTGCTTTATATTTATATTCAATAAAAAAGTTGCCTTCAAATAAACATAATCGTCAGTAGTGCATTAATCGATTACACATCAGTACTCAGAATGGTGTTTTGACCGTTACCACCTCTAAAGTTAATAGTATTTTACTCAAGAATTGTATTTTTTTAGTGTTTACATAATAATAATGTGCATCATGGAAAATGTTAATTTTCAAACAATAATTTAAGATTGTGGTAGATTTTTTTATAACATAAGTGTCTTTCTTGATCACAAAACTTTGTGTTCCATTTCTTGAGCTTAGTCCTGCAATTCTTTCAGTCCATTTTGCAGATTCTTAGTTCAATGAAAATAAAAGCGTTCTTGGCCAGAAGCAGACTGGTTGACTTCTTAGCAAATAAAGTGTGCTCACCTAAGTATGCCAGCAAAGTCTGCAGTCACATTCTCTTCCTGTTGTGTGGATACGATGTCAAGCAGCTAAACGAGGCAAGTTAACGTTCTTATTGGCACACAAAGTAAGAGATGTTTATAAACATAGCAATTTCTACGTTACTTTTCAATAGAATTATTTAATTAAAACGTTATAAAACAGAAAATATACTTTTAGCATGCTACGTATTTCAGATGAGAAGTCTGTCAAGGGGAGAAAAGGGCAAGATTCGTAAAGGGCTTAATACAAGTTCATCCTACCACTGATAATATGTCAATTAGAACAATCCACCATCAAAATATCACAGGTTGTGCTCTCTTGTAGATATTACTTACACGCTATCCTGAATTATGAAATCCTGTAATCTATACCTTGTATATACGTACTCAAAAAATTAATTATTTAGTTCATTAATATCTTCAAACCTTTCTCTCTAAATATTTCATTGCATGAGAAACGATTTAAAAATATTGTTAACGTTGACAGCCTAAACTATAAGGTATGATTTGTGATTGATATGTTGAAATATCTGGAAAACCTTCTTAAATTTATTTACCAGTTCAGTGATTCCAAATATTTGCGTAACAAACGTCCTGAAAAACGTTAGATTTTCGCCATATATGTTAAACAGACGTATATAATCTAATGAAGAATTAAATATGCCTACATTTCACAAGGAAATGGAAAAAGTCGTATGAATGTTTGATTGTCTTTCTCAGCGTTACTGTACCACATCCTTCACATATATGAAGACTTGCACAGTGATAAGATATTTCTGTATGTATTATTTCAGTCTCTACTGCCCGTCATTTTCTCTCATTTACCGGCCGGAACTTCGTGGAAATCATTCTTGCACTACTTTCAAGAAATGATTGCGGGTAAGTATATTTTAGGCCCCAGAAAATCTTTCCAAACCCCAGAAGGTACCAGTACTGTCGAAGATTCGAGCCTTATGGGATGTTTTGTTTTGGGTAAATATTTCCCAATGTTTCGAAAGTCGCAGAACTTTAAATTTTCCTCTCAAAATTCCATTTAATAAGAGCTGCATTTTCAAGATTAGGGTTTGGTAGTGACTTACCAAACCCCCAAATTGGAGGACAGCCCTTTGTCGATTATCCAAAAATTCGTATTCAGTATTCAGTCATAAGACGAGAAGTGTAGTTGCAGACCTCGGCTTAGACCATCTATAGACCATCTATCGCCAAATATTAGGCAATACAATATAATACACTGGGAAGGAAACGGCCTTAGCTAACGTAAGGACATCATGTCATATTCTCTCTAGAGGGACCTCCGTTAGGATAAGTTAGAGCAAAGGAAACAAATTTTCCATAGAGGTATAGGATATTTTGCGAAACAACAAGTTACAAATCTTATGCGTATTGGACCGTGCATCATCTTGATATTTGAATAAAGGTTGACCAACTAGATGACACTTGCTTTATTATCTACTGCTCAACATGTTTCAGACGTTAATACGTCCATCTTCAG
>Ga0123354_10018713_pt1 | contig 10870 bp, 6 predicted proteins | sample TergutLab28metaG_2_FD_97872 | JGI IMG/M metagenome (GOLD analysis project Ga0123354, IMG submission 97872) | Labiotermes labralis P4 segment gut microbial communities from Petit-Saut dam, French Guiana - Lab288 P4 | ecosystem: Host-associated > Arthropoda: Insects > Digestive system > Gut ... | reverse complement strand
TTTGTCCAAAATTCCATGCACCGCCGTTGGGAGGTTATAAATAACCCGAAAAATTTTTTTTTTTTTTTGAATTGCTCCTTTTGCCGTTTTTAAAAAGTTTTTCCCCCCCCCCCCCCTGCGCTGAAATGCTGTAAGGCAAAGTAGTCCCTGAGTTTGACAGGGCACCTCGCGACGATCACTGTGAGAATTGACAGTGAGTGGTCAGGTTTACGGGCCGGCCCTTTTAGTCCTGGTGCTAGAAGCTCGGTACCCTCTGTATAGGAGCTGGCTTTTCCGTAGGACCAGTTCGAACGCTGTGGAAAAAATAAAAATATGTTCCCTGTCCGGCAATCGAACCCTTACTTCCCTATTTTCCAGACCTTGTCTGATCACTGAATTCACCAAGCTAACTGTTCAAAAATTTTGTGCCGTCCAAAAAAGTATACTAATTGTATAAACGACCCACTTTTAGGCGCGTTCGCAAAATTTCGAAACGTGACTCTTAGCTTTGTCATGTCTGTCTGTCCGTCCGTCCGTCCTATCCGCATGGTACTCAACATCGACTGGACGGATATGCATTAAATTTGGTATCTGAGCATTTTCCAAAAATGTCTCTAGAAAATTAAAGTTCCTTTAAAATATGAAATGAATGACGGGTACTTTACATGAAGACCAATATACATTTTTGATCATATCTCGATCAGTTCTTCTTAGAATGAGAAATGTTTCAGATAACCGTTGTAGAGAAAATCAAAACACACATTTTATTTTCAATTTTGTTCTTTCGAAAATCATGCCATTTTTTAAATGATGTGGGAAAATGTGGTAAAATCAGACAGGCCGCAGATGAGAATATAATACGGCTCATGCGCATTGCATCCTGGATACCTAAGACTACAAACACACTCTCAGAATGTATTTTGTATTGCTTTACCACTACGACAGTGGTTGTACGAACGCGCCACAATCGTTAGAGAGATGTAGGAGCATACATGCTGTGATAAGTGTGTGACAGGGAGCCACATAATTTGTGCTTTATGACTGCTGAAAGTAGGACAATTACATCGAAGATGCTAGGATAGGCGGGGCAAATGGCAAACGCACATGGACTTTATGTGGAAACACGAAGGGAAGACGTCACATTGCTGACCAAGGAATGGAGACCCGGCGATAATACTGTGAAACATGTTTCAAACAAATACGTTACGCCTGTGCTCATTGGTTGCTGCTATCTTAGCTTAAGGACCATTGGTGGGCTGTCGAGGACAAGATGTAGGCGGTTTCCGGGTTACGTTTTACAGTAGGCGACTTAAGTCGTTCCGTACTTATGTAAAAATATGTATTATTATTATTATTAGTAATTGCCGATCCGAGTGGCCGCGCGGGCTAAGGCGTAGGTACCGTTTATCTGCTGAGATTGTGGGTTCGTTCCCGCCGAGGTTATGGATGTCTGTATCTTGTAAGAGTTGTGTGTTGTCACGTCTGTGCGACGAGCTGATCACTCATCCAGAGAAGTGCTACAGACTGCGGCGCGTCGTTGTGTGTGATTTACAACCTTCGTGAAAGAGGAGGCCATGGCCCGCGTTGGGCCGCAGCGCCACAAAAAAAAATGACTAATTAATATTATACAAAATTGGTTATAAAATTTATTTCGCCCCTATTTTGTAAAAAGGGTACAAACCGAAAAATATTAATTTTACAGGATAAGCAAGAAGTTGGGTCGGTTTCACAGATGATAGATATTTTGAGAGGTAGGATACACCCTATTTATATTGGCTATTCTTGAAGATGGAATTATCCTCTCTTTCGATATCACAGAGGACCATTAGTTGAATGATTCGCTACACATAACTCAGTTTAGCTCAAAATGGCAACTCTATTTAATTATCAACCCTTTAAAGACGAAGCGCAGACTGCTTTATTTAAAGACCCAATCCGTACCGCGCTGTAAACACTTTTCATCTCGGTTATAAAAACCAAACAGTTTATGCTGTAAGTGGCACAAGTCGCTGTTTGTTCTCAGATAAATACAGAACCCATAAATACAGTGTGGGCAGAGCGTACAGTTGTTGAATGTTAAACTGTTGGTGCATCGCGTAACCAGTAGATTTCAAAATATTATTACTGTAATGATTAAATGTATTTTACTTTGTTTAAGGCTATTAATCCCCGCTGTGTTTAGAGTATTACAAGAATAACATAAACGTATTCCTCCTGAACACTTTTTGAGTGCAGCGTGCTACATGCAAGTTGACTTTGAGTAACCTTGTCCACTCTGCCGTCCATGTAATTGCTGTGGCTACTACCATTTATGTTTCATTATGTTGGACACACACAGCTGCACTCATCTGCCTTATTAACAATGTTGAATGAAGCTGTGTATTCTCTACGTGTTTCTTTATTATACAGTACGGCGTTCGAAACTTTGTTATCCCAAACCACAAACTGCAGCAGTAAATTCGACTATCCCTTCATGTTCAACCTGGCGACTACTTTAGGTAGCCGAAACATGTAGCTATGCTTAACGTTCAAGCTTAAAGTTATGTTTTAGACCGAACATGATTGTATTATTGTTGTTGTATTGTACTTTGTGTGTTGCATCATATAACTAACTTATGAAAATAACGTTTTAGCCGGTCCCGGTGGCCGCGCGGTCTAAGGCATGGGTCTGCGGCCGCTCGCTTGCTGGGATTGCGGGTTCGAATCCCACCGGGAACATGGGTGCCTGTCTCTTGTGAGTGTTGTGTGTTATCAGGTAAGAGGTCTCTGCGACGGGCTGATCACTAGTCCAGAGGAGTCCTACCGACTGTGGTGTGTCTGAGTGTGATCGTGCAGACTCGATAATGAGGAGGCCATGGCCCACTAGGGGCTGTTGTGTCATGGAAAAAAAAATATATCGTTTTAAACACGTGAACTGATTCTCTAAAAACACATACATAAACGATAAGGTCTGATAAATGAGGTGGGGTCAATTCCGCCTTACATAAATTTCGGGTTGCGTAGAGTTTCCAGAAACGTGACGCTTACATAAGGTGGAAACTGTCCTTACTGGACTTTGGGCTTCCACGGATAGCAGGAATTTTCTTGACCAGCCGAGTGCCTGTTGACTTCTTAAGAAAGAATCTGATTTTTTTTTAAGTTTGACTGTAGGTTAGTCACTAAACGAAATAATCAAAAGATATACAGTGTAACACCCAGTAGTGTCAAGCTGGTCATCGCAAACTTGGCCAGTGATGTAAGGCAACATATTTGACCTTGACTTCAAACTTTCGCCGTGTTCTGAATGTTGTATGCTTTCTTCTGGGTAATTCCCCGGCTTCTGTATTTTATATGCCAACGTTCATTCGCCGGGGAATTACCCAGAAGAAAGCATACAACAGCATATTTTTCATTAGCAAAATCATTTCATATGCCTAAATCATAGAATGTATACTTATCTGTGCAATATAATAAACCATTTCTATTATATATGTTGAATATATTGCCGTATACGAGGATTGTATTATGCACTGTCACATTTCTTGACGGTATCATGTGACATACAAGTGGGGCAACATAACTGTGCACTGAGCGTGACACTTAGTAGGGTGGGAACGTAAACTGTTTGTCGTGTTTTCAGATTTCACGTAATGGCAACCGAATGTTAAGTGTCAGTAACAGACACTTATTGTGGATCTACATTTTATGGTACTAAAAACTTCACGTTCTGTTACTGTGCGTGCTTAAGTAAAATTATTCAAACATTTACTGCAGAACTTTAGGTGTATTATGTGTAGGAAAATGGGAAAGTTAGGCATTAGATTTCCTCTAATGGCTCAACGGAATTGTACTTTTATGACCCAGACATTTAATATGGTGATCCAGCCTGTCTGCCTGCTCCATTTCCTGTAAATACACTATGCTGGTCTTATGTAAATCCGATTGCTGGTCTGAATGATCTAACGTGCCGGGGAACCATATAGAATTATAGAATTGTAGACCTGTAATTAAAGTTCAACCGATCCCAGTGGCCGCGAGGTCTAAGGCGTAGGTCTACGGAAGCTCGCTTGTTGTGATTGCGGGTTTGAATCCCGCCGTACGTGGCCGTCCGGTGCGCAGGTTGTGCACCGGACGGCCACCGAGGGTGACGACGATACCATATGCTGTATAATACAATTTGACCTCCTGATGATGAGCACAACAGTGCTCGAAACATGTAGAGGCATATAACAAACTTAACAAAAACAAGAATTTGTGCATTAAGTTGGTCAGTTGCTAAGATTATACTTACATGCACGGTGAGCAAAACATTAAAAAAAACATGTGATAATTTGTTGTACCTTCAAATGACTGATCTTACAAGTGTCGACGGGATGTGTTTCCAGGTAGGAGCCAAATTTTTAGTTTTTCTTGGCTTAAGTCAGTTGCTAGTCATACGCGTATAAAGAAAAAAAGAGATGAGCGGGGCATATGGCACGCATGGGAGACAGGAGAAGTGCGTACAGGGTTTTGCTGGGAAGAGGGAAAGAGACCACTTAGAAGACCTAGGCGCAGAGGGGAGGATAATATTATAAAGGACCTTGAAGAAGTGAGATCGGGGCATGGACTGGATTGATCTGCCTCGGTATAGGGACAAGTGGCGGGCTCTTGTGAATGCGGTAATGAACCTTCGGGTTCCATGAAATTTGCGGAATTTCTTTACAGGCTGAGGAACTGTTCTCAGGAAGGACTCTGCCCCATATTGGTAGTTAGATACTTTACATTCTAATTTATGACGGTTAAAAAGTAAATGTAAAGCGATCCCGTTACAGGCCCGGTGTGACCCAGAGGGTGGGTAGAGGTATAGCTCTACTCTTCCATGACCGCGGCACTAGAAGGGGGTGAGGGGTCAGGGTCATGCCCCGGCCGCACTTTACCCCCGGGAAGACCCCGCGCCCATATTACAGTAGGCTGGGTGGACCCCAGGGCCGGTCTGGACGGGTGGAAAATCTCGTCCCCACCGGGATTCGATCCCGGACATTTATTACGGTTATTCTAAACAAAATAATAACGTAACCGCAGGATTTGAAACTCTCACACTAGTGGCCATGAAGATTATCTTCTTACTGGCACAAATCTACCGTAGTTTCGGAAGAACCTGCCGACTTCATCTAAAATGACGGAGACAGCAAGTTTACATTGTTATCAGCTTTATAGGCTTGTAGAAAAACAGTGGGATATCCTGACGGTTTTACACTGTACTGTACTCTCTTAATTAGTTGCTACAAGCACGTGTAAACACGTGGGCCTATACACACACAACGTAAACTGTGACGTCTTTATGTGGTACTGAGACTAAAGACATGTGACAGGTAAATTTGATACTGGCAATAAAATTTATGTCCGAGAACACGTAAATTGGTCTTCAGAAATGCGTCGTATTGTTAGCTTGTACTGTACGTGGAGTTGTAGTGCAATCAGCTGAGGGGGGAATGAAATGTCGAGTTTGTAACGCAAATGGAGTAGATAACAATTGCGTACAATATTTTAGTTTAACAAGCTGAAGGTAAGATGGTCACTCGAGAGATGTCGGCGTAGATGGCAGGGTATTATTAAAATGGAGCTAAAAGAGACAGGGGTTGAAGGCGTGTACTGCAGAATCTGGATGCTTGGCGTAATGTTGTGCACACGGTACTGATTATGTACCAACAGTAATGAATTTTTGCATCTGAATAGGTTGGGGAATATTTGCCTAATCGGAAACTGTCAGTTTGTGAAGAAAGACTCCCATCCTTTTTTGCCGGTTTGCAAAGTTCTGCAGAATTGTGTGATAATGTCTGAGATAAACTGTTTATTACATAAAGTGGGGAATAACAAGACAGGCAGTGTAGGGTGTACGTAGCACTGGGGCGCTTTCGCGAAACCGTTGCTACGGTGGAAAAGCAGCCGGTATTACATACTGTGTGTGTGTGTGTGTGTGTGTGTGTGTGTGTGTGTCTGTCTGTAACCTTAGTTATCCAGCATGCAAAGCGCATGCGCCGCATTATATTGTCGTCTGTGGCCTGTCTGGCTGTACCGTATTTTTCCACATTATCTCACAAACGGCATGATTTACTGGAAATAAAGTTACTGAACATAAAATATGTTTTGATTTTCTCTGCAAGTTTTGCCCGAAGTATTTCTCGTTCCAAGATGAATTGAGCGAGATTTTATCTTAAATTACCACACGTCCTCATGTAAAGTATCCGTTATTCTGGTCAGATCTTAATTGCACTTGAATTTGCTTTTAGAAAACACTCAGATATCAAATCTAATGAAAATCTGTACAGTAGGAGCTGAGTTGTTCCATGAGGACGGACTGACAGACAGACAGACATGGCGGAGGTAATAGTTGCTCTTTAGCAATTTTGCAGACGCGTCTAAAAATTCCAATATTAAGAAAAATCATTTATCCAATTATGTACGTATATATATGGGGACCGCGGTAGCACAGTGGTTAAGGTGCTGTGCTGTGCTACAAATCGGAAGGTCGCTCGTTCGATCCCAGCTAGTGTCAGTGGATTCTTCATTGATATAGAATTATTCCGATCGCACTATAGCCCTGGGGTCGACTCAGCCTCTAACAGAAATGAGTACCAGGAGTATTTCCTGGGGGTAAAGGCGGCCGGTGCGTAAGGCTGACAACCTTACCACCATCCTGTGCCATTGTCATGAAATTGCATTTCGTAGAATCACCTTAATTATTAACCAACAAATGTACTATATAAAATTTCACATTTCACCGGTAAGCATCATAAACTTTCAATCCAAACAGCCTAATTATTTGTATATATAAAAATCCTTATTAATATACGTTATTTTGACATTCTTACTAAACTATTTTGACAGTTACTTACTAAGTATAATTTATATTACAGATATGCTGCCACAACACCCTGTTAATATAATGGAATTATTATGTGAATGTTTTTAAAATGACTTTAGCAAGGAACAACGTAGTTCCCTGAGGATGATCTTAGGATCGAAACATGTCGGAGCGATTTTAAGTGTTTTAATGTGAAATTATATATAGTGCATTTGTTGGTTGATAATTAAAGTAAATATCGATATTTTCACGCCACACGTCCGGCTAGTCGCATTGTCCTTGTTTTGATGGGATTACGATTTTTGGAGCAGAATGTAAGAAACATAAAGTGTCTAAAAAATTTTTTTACGTAATCTTAGATCTAAATAAATAAATAAATAAATAAATATATATATATATATATACTGAGTGTCACTAGCTAATTACAATTATCAGCCCGGCAGCTATTCTGAGACTGCAAGCTGAGAAACACTGGTTCATGTTTTCGGTATTTTAACGTTTGAGGAGTTGAATTGTGTACAGTGACACATGTGTTATAGACGATGATAAGAATTTTGATTAAAGTGGGTGTGTTTGTAAGGTATACTTGATCATTGTCCCTTTATATCAAGGAAGTATAATGGTCAATAATCATCAACCGAAGTAAAGCAGGGCAATATTCTCTGTCTGATGATTAGGTTGAATTTCCGTTGCTCGGCCATAACCTAGGTTGTGGCGATGCGCCGTGAGTGGTGAAATATTAGGTGTGGTGCGCCGATAAGCGATTGGTGTGCCAAAAGGGAGATATAACTTACCGTCGTCATCTGACTTGCCATTCAAAGATTTTCGTGTAGAATAAGGAGGTTTTTAGTTTTAGAATATTCTAAGTAGCTGGACGGCATGGTACCGAGTGCTTCTAGTGAATTTTTGACGCTGGCTCAGTTAGTAAACAAATTCTCCAAAAAGTGTATTTTGGACTGTGACCCAATCTACCCTGAATATAACGTTAGCAGGTTTCTCCGAAGGATTAACACATTTCTACCAGATTGCACTACGTCATGTGCTTACTCACCGACCTGAGAATTTCAAATCTTACAAGAAATCATCTGTCATATAGTAAACCTGAAGTTTTTCATTCGCGAAAGGTGCCTGTTATTTTCATCATGTTCGTCCGTCTGTCCGGGTGTATCAGCGCGACGCCCACTGGACGGATTTCCATTAAATTTCGTATTAGGAACTTAAGTTAAAATCTGTTCAGAGAATCCAAATTTGGTTAAAATCGGACAAAAATATCAGGCACTTTACATGAACATCGAAGTACTTTTCATTTTTGACGTTCAGGTGACCGTACATCGTGACAAATTTCTTATAATACAACCCACCAGACGCACTAATTCCTCAGTTTTATTTTAGAATGACACTCTACATGTTTCGGACAGTTCCTCCGTCCATCATCAGGAGTTTTTTTCACTGTACACACAGCAACGGTATATGTCATACAGGTTTGCTGACAGCACGTGAGGAGGGTCAGGTTGCAGCCTGATCCTTCTCGCGTGCTGTCAGCAAACCTGTATGACATACACAATTGCTGTGTGTACAGTGAAAAAAAACTCCTGACGATGGACAGAGGAACTGTCCGAAACATGTAGAGTTTCCTTCCAACATAAATTTGAGAAATTAGTGCGTCTGGTTGGTTGTATTATAAGAAACATTTTATTGTTGCCTGCGATATTAAATCGGCATAATAGAGCGCTTTTTGAGTGCAGTGGCAGTAGTCTGTTAGGGTAGCCGAAGAGGTATAAACACTACGCGAACGCAACACAATCTTAGGTTATTCGTACTTATCTTGTTAGTGTTCACAAGAAGTCTGTAAATGCCACGTAATCCGAAACAGTCTACCTCAGTCCACATCCTCATTTATTTAGTATGTATTTATATCTTTCCTTTTTGATCCGGCTGTCCGTGGATTGTGTCCTCTGGCTTATTCTAGTTTAGTATTAGCTTTCAAACCCGTGACTGAGTTATAAACAGGTATTACGAGATCCTGGATGGAGGACTGGTAAGGCCTTTTTGTGCGCTGGACGACGCTGGCAGAAGAAGCGTCGCCAGCGTTGATGTTGCTTTGTGGAATTCGAACCCACGATCCCCGATTTCGTGCAACTGATGGCCTAAGAGCCATAAACGATACCGTCACTGTTATCAGCTGTTATCAACCGAAGGCCTAAGAGCCATAAACGATACCGTCACTGTTATCAACTGAAGGCATAAGCGCCATAAACGATACCGTCAGTTATCAGCTGTTGTCAACTGAAGGCCTAAGAGCCATAAACGATACCGTCACCGTTATCAACTGTTGTCAACTGAAGGCCTAAGAACCATAAACGATAAGTCACCGTTATCAACTGAAGGCCTAAGAGCCATAAACGATACCGTCACTGTTATCAACTCTTATCGACTGAAGGCCTAAGAGCCGTAAATGATACCGTCACCGTTATCAACTGTTATCAACTGAAGGCCTAAGAGCCATAAACTATACCGTCACCGTTATCAACTGTTATCAACTGAAGGCCTAAGAGCCATAAACGATACCGTCACTGTTATCAACACCGTATTTATTAAAATATACATTTTAATATTATCCTTCCACCCACACCAGGGTCTCACTGATTGTCTATTCTCTTCACGTGTTCCGTCTAAAACTTAAACATATATATTAGCTTTCCTTGCAGTGTTGTTTGTTCTTCGATCTCATTATTATTGATTTTATCACAGTAATGATATTTTATGCCGATCCCTGTGGCCGCGCGTAGGTCTGCGGCCGCTTGCCTGCTGAGATTTTGGGTTTGAATCCCACCGGGGCATGGATGTCCCATCTGTTCTGATTGTTGTGTGTTGCCAGGTAGAGGTCTCTGCGACGAACTGATCACTCGTCCAGAGGAGTCCTGTCGACTGTGGTCCGTCGTTGTGTGTGATCTAGAAATCTCGTGAATGAGGAGGCCCTGGCCCATTGGGAAGGGGGGGGGGGAGTTGCGCCAAATAAAAAATAATATTTTATAATGTGTAAAAATCTTCAAGGTACTTAAAACGTATCTAATTTTGTTTGCATCCTCCTCTTTAGTCCTTGACCCGGTCCGACCATGTATTTTGTCCGCTGTTTTGTGCACTGACGACCGGGGATACAATTAATGTACAAGGTGGTTCAAATATGACCGGGACTGATTTTTTTTAAAACCATAATTGCTCATCACTCTAGCAACTCCCAGACAGGACTGAACAGGTTCTAACCCGAGCAGGAGGGAGGGTGGATGTTGTGGCTTCACTCTCTCAAGGTCGCACAGCTGCTGCGCAGTGCGGCTTGTTTACACACAAATCAGTCCCGGTCATATTTGAACCACCTTGTATATTCATACTTTATCATTTTCAAATAGTCTGTCAATACACCATTCACATATATCCGGTTACACGATCTAACCACGTAAATTTGCAAGTTCTGTAATGTATGAGGCACGAAATACAGTCCCGCGCAGCGAAAACGTACTGTGTGTCCGTTGTCACGACTGTCTGTTAATAATGTTTAGGGAAATAAACGCTGTTTATGATGATGATCATATTAAAACCACAGACAGTTTCGATGTACACAATGCGTTTTTTTTTTATTATTCAAGTGCGTGATGCATTTAGCACTACTTCAAGTTAAATGTGTGACGACAGTAATTATTTTGACAGTAGCTGTCAGTGGGTGGTAGGTAGAACACAAAGTCTGTATTTATTCTGCTACTAATCCTTTATGAGGCACTGCGCTACAAGCCGGAAGGTGGTGGGTTCCATTCCCAGTTGTGTCATTGGAATGTTTCATTGACGTATTCCTTCCGGCCGCACTATGGCCCTGGGGTGAACTCAGTCTCTGACAGAAATGAGTACCAGGAATTATTTTCATTTTTGTTGCCGTGCAATATTATCAATTTAACCTTAAAATACCAACTATTTGCACACTATTTTAATACACTTTGTAAAACACACGCAAAAATACGTAGGTCTAATCCATTAAAATTTATATCACTCCTACATGTTTCAATCCTAAAGGATCAT
>Ga0123354_10018712_pt1 | contig 10870 bp, 8 predicted proteins | sample TergutLab28metaG_2_FD_97872 | JGI IMG/M metagenome (GOLD analysis project Ga0123354, IMG submission 97872) | Labiotermes labralis P4 segment gut microbial communities from Petit-Saut dam, French Guiana - Lab288 P4 | ecosystem: Host-associated > Arthropoda: Insects > Digestive system > Gut ... | reverse complement strand
TACAAGAGTTTGTGTATAGAGATACAACGAATGTGGAACCTCAAATGTACGATTGTACCAGTAATAATTGGAGCCACTGGAATAGTAACGAGAAGTTTAAAGAAAAATTTGGAAACTATACCAAGAAAATACTCGATAGATTCACTACAAAAGACAGCTATACTTGGAATGTCACACATAATACGGAAAGTACTGCAATGTGAAGCTTGAAGCCTGAGCGGTGGGGATCACCGCTGGTTCAAGAGAAGTACCAGGAAGAAATGTCTGTGACAGGAGACATACATGTTGTATAATAATAATAATGATAATCACGCCCTTTAGTTATTTTTGCATGTATATTTGGGCTGTATATGTTATTCGATACTGGTCATGGACTGAATACGTTAATAAAAAATATATGGTTATTATTATTATTAGTGTTATTATTACTATTACTATATTAATTTTTATCAAGTGCTGTCATTCCTATCAGCAAACTCTATTCCTGATTGTTTCACAGCAGAAAACAGAATTTTCCTTCCAAAACTTACATAAAAAATGTTGAATTTCAAGTTGTGGCGTGTACGGGTAACAAGTAAATAAGCAAGTAAATAAATAGCAAGTAAATAAGATAAAACAAGACTATACAGAATTCTATTAGTACAAAAATGGGACAGAACATATCGAGACTCGAACGTTACATCAAATTTAACTTCTTCACACACACACCGTGCAGCATCTCGATATTATCAAAGACTTTTATTCACCAACCGATGCACAAGTGAATTGGCTTCAATCTTGCTTGCTAAAGCAAGCACGAATGATGCACTCCCTGATGACTGTGTGACTGTAACACCGAAACATGTCGGAGCTGTTTTAATGTTCATTTTAATGTAAATTAAAATTTTTTTTTAAAGACAATTCACTTGTGGATCGGCTGGTGAATAAAAATCTTTGATAATATCAAGATGCTGCGCGGTGTGTCTGTGAAGAAGGTAACCTAAAATAAGTTAATCAAATTTCATATATATATATATATATATATATCCTACTCTTTGCGTCATCGACACTGAACAAGGCGTCGATTCACGAGTGGGAAGTACAGCGAAAAAAAAAGGATTAACGTTGCATGGCTCATAAGCAATCGTGACAAAATGAACTGAAAGAAATTTCATAATTTTAACTTAAACAATTTAAAATCTTTAATTTAATCTTAAAACGTAACCTCGGTAATATTCAGACAAACAGAATTATATCCATACAAAAAAAAACACAACACGAAAATTTATGCCTTGACGAAGGGAAGTTACAAATTCTGTAATAATTATAAAGATTTTGTGTGATCTCACGGTCAGAATATACATTTTTTACTTTCTGTTAATGTTTTTTATACAAAGCCTGATAATGGCCCTCTTGGGTCGAATATGTAGCTCACTGGTAACAATGTACTGCTAGAGAATAAATATACTTGCGTTTGATTATAGTTTTCATCATTCAATCTTAGGGACATCGGTGGAGGAGTTACTGAAGACGACCTTGACAACCTTGATGCAGACAGCCGATTTCTGGGCGAATCTCCAACGGGGTATTCCAAACTTTGAAGCAAGGGTGCCAGTGGACTACCGAGGGGGGGGGTGTTCAAATACCCCCCCGAAATTCCGAAGGCCCTCCAAAATCGTGCCAAAATCAACCCGACTGTGAAAACTGTTAAAAATTGCTGAATTTAGGACGCCAACACACCAAGATGTTCGAAAAAAAGGCAGTGAAATTCTCAAACAACCGCCAGTTCCCAATTGTTTTACATTAGCAATAACAAATAAATTGCTTGTCATCATAAATAGTCTTAAAGTACCAAAAATTAAGAAAATTTTACCATATGAAATGAATTTCTTGTACCAAATTACAGCTGCCTCCAGAACCCCTGACTAGGGGGCTACCACATCCCCGTTCTCTCTGTCCTCTGTCCTCAAATGAATTCGTAACACCCCCCCCCCCCCGAAAAAAATTCCTGGGTACCCCCTTGAAGGTTGCCACCCATTACACTGTTAAGTTAGCAGGACCCGAAATGAACTCCTGTTACCTACTTAGAGACAGCGCAGCATTGAAAGCGTCTCCTATGAATCACCGCAACTTCGAGGAAGAAAAACTACAAAAGAGACGCGACAACAATAACACAGAACAGAGAAGAGAGAGAAGTAATGCGTCACATTTCTTGAGGATACACAACAACCCCTGCAGAGATTATGCGTAATGTGTATATAATAAAAGTTTCATGGTGGGGGGGGGGGGATTCTTCGTTACCCGTTGCGCCAGACTCGGTTCGTGTAAGGGTACTTGTTACTGACTTTACCCTAATTAAGATACAACGTAACGACACTTTCATGCAAATGTTTTTCGAACTCCTCCCAGCACACAGAAGTAATAAAGTTAGTTAAAATTTCATTTTTCGTCTATCTTCCTCCCTCCTGCTAAAACTATACAAATTATGCGTTATATTCCATATTATGCATCAGACCTGCGAGGTGAATAAACACGAACTACAGGATACGTCAGACGTTCTGACACTAGCTGCTGTGTGTTCATCACTGCAATAAGGATGACGACTATACGAAACCAAGGGCAGCTAAGCTAAGAGGATGTCTGAACAACAACAACCACCACCACCACCACGTAGTCTGCCTTAGGAGAGGTCCACAGCTTCTTCCAAAGCGGTTTCTCCAGACAGTGCGACCTAGTGCATCATCTTTCAATTTGCTGTATCTTTCCCTTTCCTTAAGGTCATCTAGTAGCTGCTTGCGTCGTCTTCCTCGTCTTCCCGTCACTCCTACACTTCCCTCTGTCTTCCCTTCAGTAACATGGTTTAGAATGCAGTTCCTATGCAAGATGTGGACAATCCAGTTAGACTTCATTCTTTGTATTGTGTGTAACAAATTCCTGTCCTCCTTGACTCATTGTGACACCTCATTCTTTACACTATCGGTCCACCTGACCTCCACTCTCCTTCATCATCACCTTCCAAACCTATCAACGTGTTTCTCATCTAACTGCCGAAGTTTATACTTTCAGCACTATACAAACCTATTCTCCAAACGTAGCATTTTGAACCCATACATCAACTAATTTAACGGTAGCAACAATTTCACACTTCCCTTGGTAATTAGAACAAAGTGAACTCCTTGAAGAAGATTCCTTCTTAAGAAGTTAACATTTGCTCAGATAGTTAAGACTTTCTACGACTTTTTCTTTTAAACCCCGGACCTTTATTATCCTGTTCAACAGAATCCACCACTGGGCCCATGAGGCAGCTGAATCCACTTTTCACTACAGTATCTCATTTCTGTACCAAACATAAACTCCCATTTCATTAAGCCTTGCCGGCTAAAGATTTTGTGAAATTCTCACTTTCCCCATGTGTGCCACATGCCCAATCATATTAGCCTCTAATGAGTTTATCGCATCAAAATTATCTGGTGAAGATTTGAAATTGTGAAGGAAGTAAGTGATTTATCAACCTTAAGTGGTCAGTATTCCAACTAAAACGTCGTCACGACCATATGCAAGATAGTCATCACTGATTCGGTCGTTGGACATATTTCAGCTCCAATATCTACAAAACTCCAGCCATCCCTTACGGTATTTTACAAGTTATTACTTCCATTTCAGTTCACCTGTCTGTATGAGTTCCTACATCTATAATCATTTAGTCCTGCCCTAAGGTTAACCCAGTTACATCCTACACAATACAGTCTTACAGTTAAATATTTCACGTATTTCTAACTTGATAGTTTCTGAAAGAAATATACTAAATTACAATTTAAAATATAAAACGAAAAATTAGTTTAACAACAAAAAGTAATCGTCTTTAACATAGCTATTTTACAAAGACAAGACTGGCGTTGCAGAACAGAGAACTAACCAATGTGTTCATGGTAAGGGCGCGTGCAGTGTCCAGCCGACAGCTACAAACCAACACTGCTTTTATACACTCAAGCAAGCAATACATACATAAATACATACATATAATACATATATACCTACCAACATAAGTACATATACACACACACACACATACGTACGTACCTACATACACACACACACACATATATATACATACATACGTATGTACATACATATATACATACGTACATACATATATACGTACATACATACATACGTAAATACATACATACGTACGTACGTACATATATATACACACACACATATATACGTAATATATACATACATGCGTACGTACATATATACATACATACGTACGTACGTACGTACATATATAGACATATATACGTACATACGTACGTACGCACACACACACATACATACATACATACTTGCGTCCATACATACATACATATATACATACATACATGGATACTTACATATATACGTACATACGTATGTACGTATGTACGTACATACATACTTACATACATACATACGTACGTACATACATACATATGTACATACAAACATACACACATACATACATAAACACATACATACATACACACATACATACTTACGTCCATACATACATACATATACGGATACGTACATACATACATACACACATACATACGTACGTACATAGATACATATATATATATACATACACATACATACGTACATACATACATACACACATACGTACGTACATACATACATACGTACGTACATAGATACATATATATATATATATACACATACATACGTACATACATACATACACACATACGTACGTACATACATACATACACACATACGTACGTAATATATACATACATACATACATAGGCTCATCATTTTAGCCTCCACCGATACAATGCATTACGTCATGTTGGACTGTAAACATAAGACATCAAGAACCTAAATCAAGCCCAGAATACAGCGAACAGAAGCAATAACGAGAGGTCCAAATATTCATCTCCACAAAAAGCATTCCACGGCAAACACGCATTACGCGAAAATTTCAGCCTCCTTGCGAAAGCAGTAAGGGAAGTTCCGAAATGTAACTTCTGAACGTGGACTCGCGTAAGACACGAAATCGAATGAGAATTATATAAAAAATCGTGTTAATATTTCATATAAGCCTACACCGCTAAATCTAAATGTCTGAAAGCAACACTTTTTTTTCGCTCATTTTATATTATCCCCCCTCCCTCCTCTAAAAACAACAAAAAACCTTCCCCACATCGTTCGCCTTAAGGGGGGTTGGTAAGGGGGGGGGGCTACGAATTGCCGTACATTCAGTGACAGTTTTGTATCGGAAGCGGATAGAGAGCAGCACTTTTGTTCCAGATGAGAAACAGAGGAAGAGAGAGACAGACACATTTAAAAAAAAGGAAGAGGGACGACTACCACGACGGTGGCGCCGCGACGCGCATGCAATGACCGATAAAACGGTGCTGCTACTGCGGCCAAAATCCGAACTAACGAAACTATAAGCCTTATTTCTATAACGAGTCATGCATTACTCACCCTCTTTAAACAAGAGAGAGGGACGGGAAGGGAATGAGACGGAGAAAGAATGAGATAGCAAAAGGATACATTTTTGCATCCATTCTCCACAATATCTCTGAAACCCATAGCAAATGAACGAACGATCTATTCCATAGAATGAGGCACGAGGGCTTCGTAAGCCACGTACGTACAAAAAACCGGAGAATGTTACATATATACAGTATAGCTGTAAGGCCGGATAAAAACGATATGGCTATTGAGCCTGAAGGGATGGATAGGAAAGAGAAAGGAAAGGGAAGGCTGGTAAAAGAGGGAGGGGAGGAAATTTTGCAAATGGAACAGATTTTGAACGTCAAACTCAAACCTCTCATACTCCTCCGCCTACTCTCCTTTTCACCCCTTTTTCTCCAACCTCCGAAAAACCCCCTTTATTCGTTCCTACCATCTATCCAGCCGTTCGCTCTTCTTTTTTTGTATTATTTTCACCCACCGGACAAAATCACTCATTTTCTTCCCTCATACCTCTTTTGCAAGGTCCTATCACACTCTTCCTCTATGGCAAATCGTTATACTTCAACCCCTTTCCTCCCATATTCCCTTCTTCTCACCCCCGCTTCATCCATTCTGTAGCAGCAGCATCCCCCTGACAGTACAAAGTTCCTCTAGACTGGTACGTCACAGATGAGTTTTTGTTTGGTCGGATTCTGACTGTGGGCAAAATATATATAGATATATATTCATCTCAGAACGATTGCCGTGTGATGTTTTTGGCGGACGGCCTCTTCCATTTCCCAGTCCCTGCTGTGAGCGGAGCCCTCCTCTGGTCATCGGAAAGGAATCTCACTATGTCCACCGAAACTCACCAGGAAGGCATCAAGATGTAGGTAGCCACTATTGGTAATAGGGAAACTTATTCAGGTACATGGGGAAGGAATATCTAGAGGGTGAGAAGTGAAGGTGTTGCATTCTTTTAGCGTCCCACCGAACTTTATGTAATGTTTTTACGTTGTTCGTCTCGCTATGAAGATTCTTTCAGCGACGTCATTTCGCGAACCTTTACAGAAAAGGCTCGACTCTAAGGCAGTGGAGAAAAGACCATTCTCTAAAATTATGTCGAAATCGGAGGTTCTCACACAGACGCTGCTGGACAGTCAAGTCTTCTGAAACGTTACGCCGTGTCGAAGTCATTCTTCGTGGAATGCTTGACCCCTGAACATGAAGACACTACCATCCTTCCGAAATGCCGGTAACTATTCACTATACGACAAGGTGTAACAACCCGAAAGGCTTGAATCTCCGCAGTAAAATCTAAACAATCAAAATTTCGTTTCGATCGTCATGTCTACGTTGTCCGGAATTCTTTGAGTGAAGGCGGTATGCCTACCTGATGTCTTTGATGCTGTCAAACGTGGAAGCAAATTCTAGGCCAGACCAGAATTTCTCAGTCACAAGCAGGCTAATTGTGAGAAAGGGGTCAGCGAGCTAAGCTACATTATGCTCAAGAGAACATAAAATTCATTTCCTTCAATCGTTTTCTAATCTTATTTTTAATTCCATTACTGCTACGAAAATCACCACTGTCATAACAAACACTTCCGTCGACTTAACAAAGTTTCTTGTATAACATAAGTATTTTTAAGGGCGAGAAAGAGTGGACTAGATCCCACCGCCCCCCCCCCTCCCCATTTTGGTCCGGATGTTTAATACCGAACGGTGGCGCTCCAGGTGTACGTTGAAGAAAGCTCTCACGGATAAGTTTAGCTTGAGAACAGCAAATAGTTGTCACGGAAAGATCCCATTATTACTCTGTAGTTTTGGGTGAGTGTACTTCAGTACGACCACACACCCTAACCTGTCACAATAAATCTTACAGCAAAACAGTTACAAAAGAAACCCCTTGTTAAGATCAGGCGTCGGTAAAACAGAACGATACCAAACAGACGGCACGGATATCTGGGTGAATCCGCATGCAATAACAAGATTTACATAAGCAATTCCATGCATCAAGGCTATTCAGCAAATTATCAGCTATTTAACTACCTGAAAATTCATGTAGGCCTGTAATTTGACCCTACACACCAACACATCGAAATTGTATGCATAAAGAGACTGACAGCCGAATAATTCGAGAAATGTCTGCTGCCAATCGGATCAAAGTTTCTGTCTTCCCGTATACTGTGTTAGAACATAAAGAGTAATACACATATAACTGTAAGTCTGCGTGTTTTATATGAGTGTGAGAATTGGAAAAACATGGGTTCAAGATGTTCGAGAATGGGGTGCATAGGAAGATGTTTGGGCCTAAGGGGAGTGAGCAAACAGGAGATTGGAGAAAATTACGTAACGAAGAGCTTCATGACTTGTCCTCCCCACCGAATACAAGTACATTACTGTCAGGATGACCAAGCCAAGGCGCGTGCAACAGACACGACATGTGGCACGAACTAGAGAGAAAATAAATGCTTATCAGGATTTCGATGGGGAAAGGTGAGGGAAAGAAACCACTTTGAAGACCTAGAAGTAGGTGATCGGATATTAAAATACACATTAAAATAGGATGGGAGGGCGTGGAGAGGATTCTTATATCTAAGTATAGGAACAAGCGGAGGGCTGTTGTAAACGCGGTAATGATCTTTCCGGTTCCATAAAATGCAGGGAATTTCATGACTAGATGAAGAATTGTTTGCTTTTTAAGAAGGATTCTGCTACACAGAGTTAAATAGTTGGTTAGTCAGTTCGTTAATCAGTCAATCCCGATCCACATCTCCACACTATATTTCTCAAGCACTGATTTAAACTCTATAGTCAAATTGAGGCTTGGCTCTTAAATGTACCCAATTTCCTTAAGCCTTTTCGTCAAAATTTTAAACGTTTTTCTCATTTCCCGCTTACGTGTTACATAGTCAGTCATCACAACCACAAATGAGTGTCTTCAGTAGGCTAAGCCATCTTATCTGAATACTGTCCAATATGTTGCGAGCTTAAATTTGTCGACAGCTGCGGCCAACTGCAGGTCACACATCGTTCCCTCCTCTTTCTGCACTCCGAGCAACAAATTTCAGCCTACACCACACAACGCAACTTGTTTAGGAACACCGACGAACAGGTATGGGGGCGATGTTGTTGAACACGTCCCTTAACATCTGAGACGATATTAGGACAATCAGATAACATATAAATAGCTACAGGAGCCCGGAATGTTCAGTCGGTATAGCGGCTAGGGTACGAGATAGATGACCGAGGAATCGTCGGTCGATTCCCGGCATGGACAAAAGATTTATATCCTCCAAAATGTCCAAACTGGCCCTCCAATACAATAGACACAAAGGAATCTTACCCCAAGGGTAAAGCGGCCGAAGCGTGAAACTGACCGCTCACCATCTTATCTAGTGCCGCAATTAAAAGTGAGTAAGCTACATCCCCACTCTCACGCCTTCATGGCGCTGACAGGACAACTTCATCTTTGACATTTGAAAGTCATCGTCTTTGTTAGAGAGACTCAATTTTCGGGAGATGACTGTGCTACCCTCGCCAGGGAAAATACAAAACCATGAAACCCTTTCCGTTAAGTCACTTACTGTAATTTAATCTCTATCTGTAATGGAAGAGCAAGATGACGGAACAGTCAAATAACTTCAGCATCAACTCTTCTTGTGTTGCTATAGACTAGTGACCTTGCAAAGCTTCGTATCTGTGGAATCCTTCATAAACAGATCTGAACCTTCGCGAAACTCATGCAAGGTAAGAATGAACTCTTTGGGTGAAAAATTAAATAACATTTTTATAACAAAAATTACGTAAAAGATAAAAGACGTATTTTGATGGAAAACAAAATTGTATCATTATTTACACTACAAAAAAAACTCTGTGCCTTTCACGGACAAAGATGGGAGCAAAAGAAAAAATAAAATTGTATGTTATCAACATTTTATTTACCAACTCCCGTACAAAGGAAATATGTTTGCGGAAAACCCTGGAAGTCGACCTCGGAAACTCGGGATTCCGCGGAGAAATATGAAAATCCCACTGTTACAGGCAATGTCAATGACGCTTATGGTTACTGATAAATTAGAGACGTTTATTTCTTTTTTTTTAATTCGAAGTAAAATTACTGAGTACGCCGACAGAATTTCACATCGTTACACCTATGTAATTCGCACTCAAAAATGATGGATGGAAACTTTGCAAGCTGACGTTCAGTGGTTCTTCTTTGTCCATTTGAAGGTGCCTCCACCTGGCCAATCCTCGCTTCCGCAAGATGATAACGGGTTTTGAAAAGGTGACAGTCACTTATCTTGTCAAAAAAATCTCCTGCTCCTAAGGAAACTTCTAAGGTTCATTATTACTGCATGGATCTTACTTTGAATGAGATTCATCTGGTCCAAACTGTCAGACCTTATTTCCCTAAGAACAATGCAAATATTAACCTCCCATTTACGCCCCTGTCTCCCCCGTGGTCTCTTTCCATCAATTGTGCAGAATGTCATAATTATTAATTGCTCAAGAGATTAAACAATTCCCTATCATTCAGCCTACTTATGGCCGTTACCACAAAATCCCGTCTTTCGATTTTAACTTCAGCCACTTTAATACAGCTTACCGAGATCAATTCTTATGTTCTAAATCCTTGCCTAGTTCTTCCAAGTGGTGACTTACGTTCAGGTTTTCGAACTAAAATGTTACAGACCCTTTGTAATTATTGTCTAGCCGATGCATGCTACAGGTATCGTCAATCTACTCCCGTTGACGTAATATCCTAGTGGCATTTGACGAAGGGTTTACATTACGAAGTTCTTAATTATGTATTTTTCTACATTCCCTCTTATATACTTTTTTTATATTCACTGTTACATAAATTATATAGTTGATATGAGATTTCTAAACAAATTAATAAACAAGGAACATAGAGCGCCGCAAAACAAGTCTCAAATAATTAATTTGTTCCGTTTCATCTAGAAAATCCTTCAGTGCCAAGAAATACACGCTGTCCTAAACAAGTAAACAGTGGGTTATCGGATTCCAAGTGCGTCCTGGAACATTTTCTCTGGTTCGCCAATTGCATAATGTAACAACAAATTCTAACGTGTGGCCTTTCCAGACATGCACCACTGTGATGCCCAATTCAGATACATTAATAGATAAAGATTTCTTCGTTCATGTCACAAAGACAGGCGTAAATCCTCACTTTTCTCTAAGTTTCGAACCAATACAATAAAATGTTCTCGTATTTCGGATCGAAACTCCTAAAGGACATCAACAAACAAGACGGTACTTGTAAAACTGGTGGCGATAGATACGCTGAAACATGCACCATGTAGCAGAATCATAATTCAGACTTTTAATTCAAGCTGTTAAAACGGGGGGGGGGGGGGGGGTGGGAAAAATAAAGGTAAACAAAAAATTTTTATTTTTT
>Ga0123354_10018709_pt1 | contig 10871 bp, 7 predicted proteins | sample TergutLab28metaG_2_FD_97872 | JGI IMG/M metagenome (GOLD analysis project Ga0123354, IMG submission 97872) | Labiotermes labralis P4 segment gut microbial communities from Petit-Saut dam, French Guiana - Lab288 P4 | ecosystem: Host-associated > Arthropoda: Insects > Digestive system > Gut ... | reverse complement strand
ATCTTGAGGAAGTGATACAGACTGTTCAGGAGTGGCTACACGGTCAACCAAAAGACTTCTTCCTGAGCGGCATCCGCAAGCTTCCGGACCGCTGGCGCAAGTGTATCGCATACCAGGGAGATTGTGTTGAAAAGTAACAATTTCAGTTTAGGAGATTGAATCCATGATTTTGTTCTATTTTCGAATTATAATTCATATTTGCCCGAACCTTTTAATGTATGTCATGACCGCACTATATTTTAATTGCTTAATTGTCATGTAAATGTCAAAACAATCAGATAACTGCACGGGATGTGACGTCACCAAACAAAATCCACGTGTTATATTGCGTCATAAAACATAATTTCATCTACACAATGTGGCGCCTTCTATTAGGCGCTTTCGCAAAACTGCGAATAGCTCGGCTCCCACTAAACTTATTTTCATGAAATTTTATACTTGATTGAAACTCAGCAGATAAAATTCAAGTTTCATTAAAATCTGACAAGAATGACGGATAGGCCTACTTTACATGAAGACCTATCTATGTACAATTCTGATAAAATGATTGAATTCTTCTCATAATGAGAAATATTTCCGACAAAATTTACAAAAAAAAAAATCAAAGAAACATTTTATGTTTATTTTTTTAAATCGTGCCGTTTATGAGTTATGTGGAAAAATATTGTAGAGCCAGAGAGGGCACAGATGACATACAATGTGGCGCAGCAAATAAGTAATTTACATGCCGTCTAACAAACACACACACACATAATGTTCAAAACTTAGTACTTTTCCACAGCAATAATGGTTATGCGAACGCGCCTCAATGTCACGTTATACGAACAGTGCCTGTCTAATCGTGCAATGATAATCAAGTAGACGGCAATAAGTCTGTAATATTATGATTGTTTGTTTGCCTTCATTGTCCTTCACGCGCAATATGTCTTAACCTCAAACTTTGATCCGATCGAAAGCATTAAATGTAAAATTATTACTCAATGTAAATCGAATCTTCTTTGCGTCATAGTGTTCGATGTTCAATGGCCTGGCTGGCTCTGCCGTATCATCGTAAACGTACTTACGTCTTCATATAAAGTACGTGGTACATGAACCCTGGTACTGGAAGGCGTGTTTTTGTGACTGCATTTCTCGTTTTATAACTGTGTATCTTTATATAATCGTATTTCCTATTTTGTTACCTTACATTTCTTTCTGTAATTCTCTGTTTCATCTTTGTATATGACAAGCTCAATATCCTATGGGTATCTGCCTTGTATGGATCTGATGAACGCATAATAAATAGAATACAGTACCTGATACTTTTGTCCCTTTGTAATCAAACTTCAGTTTTCTCTACTGATTTCAATAGAAGTGCCACCATACCATTTGAAGGAAGTGCTTCCAGTGGGAGCCGAGTTGTTCCAGGCGGACAGACATGACACAGCTAACAGTCGCTTTTTTGGCAAATTTGCGAAAACACCTAAAATCCTTCTTAAGCAGTATTTACGCAACGCATCACTGTAATTGCGCGCGGGTTGGCGCACTGCTGGAGAGACAGATCGGTGGCTAGTAGCGTCAGGTTGCCTTGAGCAAACCTACACGTACAGTCTCAAGATTTCATAGCCACGTCTCATTTTTTAATCGCACAGTTCACAGTGTTAGGCATGCTCGCAAACCCGCGGAAAGTGCCTATTATCGTCATGTCTGTTCGTCCGCATGTAAATTTTCGGTTCCCCACAGGGCGAATTGTCGTGGAATTTGATATTGGAGACCTCCACCGAAACGTGTCGAGAAATTCGGAATTTGATTACAATCGCACAAAAATAACGGAAATTTACACGCAGACGTAAACGCGGTTTATTTTTGCAGGAGACAAAACTTTGTCATAAAAGGACAGTGAAATGGTACCAGGCTGTTGGGTAGCCCTGGAGGTATAAACGTTATGCGAAAGTGTCACAACGTTGTGTTATATATATACCTTACTGCTTTCAGGTGGGATCTACGAAATACCTCTTTGGTTGCCACAGTGAGACGCATCAGGACAAAGCTGGCTTGCCACAAAGCAATCCTTTCTATACTGCATAGAAATATCTTCAAACTTTCAATTCCTAATGTCTTATTTCTGGCATAAAAATTACAATGTTATCAAACAGGTAACCACATAATCTAATGTAAAAATGAGAAAATACCTTTGATTTTGACGTTCACCTGAGGCATCAGGCATATGGGAAAAGGAATTACCAAGGCATATGACCGCGTCAAAACCGTCGCCGGAAATGTCAGCAATATCATCAAGTAGTGTCATCCAGTTTGCCTCCTCAATCACTGTGGAGTAGGGGGAAGCACATTTTAGTATTATGTACTGCATACAGAAGGCCTTACAGATTTTAGTTTTATGTACTGCATACAGAAGGCCTTACAGATTTTAGTTTTATGTACTGCATACAGAAGGCCTTACAGATTTCAACAACATAAAGATACAAAACTTCCTGGAACTGTTCGTGTACATCCCCCACCCTTCTGTGCAGGCAGTAAAGCCACGTGTGCACCTGCAACATCCACAAACTACAGAATTAAATTCATTTTAACATTTAATATTTCAAGAACCAGTATAATAGACATTACACAAAAATGTGCATCGTTCAGGTGCCAGGATAGAACACCGTATAGAGATTAGGCTATGGGCTGCATGCCTGAAGAATCATTGTTCGATTCCCAGTAGGGCACAACATTTTTTGCTTCTCCAAAGCATCCAGACCAGCCACAGATCCCACCCAGCTGCCCACTATTTAGTGGGCACGATGTGAAGTGCGAGGAGGGGGGGGGGGTCTTTCTCCAAGGTTACAATGGTTGGAGCACATAGCTGACTACTCACCTCCATCTTGTGCAAAGGCTAAGAATGAGTAGATCTAAACTTCCACCACCAAATATGCCGGCATAGGGTGCACGTGGACGTGACCTTTACCTTCACCTTTCACAGTGTTTGTACATTACGAGAGCTCTCTTTTTTTAACTCCACACTTCTTCTCACAGATTGCCACCCTTGTCCACCCATGCCAGAAAAGTTTTTCAGACAAAATTTGCATGGTAAACTTCTTAGTTAAAGGTTAATTTACTTTGGAGGGGGGGGAATATATATATGTATGTGTGTGTGTGTGTGTGTGTACATGTGTGTGTGTATACACACACCACATACGTACACACACACACACACACACACACACACACACAGATTTTCTTTACTTATAAGAAAAGAAAGTGGAAAAGTATTCCATGATTAGAATACATTAATTTTGTATTTTATATTATTTACAGTACACTTACCTTAGAACACATTCATGGCAGACATAAATCCATTGCTGCAGGCACAAATTAATCAATAATTTCAGAAATAACATAACCCAAGAGGAAAATGTACACCCTATTTTAACAAGGTCAATTTTATTAAATCTATGGCTCAGCATTTTATAAAACTTGGCCCACTTAAAGTTGAGGGGTTTGTTTGTCATTTTTTGCCAACTGACATATTTTTAACTAAACTTGCCAACATTTCAGAGACCTGTTCCATCCGTAACATCAAAGGTGATGGCAGCAATGACGTAAACTATGGCATTTACGTTGCTAAAAAGGCAAACAATTTTCATTAATGTTGAGCTATATAACACATTACATCCAAAATGAATTTTGGTTGGCAGGTTGAATTCAGCTGACTGATATCAAGATCAACTATTCCTTTAATCTAACTTCAAGTCATTCCATTAAGCTGTTTGTTACAAACCGCAAAACACAGACATTCCTACTTACCCCAGGCATCAAATGCTTCCTCTTTTCTACGATTCCAGCGGGTTTTCAAAGCATACTTCAACATTTTATCAGAAGCATCAACAGAAGTTACTTTAAAACCTTCTTCCAACAGCAATACAGAATCAATTCTGGAAAATATTAAGTAGCAGATTGTTCTGATATCTTATTATAAGAGTCACCTTAGAGTACCACATTTTTATTTTCAGTTGCAACACCTGTGATCTTAAATCGTTGTTCATAAGCTTTGTTTATTTATGTGCATAATCAGAGATAATGATAGACTCTCCAAATTCTGCATAGACTTAATTTCCTGTATTTTATCAGATACGTAATAGATTAAGGTTTTTAAAAATATATACCGGGGTGGGCAAAAGTGGGTTTACAGTTGTGAGTACATGAAACACAGGGTTTATTCTTATATTATTATTTATCTATTAATTATTGTATTATTTAGTTGTATTATTTCTCTTCTTTTCTTATTATTATTGTTATTATTTTGTATCCTTACTTATGGTTTTTCTTTTAGGTAATGATGGCTGATAATTTAACCAATAAAAGTGGATACTTAAATGCTACTGGAAGACAGAGAATGCCGAAAAGTTTGGACAGAAATGGGCTGAAGAATTTGATACACCTCCATCAAGTAGACAAACAATTTACTGAATATGCGATAAATTTGATGAAACTGGGTCCAACTATAATGCTCCAAAAAGTGGTCGACCGGTCAGTGTTACCACCCATGAAAATGAAATGTGAGTCAGGCATTTACGAAGAGCCCCCAAAAATCAAAACAAAGAGCTTCTATTGAGTTAGGCACTTCCTGTAGATCTTTGAGTCATCTAATGCAACATTTAGGTTTGAAAATTTATTGGCCCAAATTGCTTCATAGCTTATTAGGGGACGATCCGGATCGCCGTTGACAATTCTGTGATGCGGTTCTGAATGATGAAAGACAAGGCAATGGCATCGTTGATAAAATTATGTGGTCCGACAAAGCTCATTTTAAACTTTCAGGTGCTGTAAAACGGCACAACTGTCTCTACTATTCAACAAAAAATCCCCATGCAACACTAGGACAGTTGAATCAGCTGGGGTTTACAGTTTGGGCAGGCCTTTCATGTAAAAGGGTACATGGACATATTTTTTTCCATACAACTGTTACACACAACCTGTATCTTAACATGCTGAGGGACATTGTTACCACAATTACAGAGACAGCATGATAATGATGACATCTTTCAACAAGACGGAGCTCCTCCACACTATGCCATAACAGTGCATAAGTTTCTTGATGAACAACTACCCAACAGGTGGATAGGTTGACGAGGGCCAGTGGAATGGCCACCACAATCACCAGACCTCACCCCCAATAGACTTCTTCTTTTGTGGTGTTGTCAAAGATAAAGTCTTTTCACGAAAACCACGTACTGTGGATGATATGATTCGCTGCGTAAGAGAGCATGTCAAGAAATTGATGACAATAAAGAACTCTGTGCCAAAGTGTGCTTGAGTGTAGCAAGTAGACTACAAGAATGTGTAAATAATGAAGGCTGGCAATTTGAGCACTTATGAGATTGTACCTAAGTGCAATGTGCCATTGTGACATTCTTTTGAGTTAATACAGTTACTGTAATAAATCATAACCTGCATGTCTTTTTCCATACAACTATAAACCTACTTTTGCTCACCCCTGAATAATTCTTCATTTTACACATGTTGTACCACATACACGTTTAATTGTTTATTACTTATGTGCTCATTTGGCAAAGTCCTATGTATAGCAGAAGTATACATATCAATGTAAATTTTCCCAGATGACTTTTAATGCAGATCTGCCACACCAAATTTAACCTGAATCCATTAAGTGGCTTTGGTGATTAAAAATGCTACGCACAAACCCCAAAATATGCATTCCATTTATACAAGGTGTGGACAGCACATACAGAAATTATGACTGATGTCAAAAGTTTAATGCAACTAATTATACATTTCTACTTAAATGGTGGGGTTTGCAATGCAGTTCCATTTCAAAATACCATGACTTATCAAACATGCAAATGTACAAAATTGGAACCACCATCTCACCCTGTACCACAGGCAACATCCAATATTGTTCTACAGCCCTTGGAACGCAGCAGACCCACCAGAAATTGTCGGTAGTGTTGTGTTCGCGAGTTCCTATCTCCAATGAAGACTTCCCACATACGTGCTGCCTTTCCATCTGCATATTGATCTTTCACATCCTCAGGTGCTGTGCCCAGTGATGGAGTATGGAATACACTATCCACCATTTTGATGTGACTCTCAGCTTGAAATATATTACTGGTTATTTTCATCCCTTGTAATGCAGTGATACACAAGAGAGAAGCTATACCGACCACTCATCTTTGTACATTTAAATTCCGATACACTTGTGGCACACAACATACATGTATTACGAAAGTTTAAAAATTGGACAACATTTTCTGACACTAATTACAAGTACAAAAAAACAAATGTGTTACCACATGGGTAAATTTATCATCCACGGACACGGAAAACTTTACCTCACAAGAGTCTTACAAATATAAATTATAATGTGTTACCTACCAAAAAATGTACACTGCACAAAAACATATAAATATGACATGGATATGTGTAACATAGGGATATTGCCCCAGACAGGAAGATACCTTACTACAATGAAGTATCAACTGTTACTACCAATCACAAATAAATTGGACAATAAAATCATTGCAAAGATTTATTTATTTAGTGGTGTCATTAACCAGTATCACAATGACAGAAGACTCAATCACAGATTACTTACTTTTGGGTGAAGGAAGCTACTGTAAAGTACGTTTGTCCATATTCAGTCACTGTTCATAACTTAAATCAAGCTAATGCCATTCATATTCAACATGCAAAAATATGCTACACCACACTGTTTAAGGTATGCTTGTAAGTAATTAGCTGATCTTATTATATCATATGAAATTTTCTATTATGTACATTCTATGGTGATGAGATGGACTTCTTCAAGGTAGAATTATACCTAGTAAACTAGCACAAACAAATGACAGAACTAATGTGCTATTTGATGTTATGCTCTCATGTACCCACATCATAATTGTGATACCGTGTTTTATATTACATGCTGCGTGGAGTCAGAAAATTGTTGTCCATGTACTGACTGAGCACCTTTATATTTGCCAATATATTGTACTAATGCATGTCACACTACACTCACAAAACTAGAATTTTATGACAAAGATTATTCTTGACATTTATGACTGGTTCTCATGTTTAAATATATATATATATACACACACACATACATATATGTATAAACTAATTTTGTACATGGTAACATATTTATTGTTTACATTTGTAAATAGTAACTGGGGGCCTCATTATGGTGTTTTTGTGACAAATCATGTCACCAATTTATACATATATACTATGTAAATGCATATTAATATATTTAACTAATTCTAATACACAACAGCACAACACAGGGCAACCGTTCTTTTTTATTATCCTTTGGTTTGTGTTACATTCACTTTTGTAACTCACAGGAAGCTTGCATTACTGACAGTGAAAATTACATAAGCATTGGCTTTTAGTTTCTTTAATGGCACAGTGACCTGTATTTACCACAAAGTGCTGTAATGCTTAAGATTATGAACGAAAAGACAAGGGGCCATCCCAGAACATGCCGAAAAGAAACCAAGGAACAATGGCATAATATCTTGGTCTGAACAACTAGTCTCCCAGCCTGAATCCCAACTGCCTACTTCCCAGACACTTAATGAAGACAGTATCACTCTGTAAGCTGAAAGACAGCACTGGATCTTACTCAAACTGCAGCAAGTATTTCAGCACATTGTAACTCTCATATCTGGGACAGTAAAAGCGTACTGCATTTTAAAAATATTGCTATCAAGTACCTTTTGTCCTAGATCATGAAATAAAATATCTAAGTTTACAATAAATCCAATTAAAGTCACTTACACTTCACTCTTAGCTTGTCCTTATTTCCTCTTCCTTCAAGATTGTCAGCCCTTACACACAGACAAGTAGTATCTGAGCACTAGATATTATTTTGCTGTTCATATATGTTTCCTAAATTTGTCAAATCACTGCATGATAATGCAATTTTCCCAGGAAGCAATCAGCTGTGCTTAATATGAGAACAATTCTCACAGTTAACACAAAACAAAATGAATAAAATAAAAACTACTGATGTGTACAATGTGGAAGAAACTTATGATGTAACAAGCTTATCATTCACACACACACACACATTACAAAAACAAATACAAAATAAAAATTATTCCTTCACAAATAACTAAATATTACAAATTCCTAATCAGGTTCAAGGCAAAGCACAATTACATCATCACATTCCCCCAGTTTTCAGTCAACAAGAAGACAATTCTTCTTCGGCTTACTATACTCAGAAAAAGAGTGGGGCAGTATTCGCAGCTCCCATTAATGGTTCAGTTAGTTTGACCTCAAAACAACAGATATATACTTAATGTCAATAAACACTCATACAAAACAATATACACAAGGCATACCACAGATATGAAGTTATCATCATCACAAGGCTACTCAGGGCTAGCAAATTTGTTTCATCTCTTAAGCAATATAGGTAGGTGTCCACAACCAAGAAAGGCATAATGACAATTCAATAACAGTAAATACTATATAGCCCTTAGACAACACAAATTCAAACACAACACAAGCCAGTTACATGCATGTTATTCATATGCTCGCGTAACAACTTCCACTATCTCACATAACCTCACATCTCCTCATTGACATGAAGAGTATCAATGTTCAAAACAGCCTACTGCTTGTGCCAGTCCTCAATCAGATAAATCCAGTTCAGAGTGTGCCATTTTATTACTCTATGATTCATTTTAGTTTTATCTTCCACCCATGCCTAAGGATTTTCCCTTTGCTTTTTCAACATTTTGCATGCATTTCTAATCTGGCCCATGTTTCCTACATGCCACCTCAACCACATTCACTTGATCATATTTTATGGTAAAAAATCCAATTTATAAAGCACCGTATGCAATTACCTCCACCCTCTTAGATGTAATTACTGTGCTCAACATCCTGTCCTGAAACACCTTTAATCTGCGTTCTACACTTGGTGTGATTTACCAAGGTATACACCTATACAACACTAGGAATAAAATTAGTCATTTATATATCAATCCTTTTGTTCAACGAAATTTTCTCGGGCAGACAGCCGCATCAAGATGTGAAAGTTTTCTGATGTTCAGGAACTAACTTCGTCCCCATCTTCAGGGTGATGACTAGGTGTTGGATACCTAGTCATCAGTTTTGGTTCTACCAAGCCATCAGAAACACCCAGAAGAAGGGGATAAGTCAGTACCTGAAACACTGGGAAATCTTCATATCTTGATGTGGCTCTCAGGTTGAAAAAATTTCATTGAATTCTGTTGCTGTGGAAGCATCAAGGCTTAAATCCTTTTGTAGGTAAACAGTAGAAAGAGAGAAAGAAAGACAGACAGAAATGAAAGGTAGCATGCATTTTCTAAATTTAATCTGCTCTTAACTTCATCCCAGATGTAATTTTTGTTATCACCATTTGAAAATACTTGAGTTTTGCTGCATTTCCAAAGAGTTGATAAGCCTTCATTACATTATGACATTCTGTACCTCTGTTCATGAGACATATAAAAACACTTAGCTCCTTTTAAGACCAACTGACAACTAATAAAGCATGTGTGTTCTTCACACTTATTTGTTTGCACCCAATTAATTAACATCAGCACAAGTCAGAAGATGGAACACAGCCCATTCAATTTCAGTCTTTCATGGTCTTCTTGGACCTTCTGAGTGACAAATTCTAAAGCAAAGTTAAAAATAATGGCAATAAGGCATTTCCTTATATAAGAACATTCTGAATAAGAAATATCTAATAAATTCTTACCTACAAACAATTTATGATAAGGTTTCTCTTAAGTACACTTTCAACAGCCTAATATGTTCCATGGCTATGCTTAATTTGAACAGAATGCTAATGTTAAATGAAGATGTAAAACCTACATTAACAGTTATGTACCCCTTCACATTCCTTATCTTATGGGTTTTTTTTGCATGATATGGTATAATGATCACAAAATACAGAATGCCTCGTTAACATCTCCCTGGTAAATGGCCAAATCCCATGGCCAACAGACAATCTCCTTGAACTTCTGTTTACTGTGGCTTCATGAAGGTTATCATTTATGTGCCCCTTTTGTCATACAGCATTTGAACACTGAAAATTCAATGTTACATTAGTCATACAGCCATTGGACACAACACAATTACAGTTGAGACTTCTGCAGCACTACAAAAAGAGCACGAAGAGAACATCAGAAGACATAAGTCCTCTGGGATATGACACTGCATTGATCAGAAATAAGTTATTGAAATTCCATAGTAGTATTTATTTATTTATCTATTTACTAAATTTAACATTCAAGCCATCCACATTAGCTTAAAAAGAAAAACCTGTTGGATATAGAAATAGTCAAAACAGAATGCAAGTTGCAGAATAGAAAAAAAGTTCCAGTAATATACAAAATGCATGTATGTCTAAATCAAGACATATTAGAAACACACAAGCATGAATAAAAATATTTGTATGTAGTTGAATTACAATCAGTGTAATTTAAATCATTAAAAATAAACAATAAATTGGTATAAAAAATAGAAGCTAATAAACCAAGATATTCAGACTGTATTACTATTAAAATATCCATCTAATGTGTAAAATGTATTTAAATAAAAATCGTCTTTCAAATCCAATTTAAAATGTTTCAGACTATGAGACAAGATTTTAAGCTAGTGGTTCTGTGCATCGTAATACAATGTTAATAAAAATCCAACCAGAAGCAACAGTACGCAGTAAATAAATATCTGCATACTGTTGCATCTGGTTGGATTTTTATTAACAATGAGACAAGATATTTTTACAACTAGGTAGTTTATTGAAAACCTTGATGCCAAAATAATAGGTTCCTTTTTATATGCTGAAACACAACCATAAAATGCAAGCACAAGTTCCTCCAAACTTT
>Ga0123354_10018708_pt1 | contig 10871 bp, 6 predicted proteins | sample TergutLab28metaG_2_FD_97872 | JGI IMG/M metagenome (GOLD analysis project Ga0123354, IMG submission 97872) | Labiotermes labralis P4 segment gut microbial communities from Petit-Saut dam, French Guiana - Lab288 P4 | ecosystem: Host-associated > Arthropoda: Insects > Digestive system > Gut ... | reverse complement strand
TTTCAAACCAACATGTCTTGCTTTTCATTCCTTGAAAGAACTCCTGTTGTACTGGTGAAAGACATTTCATTGGCAAATTTACTGACATAAAAAGAGACTGACACACTGAAGGCTGAATCCTTTTTCAACAGTATTATATCACGCGTCGATTAGGTTCTACCTGAAAATAACGTGCCGAATCTTTTGCAATGACCAGCTGTTTAACCAGATGTCTCGGGAAATAATTGCTCTTTATTATGCATATCTTAAGGAAACACGTAACGCATTATGCTGATCGAACACAGAATATTAAAAGGGGTATATACAGACAGTCTACTATTGTAATTAAGAAGAATTTACAAAAGTTGTTAACAACATACTGGCTGAAATACTTGACATTTCGTGACATCGTTCCAACTTCTTATTTTAGAGACACTTGATGAGATGAGAACACGGCAGTGATTGGTGAATAGGAAAGGATATGAAAGGAAGAAACTATATTTCAGAGTTCGACCAAACGGAAACTGTGGGTTACTTCACTTGTGATAGCGTTCTTTTGTTGTAAAGGTAAAGGTAATGTAAAGTTGTCTCTGTGCACGCCATGAAGGCTTGTAATGATAACGGAGTCACGGCTTCGTTCATCCGTAACCTCCTCACTACAGCAGATGGAGGCGAGTGATCAGCCTAAGGGTCCGGTCGCTTTAACCCCACAGAAACGGCTTCGCGGTACCCAGAGAGGTCTGGAGTTTTCCAGAAATAGTGAAATTTCCTTCTTCTGCAGTGATTCGAATGTCGGATCATCCAACCTGTAGCCCAGTCAGTATACCGAGTCTTCTATCTAGGTTCCATTCATTACATTACAATTTTAAAAGACTCGGTGTCTAATAATTATGACGGAACGGTTAAAAGTGTCTGTGGGCCATCTGTCTCCAGTCACTCTCTCACGTCACGTCTTTGAAAGGGCAGGTCCTGTATCTACTAGTGTGTGCATTAACGTCATGAAAGACACGAAACAATATTCTGACATTTTAAATCATAATGTCACTTCAGCAGCCCACTGAATATCATGAATAGGGAATATCGTGACTTGACTAGCAACCAATCGTCTTCAGTTCAATAGCGCATTGAAATAACTTGGCACTTGCTTGCAAGTTTGTTAGCTGAATGAAAGTGGTTCATTTCGTAGAAATATTTTCTTAAACAACATTAACATGTTGGGCTTTATAATGAAGATGGACTGTTTTCTCCTTCAAGTAGGAAATGAATTGTTGTATATTATGAAGCTGAACTTCAGGTTTCGAAAACTAGTTTGCAATGTAGCAGACAGACAGACAGACAGGATGTTTAGATACTGAGTCTGAACGTGTAGCGGGGCCTGTCGGAGGGTATTGACAGTTGTGTTGTTGCTTGCCGCACAGTCTGCATGTTGTTTGTAGCCAGTCATCTTTCCAAATCCGGATTTTCCACATATTACTTTTAGTTTTGTTTCTCCACACCCTCTTCCAACTATTGCTGTTCTTGTTTCAATAGTAAGCTATATTACGTCTATTCCTTTCTGCCTTGCATCATGATTTGGTCAAAAGTCACGTGTCTTATTACTCTTTTGTTTCTTATTTATCGTTAGTTGTTTTATTGCAGTGGATGAACTCAGGTTTAAAAGATTCTCATCTTAGCGTTCTTCTTCTGTTTTTGTTTTCAGTTTACTGATCTTGCAGGTGGGTGTGTTTTTATTAGCATTTTAGCTTGAAACTGAGAACTGTGGTTCGGTGACCACATCAAGGCCAAACGAAGGAAAGAAACAACCGATAAGAACAAAATGCCGAGGGTGTAGCGAGATTTTGTCCTAGATTTTACATTATAATTCTTGTCATGTTTGGCCGGGGGGAAGCAACGATCGGCTATCGGGAAGTGGCAAAAGACAAACTAATATCGAATGGCTAGTTGATAAGGATCTGGAAGGAACTGAGCGTCGTTTGTGTCACAATGGATGGAGTTTTCCTAAAGATACCGAAAAGCCACAAATGAAATTAAGATTTATAATTTGCATCTGGTGCACTGCTCAACATCCACATTAACCTGCTCAGTTTTCATGTGTCTATTTACAGGAATTCGAAAACCTCTCTCACGGATAGAAGACATATCACATTGCGGTTTGGAAATTGGAACGATAGTACGTGAAGAACTAAACGTAGACGGATTTTACCTAGGCTATATCAAGGAGTACGGAGCAGAATTCAAAGCCTGCGTTCCTACTGTACAGGTTGCCAGTTCTAGGGATCGCTTAGTACTAACGTTGAGTTTTTTTCTATTTTTCGAAGTACTTATTACTTATCCAGGCCTATGTACTCAAACACGTTAAACTTACCGGTCATAATTTCAAAGTTCCGTATCTTTATTAAGTTATTATTTCACAATTGTCCGAAATAATGTTAAGCATTAGTACGTATGCTATGCTTTTTCGGCATCTAATATCGTGCATTATTTTGGGATCTTAAAGTGAATTTTTTTCCCCTCACAAGTTCGAATGTTTGCCATGTTGTTATTCATCATTATCATCATCATCATAAACACCAAGGACTGGACCGTTTGATCCGTTCCGTCTCCAGAGTTACAGCTGCTCGCGCCAACGCTTCTTCGGTCTTCCAATTGTTCTCCTGCCTTGTGGTCTGTAGTGGTATGATTTCGAAGGGATTTGGTTTTGTGGCATTCTTTGCAAGTGTAAAAGCCAGTTCCGTCTGTATTCATCTGTCTTGTCTAGTTTGCCTGTAATCCGTAGTTCGCGGCGTATGTAGTCATTTGTTTTGTGCCAGAGGTCTCAGTAACTTCATTTCTGCCGCTTCAATTCTCCGTCTTTGTAAGGCAGTTAGAGTCCAATTTTCTGACCCATATAAAAATGTAGGTAAAACTAGTGTGTTGTATATTTTCAAAATAGTTTCCATTCTCACTTTCTTAAAAAATAGTTCTCTTAATAGAACCTATTAGTTGTAAAAAATTTGCCAATTTAAATTCTACATCATTGGAAAATTGGTAAGATACACTGCAACCTAGATAAGTAAATTGGTTAATTTGTTCTATTGTTTCATCATTTATAATAATTTTTGTTCTTAGGTGATCTGTCCCAACGAAACCAAATACCTTCGTCTTTTTTGTAGCAATTTCCAAGTTATATTCTTTAGATATGTTATATATGTTATTGATTATTTCAGGAATTTGAGACGCACGGCGTAGGGTCTCTGACACTTTATATACCAATAAAGCGAACAGCTAACCTAGGGGCGGAGACAGGCACGGTCTACATTTATTTGCTAATGAAAACCAGCGCTACATACGAAACTGCATATCCAGCAAATGAACACTGCCATCTTACGGTAGTGGGTTTGGCTTCTTGGCTGAATGCTCTGAAGTATCAGGCTTGATATTAAGGACTGTCGCTCGTGCGGGAGGAACTCCGATTGAACACCGATAGCTTTCCCAGGAAAAATTAGGTTGCTTGTACGTTCAGCGATTGAACACAAGAGCTTATGACAGCATTGGCTGTGGCCGCTGCGATTCTGGTTGTGGGGAGAGGGAGAGGGGATTTTTTGGCTGAAAGCGTCCATGTTGGGAGGAAGCGGGCCGTGACCCGGCTTTACCTGTATTCTGGTAATGGCATTAAAACGGAAATCAAGGAGAATCATGGAAAGCTTCAGTTATGGTAGCCAAGTAGTGTCAGAGTGACAACCTTGACTGACCTGCTGAGATTCTGTCGGGTGTAGCTGTTAAGATCGCGGGTGATAAAACTTCTTGAAGATAAGCTGGAAGGAGGAAAGCCATGCACCTAGAGAGCATGATCTAATAAACATACACTTTTTGGTGTTATTTAAACTTCTTATGATGGTGGCTGTGAATCCGATTGTCTTGTTCGATATGACGACATGTATATATACTACCATCCGCTCTCGTTGTTTAGTTGGATCTCAACAACGAGAGCGGATGGTAGCAGACCCGGTTGACCAGTGCCAGAAGCTGTAATTACAGTTGTACGAGCTCCTGATGATGGGTGTCAACACCCGAAACATGTAGAGCTGCCCACAGAAATATAATAAACTGAATACAGTCGCATCTTGTTCTACAATTATTAAATTTGATTCAAGATGCACGGACCCAGGAATATGAAAAAATAGTAAAATGCGTTTAAATTGAATTTATTTAACGTACTACAGGGCCAGTGGTGGGCCCGGTAGCTCAGTCGGTATAGCGACTGACTACGGACTGGACGGTCCGGGATCGAATCCCGGTGGGGACGAGATTTTCCGCCCTTCCAGACCGGCCCTGGGGCCCACCCAGCATCCTGTAACATGGGTACCAGGTCTTTCCCGTGGGTAAATTGCGACCGGGGCGTGCTGCTGACCCCTCACCCCTTCTAGTGCCGCGGTCATGGAAGAGTAGAGCTATACCTCTACCCACCCTCTGGGCCACACCGGGCCTGTAACGGGATCACTTTACCTTTACCTTTTTACCACAGACTCAGTCGGAGTTCTGAATGCAGCTGTTCATGTCTAAAACTGGAGTATGTAAACTGTATTGAAATCATATAGGATGTTTCACCACGTCGACTGATAACGTCATAGAACAGGTGCCTCAACCCGTAGCTCGCGGGCAACATTTTGCCCGCGACACAGTTTTGTGTCGCCCACAGAGGCATTTGAAATGAGAAAACGTCTTTCTCCCTTTCCCTGGCAAAGTCGAGAGAAAACGCAGAAGCAATAATAAAAACGTATAAGCTCTTTATTTATGTGGACACACAAATATATATTACCCATTTAAAGTAGGGTCTCGTTTTTTGACAGTTCCTTTTAGGACGATTCACTTTTACGACCCTTGTCGAGTCGGACCGAGAACTCTCGACTTGTGGTGCATCACTGTCGCAACTCAAGCGTCCTTTCTCTACTTAGTGCGTTTCTAGTTCTTTTCCGATGTGCATGTCTTTCTTCTTATTCTATTTTGGTGCAGTTCTATTAAGTTGATTGTGATTTTTCCACCCATGACGTCCATCAAAAAGACAGAAAAGAAGAAAAAACCAAAACAGTTGACGTTATCCTTATTGTTGCACCGTGCATATCGTCGAATTATTTAATTAATAATGTTTTAATGTGTAATGTTTATGTATGTGCATCAGTTGGTATAATAATTAAATAAGTTGACGTTATATTCTTTCTTGATGTCTTCTGAACCACGGCCTGGGCCTTCCTCAACAAACTCAAAAGTGATTTGATTGATATTTTTTTCAGCTATGTGTGTAAATTTCTATACACCTAATTCATTAAATTAAAATCGTGTATCATAATGTAAAGAAATGTTGAAAATTATAAAATTATTTGAATAATTTTTTAGCCCATGAACGTCTTTCAATTTAAATCATTTAAATTATACTCGTTTTACAACGATTCGATTTACAACCAAATATTCGAGAACGTAACCCCGTCGTAAAACGAGACCCTACTGTATTTTTAAAAAATGTGCTAAAACTAGCGACACCCTAGTCTAGGTTGTGAAACGCATTTTTAATAAATTTTTTCCTATTATTATCATAGCATTTCTATTGCGCATGATATACACAAATACGCAAGTAAAATTATACACCTAATTACAAGCATGCTAATTCAATCTTTGTTCCATGCACTGCATTCCATTTTGCCCGCACGCAGACTGTTGCCGAAGTTCCCCACACCGCATCAAAGTCTGAGCAGACCTGCACTAGAAGAACTAAATCTTCAGGAATACCGCTGTGACGGTCCCAGATCTTAAACATTAATTTCCTGCAGAATTTTGGGGTGCAGAAAAAACGTCGTCGTCACATTCATCATCATGTCCTATCCTTTTGAGTGACTAACAGAAGCCAGAATGTGCGAGTAATACGGAATGCAAGGCGTTCCTGCAACGTTTTCGGTTAAAAATGGTAAAACAAAAATGGCTGGCACTACAACTATTGCTGCTGTTCTTCACTGCACACTCGTGCTAGATTTGTGAACTTATTTGCACGTTCGTACAATGTTTATGCCTTCTAGGAAAGGCTTTTTAGGAATGCTGTTCAGTTCCCTTGAAAATGCATCTCGAATTTCCTTATGGACTGAAAATGCCCAGTTTTGAGAACAAACAATTTTTTCAGGAGGGGCGAGGTCAGGTGAGTAGGGTGGTTGATGAACTATAGCAACTTTCCTAGTAACCAAAAGCCGTTTCACAATTGCAATGTTATGCAGTGGTGCTTTCTTCTACATCAAGAACCAATCTTTCGGCCTTCACTTGATTCAGGCAGTTTCAGAGCCGTTACATAACGACTCCATAATAAGCTGCATTAACGGTGTGGCCGGGTAGATAGCGCTGTTTAGTTTACCTAGTGGTTTGTAATATTGATTCATCTACTTTAGATTCTACTCGTTTCTGAGTCTTAATAGTGTGTAATATATGTTCTTGATTTTATTTGTAATTTTGCATATAGAGAGTTGCCTTGAGTTTTGTGTGTTATTATGTGTGACGTGTGTTATTGTATTGTATTGTACTGTATTGTACTGCCACCGGGTATAAACCCATTTGCAGTTAGTGCTACTACTACTGTTACTACTAATACTACTACTACTACTAATAATAATAATAATAATAATTTTTGGTACTATAAAATCTAACCTAGAGCTTCTCAGACACGTCTTTTTCTACGTTAAGTTCAAACGTACAACTTTAACCCTTATAGGTCTACCTGTATTATTATTTTCATGTAATGACACTCGGCTGAAATTAGAATATTAAACAATTCCAAATCGTGCTGAAATTCCACTCACGTACGAGAACGCGGTGGTAACTATGTACTGTCCGTTCTCATCTTCAGAAACCTTACACTCGACCCATACTACATATTATGTTTCATAGTAATTGAAAAATAAAGCGATTATTTTCCTCAACATCAACTCTTCAGTCATTATGAAGGAGCGGCCTTGTGCTCTCTCAGATAGGAAATGGTTTGTTATATTGTTTAGATTAATTTCTGACGTCAGAGTTTTAATACCACAGACCAAAGAGCAATTCTCAGTTTATTGAGCCATTTAGCTGATAATAAGGAATTAGTAACGCTTGAGCTCAGGCTTCAAACTGACTCTAATTGTTCTTTGAGCCTCGTGATGCTGACTGCGGCAGATTTGCGTAAAGCTGCAATTATTTTACAGCACAGTATATGGATGTTCTAGATGTAGACTCCACTTGAAATGTGATGGCACACGGTGACGCACGGGAGGGGAAGTGAAGGGGAAACTGGCGAATGGAGTGGGTAGCCAGTAGCCTTCACACTACCTCGGAACAGGGTGTATCCAGCATTACTACCGCTGCTGCGCACACCTTGGCTGCCAGTTGTCGAATGAACAGACGCCTCCGTCGATTTAAATGGACTCGTCCGTTTCGCCGATAGACGAAATCTGGTTTCAGCGCGTGCACCATCACATTTCTACTGGCCTCTACTAACTAGGTAGACATGCTGCGTTTAAGGACGTAATGGCGTGTGCCGCATCGCCTGGTATGTTGATCCAGATAATCTGCTGCACTGCAAAAGCAACAATAACATTTTAAAACGTCAAGTAAAACAAACACAATAAACTGGGCGTGCCTGAGTACAACTCCTTTATCTGATGATGCAGTGTGTAATCTGTGCAAATATAGGAAGTCTGTTCTACAGTTACTAGACGTGAAACTCTCCAAACGTCATAGTCTTTGTGACAAAGTTAATAATGTATAACTAATGTTTATTGGACCGTGCATCATTGTGATAACTGAAGAATCAAAAAACCAACTAGATGCCACTTGATATTTTATTGTACTTCTTATAGGCTCAACATGTTTCGAGCATTACTATGCCCATCAGCAGGAGCTCGCGACTATGATGTTGATTACCACATTGGTCATGTCGTTCTTGGTTTGCTGTATGTTGGAGGTTAGGTGTAGTTAGGCTGGAGTAGTGTCCGCCTACCCGCACCTCACCTCCAACCTACAACAAACCAAGAACGACACTACCAATGTGGTAAACATCATAGTCGCGAGCTCCTGATGATGGGCATAGTAATGCTCGAAACATGTTGAGCCTATAAGAAGTACAATAAAATATCAAGTGGCATCTAGTTGGTTTTTTGATTCTTCAATAATGTACAAATTCATATAGCAGGTACCTGAAGGCCTTCAGGTCATTCATAGTCACTGCAGCGAATGGCCTGTCGATAGATAACCAGGTTAAGTTTCCGACAGCGGCTAGAATTTTCGTCTTCCTTTTCCCATTCTTGTCCAAAACTTTTCTTTGTTCAGTGGAAGTGGAAATACATAATTTATTTAGGATAACACCCAGTGGAGGCGCACTGTTGTTGATGACGTTGAATCTGTAAATTTTAGTTGTGAAATAATACATTACGGATGACAATGTCAATTGCATTTTATCAGTGGCGATTCTTCGGTTGTCTCAGATACGCTGACAATAAAGTTTCTTACGTACGGCTGGTGTCACAGTCGATGGTTGCTGTGTGACACAGTACTGGCGTACTTAGCCGCAATTATGCCGCATATTTCATTAATTTTCACGCGTCTGACCCCAAAATTCGAAACACAAATCGATATTCTACGTTTTTGCTTTCTCTGAAATCAAGAGCGATGTTCAAAGTGCCATAGTATTATCGCTACTGGGAACAAAATATTGACTGGTTGCATGAGAGTGTTCATAGTGTTTCTGCGATCATGTCCTTTTCTTTTGACTTTATTATTAATAATGAATTATTAATATTTATTAACTGCAATTGGGTTGTCACCCGGTGGCAGTGGTTATGTTACATGCATACAAAATATGAAATTGGTTGCTAATAAATAAGTCGGGAGGGCTACATGAGAAGCATGTAGTGGCAACTTGGAATCTTGGAACCATCTCAGCCTTTGCTTATAGACACAGGGAATCCAAGAAAAACCTGTGCCGAGGTGGCCGGTCGCAGGACCTTCCGAATACTGACTTCTAGCCAGCAGTCCGGCATCTAAAGTAAAAAATTACATAAAGAACTGAGTGATCTCTTTTCCACACGTTATTTGTAATTTTTGAGGTTATCACAGTATTGAATATGAAGTCTTCGGCATTCTGGAATGTGACCATTTGGGTTGTGGTATATATATCGAAGGAAAAAGCTCAAGTACTGAGATGGATGCATCATAAGTCATCGAACTGCTGGTATACATATTTACCATACTGCACGGTCTTACATCCAGGAAGTCCGTACTCTGAATATATTATTATAATGTTGGGCGCAAGAAGAATAAGATCGGCATGCTACTTAGCACACGTAAGTAAAACGAGACATGGTCACAGACATTGGTATCCTAATGCAAATATATATGGCTCTGAAGACGGTCTATGGTTTACTGAAGCGATCTGGCAGAAGGCACTTTGAAGAGACTGGCAAACCATTAGCCATACGACTCAGGAAACACAGGCAGAGTTTGGAAGAAGGTTATCTGGAGAGATGTGGATTAGCTCAACGTGCCTTTGAAGAGAATCATCGAATAATCCGGAATCAAGTGAATATCTTACTGATGGAAAAAATTTGCATGTAGAAAATATAAAGAAGGCGCCTACATGTCTTGTTTGAAAGATCCAATCAGTTAACCTAGCACTGAAATTCTTCGCTGTTTGGTTTCCTCTGAGTAGTAAGGATGTGACTAAATTCGTATATCTCTTATAGACTTACTTGACCCCGTGAAGGTTTGTGATCTCCGCAGATGACTGTAGTGACGATAGAATTTCAAATAAATTTTTTTCTCGGTGTGTGTTGAGTGTGTGGTCCGTCAAGTCGCAGTGCTTGACGCTCTTTATAGTTTTTAGTTTGTGGACGGTCCAGATTTAATATCTTAGTCTTCTAGTTAATTTTTAATTTTTAAGAGCCATTTTCTCTTACTACACCAGGATAGAATCTGACCTCAGGCGCCTATCTTCAGAAGTCTACTGAGTAAAAGTACCCATTGACGAGAATAACTCTTTCTACGGGGCCGCCCAATTAGATGCCCTCCTTTGTTTGAAGAGGGATGCAGAGCTGGGTTGCGAAACGAAGTACTAGCATTGAATGTTAGACGATGGACAAAGTCCAAAGGATGAATACTTCGGTAAGTTGGATCGAAATGTTAAAACAGGTGTTAAAACGGTGTGTGAGATTATGAGGCGGATTTACATTGTAGTCCGGGAAACTGAGACTTGGGAAGTATACAAGGAATGCGGGTAGTACGAGATAGGTATTCACCTGGCGTGGGAAGTATCCGCCTCAGCGACTGCTATCTGTGCCAAAACGTTTATCACATTACAGTAAAAATTGTTTTATCCGGCATCTCCGTGGAAAGAGGGTGCCGGATAAGGCAGTATTCCGGATATCAGAATATTATGCCTAACGTGTAGTTTAGTGTATCCAGCTCCCTCGTGGACAGACCTGACCCATTTTGTCACTCCATATTCTGTCCTGTTTTCCTGGCTACACTTCAAATCCTCTTTTCATCACAACTTACTACACAAGTTACACATATAATGCAAAAAACAGAACACCAGCATTTAACTCTCTTAATCGTCATACAATGAGCTAAATGATCTGTACTCATCACCCAATATTGTTCGGGTGATAAAATCGAGAAGAATGAGATGGGCTGGGCATGTGGCACGTATGGGTGAGGAGAGTGTGGTGGGGTGTATAGGGTCTTGGTGGGGAAACCGGAGGGAAGGAGACCAATGGGGAGACCTAGGCGTAGATGGGTGGATAATATTAGGATGGATCTCCAGGAGGTAGGATGTAGGTATATGGACTGGATTGGGCTGGCCCAGGATAGAGACAGGTGGCGGACGCTTGTGAGTGCGGTAATGA
>Ga0123354_10018707_pt1 | contig 10871 bp, 9 predicted proteins | sample TergutLab28metaG_2_FD_97872 | JGI IMG/M metagenome (GOLD analysis project Ga0123354, IMG submission 97872) | Labiotermes labralis P4 segment gut microbial communities from Petit-Saut dam, French Guiana - Lab288 P4 | ecosystem: Host-associated > Arthropoda: Insects > Digestive system > Gut ... | reverse complement strand
TCCGCTAATGACCCCGCTGATGATAACGTCTTTGTCAGTGTTTACAACAATAGTAACATTCCCTGTTAAGTTAATGTTCTGCGAGATGGTGGTGTTGGAGTTGAAGGTTTGCGTACCGCTCCAGTTTAATTGGGCGGAGGCGGTGATGCTGAAAAGCAGAAAGCAGAAAGCAGAAAGCCAAAAGCGTGAAAATGATTTTACGTTCATAATATTTTTTTTAATTGTTAATTCTCTTAATTCTTAATTCTCTTAATTCTTAATTCTCTTAATTCTTAATTCTCTTAATTCTTAATTCTCTTAATTCTTAATTTTTAATTCTTAATTATTTTCTTAGTAACTGTGCCGGTTTCGGTGGTTATTTTTATAAAATATATTCCGTTGGGCAAATGTTCGATGTTTATTGAATTGATAATTGAGAATTGAGAATTGACAATTATTTTTTTGCCCATAACGTCGTAAATATCAATATTTTCAATTTTCAATTGTCCATTGTCAATTGTCAATTCTCCATTTGTGGGATTTGGAAATACCTGTACAGACGCAATGCCTTTCGGTTCGTCAATGCCTATCTCTTCTGTAATTGTGATGGGCAGCGTTTTGGTGGCGAATCCGTAGTTGTTGGCAGCTTTCACGGTAAAGTTAAACGTTCCTACTGTAGTAGGTATGCCGGATACTGTGCCGTTGGCGTCTAAGGATAGTCCGTTGGGCAGGTTGCCGTTTTCGATTGTCCATGTTATCGGGGTGGTGCCGTTGGCGGCGAGGGTTTGACTATATTCCTTTCCGATGACGCCGTCGGGCAGGGTGATGGTGGTGATGGCGGGTATCAGCGGTGTATCGGAAGCATTGAGTATCAGTTGTTTGCCCGTTGCATCGAGGTGGGTATAGAGCGATGAATTGACGGTATAGGGCGTTGTGCTGCCGATGCCCGATATTGCTGCTATCAGCACATAGTCGGTGATGGGGTTGGTGTTGATGTCGAGGGTGTTGGTTCCCGATGCCGACATGATGCCCATTACCGAGATTCTGCCGGGCGGGTCAATTTTCAGGTCCATCTTGATGGTACCACCTGCTAACGTCAAAGAACCGAGAATGGGATTGCCCAAAACAATCAAGGTTGTGCCCGGTAGTTTGTTGTAGTCGCCCATCCAACTTACTCCACTAAGGGATACTGTGCCGCTTTGATGGGTAAATGTCGTTGCGGTGTTTGTGCTTGCACTCGGAAATGTCAGCGTTCCTGTGCCGGTTTTGATAACATTTCCCGTGCCGGAAATCGCCCCCGAGTAATATCCGCCGCCATCACTTTGTCCGGCTGTGCCGATGGTTAAGGTTTTTGAACCCAGAACCACTTCCCCCACCCCTGTTGGGCAGTTTAAGTTTTTGATTGTTTTATCCCCTTGTGATATATCCAACTTGGCGGTTGCGCCGCCAAGAGTAACATCCGATGAGTTTGCAATAGTTCCGTTGACGTCTAATTCAAGCGTACCATTCATAATGACGGTTTCGCCCGTATAGGTGTTTACGCCGCCAAGGGTTAATATTTCTGTGCCGGCTTTGATAATGCCGCCCGTTCCCGAAATTACCCCGAAAAACTCACCACCATCTTGGATGGTTAAGATATTTGCACCCAAAATAATTTTTGTGTTCGTGCCAAGATCATTGTAGTACCCTAAACGTTTAATTTTTTTATCTCCTGCTGAAATATCCAATACTGCATTAGGAGTATCTTCCATATAAATTATCCTCGAATTTTCAATAGAGCCGTTGGTTCCCAAAATTAACATACCAAAGATACCTGTTTCTCCGGTATAAGTACACACTCCGTTCAGTGTAACCGAGTTGTTATTACCGATCCACACCTCTCCGGTGCCTGAAATAACACCGGAATAAACAACGTTGGTCGTTCTACTAAAATGCAAATAAGAAGCATCATTGATGAAAATATTGCCCGCCACACTTCCGTTTGGCGTATTGTTGCCGAAAATCAAGCTGCCTTGACTACTAATTTCCGTTATACCGGTATAGGTATTGTCGCTTGTAAAATACACATAGCCTCTTATTATCAGAACATTTCCCGTTCCGGAGATAATACCTGAATAAGTATAGCTGGTCTGTCTATAAAAAATCACGGTTCCATTATTGACGATATTGCCTGTCACACCGCCGTTTGGTGTATTATTGCCTAAGTATATACCACCTTGACTAATGGTTGTTCCACCGGTGTAGGTATTGTTGTTTGTAAATGCCAGATCTCCCACGCCGGTTTTGGTAAGTGAATAGTTTCCGCTAATTACCCCTGTGATAATAACACTCACCTGCTCACCCACGTAAACAGTAACATTCCCTATTAAGGTAATGTTTTCATTAATGGTGGTGCTGGTGTTAAAGGTTTGTGTTCCGCTCCACGTTAATTGGGCGGAGGTGGTTAAAGGGAGAAGGCAGAAGGCAGAAAGCGCGAAAACAGAAAGCAGAAAGCGCGTAAATGATTTTATGTTCATAATTTTTATTTTTTAATGATTAATTGTTATTTTTTAATTGTTAATTGTTAATGATTAATTTTTAATTCGTTATTCTTAATTGTTAATTTGAGAAAGGTTTACTCCCGCTCTCGTAGAGAGCAAATCTAACTAAGCAGTAGCCTTAGGCTACTGTACAAGGATATACGCTGATACCAACGCCCCGTTTTCGGGGCTAACCACTTGTTTTTGCAGTTTTTAGGTTGCCCCGCGACGCGGGGCCGTGAGCACATGGTGGCATCTTTTTTACAGTACGCTGAGCGTACTGCTTAGTTAGATTCGCACTCTACGAGTGCAGAATTACTTTCAATTAAAATCAAAAAATCAAAGAACGTTTATATGTGTTTGTATGTTAATTCTCTTAATTGTTAATTCTCTTAATTCTTAATTCTCTTAATTCTTAATTCTTAATCAAGTCCGTTAAAAGGAGTGGTAAAGGAGACTCCTTTTACCGACGAATACAAGCCGGGGCTCTTGAATACAATATAATAATCTCCATTACTTGGCTCTCCGGGTCTATGGGTTTTTATTACCTCAACCCCTTCTTCTCCCCTGTCTTTTCCCTTCGTGAGTACTTGTAGGTAAAGAACGTTGGCTTGATAGTCATTACTATAAACATAGTTTTGTACTGGATTTACTCTTACTTCTATTGTATAGGGTTTCTGTGGGTTATATCCATTTTCGGGTGTAGCGCCTTTCAGAAATGCAGCTATCTGATAGGGGCGTTGATACCCCGGATCTCCACTGTTGGTGTAAAATAATTCATTCAGGCGAGAGATTGGTATTGTTATATTGTTGGTTACGTTGTTCAACCGAATACACTCTTCTCCTCTCTTTTTATTTCTGCGATACATTTCGTAAGCCATCAACTGTAGTGCTGCGGCGCCGTGTGGCTCGCGTCCAATCTGTTCGCGTACCTGCTTAAATTCTGCTACAGAGGCCGGAAAACGGTTGAATATTATGGTACCGCTTTGCCCCGGTGTATAGTCAGTATGGCTGATCGTACCAGTTATTGTAACAGTAAGCGGCTCGGAGGGGACAGGGTCTTTTTCTGTTTCATCGCCGCATGCTGATAAAACTAAACACCCGGCTGTAAGGGTCAGGACTGCTACTCCTCTTAATACATTTAAAAAAGTTTTCTTTTTCATCTTTTATTTTTTTAATTATTACTTTTTATTATTAATTATTTGTACAGATTTTTTTTGTCATCTTAATTAGACCATCTTTCGCCTTTCACAAACCGGCTACCGTTCCATTTATGAGCGGCTTGCACACGATTTTGTTCCGACCATGGGTCATCGTATGGGGCATATCCCAACAGGTTGGCGTTAACAGTGAATCCGTATCTGTCGAAATCGAAACAATTTACCGGATATTTATGGTTATTAAAAAACGCTTTCGCCATCGCCGCGAGTTCGGGGGTGTTGAAATGAGTTTTATCAATCAGCTCATCAACGGTAAAGGAGTCTATGGGACGCACAATTTCAGTGATTTTTCCTGTTTTTATATTGTAATTCAACGTTTTGTCAAATTTTGTTTCGCAAGATTCGTGAACAGCGCCAGTGAGCCGAACTATCACCACTACATCCTGACGGTCGTCTGTTACATAACCTGCCATATCCCATTGTACCCAAGTTCCCTCTCCATAATCAAACTCGTATGACAGATAATTGACATCGTTGATGCGTTCCGGATCGTTCCAAATGTTGAGCGTCGTGTTTTTACGTTGCTCAGCCGTTTTCAGTTCGTTGCACATGACCGATTCGGGTAGGTTGTAATAAATTTCCTTTATCAATGCCGCAAACTGTTCATCCGGCATTGGTTGTTCCATTTCCTGCATATCTCCAGTAGCATTGTGGTGTTCACCTTCAATATTTTTTGGGGTAGATGACCCGCCGCACGCTGCCGTAAAGATGAGCAGGGTGGCAATAGCTATAAAAAGATGTTTTGTCATAAGTAAATTATTATTCTGTTTTTTCTACTTTTTTTCCTTTTTTCATTAAGAACCATATACCTGCAATAGCTATAAGCAAGAAGGCAATACCAATCAGCGGGCGATACCACAGCCATGAAATGGCGATGATGATAAGCGCCCACGCTCCGCCAGCAATCGTACATACCAATCCTACTCCTGCGCCGACAATATTGCCTAAGAATGGCAATACTTTGAACAGGGTGGGCAAGATACTGAACATTGACTTTAATCCTCCCATCACCAAAAAGATGCCGAGTAAACGAAGCACCCATGTCCATTTGCTGTTCGATGAATGAGAGTCGGCAAACATTTTTTCGGAACTAACCATTCCCATAGCCGTTTTTGAAATCGTTTTCCCGTTAGCAGCAGTGTATGACTCAAATGTCGAACCGTTTACCCGCACAATAATGGATATGTTGGCAGGCATTACTTTGGAAAGCGTAACACGAACATCTCCAATATTGGGAACGGCAGATGATTTGCCAAAATAGACTACATTGTCGTTTACATGTACACGCTGTACGGGTATGGTATCGGCTTGCAGGCCAAGAGCTGCCCTCTTGTCGGCAATCGCTTTTTCCCACTGAGACACTTCTGTTTCACTGAAATTGACTTGGGCAGGAATGTTCCCGCTGATAGAGGAGATGATGTATGAAGGCAGTTCGTATGCACCAAAACTGACATTTTTGGCGTATTCTGTTCGCGCTTCTACATTAGCGAGTACAAAATTGGACAATCTGTAATCGGGATCGTTAAACTTCTCTGAAATTACCGGCACTGATGTCCATTTCAGTTCGTAGGTATAGGTCGTTATGGTTTCCTGTCCACCGCCGATTTTATCTTTTGTGGTGGAAGAGGATTGTTCCACATACTGGTAATATTCTACCTTTCGGCTGATGGCAATCGCCGTTTCACTCACGCCGAACAATCCGTCGGCAAGCAGGTCCTTTGTATCTGCAAAGGCGGAGGCATGAATCAGTTTGCCGTTCAGCGACGGGTCAATCGTTGATACATCATTTACCTTTACTAAAATGCTTTCAGCTTCCTGAAGCGATTTTCTCGTTTTCACGAAGTTGCCTTCGTTCCAGAAAAGCAATATGGTTCCGATAATGAGCATACCGAATCCGGTTGCAATTCCTTTAAAAGAGTTGGACAATCTTTGTCCGTAACTTGTTTTTGTTGTTGTTTGATAAGCCATAGTTTGTTGTTGTTTTAATTACTAAAATTGTGTGTGTTTCTATTTATAATTCACTATTACCCTTCGCTATTTACCTCCGTCATGCTGTCGCCGCTCGCGGTTTTGGGTGTCCACTCCATAATCAGTTCATTTTTGCCGAAGAGTGGGTCGGCGCCGTTATTGGCTTTGAGATGTAACATTTGCTTGTTGCCTTCCCAATAATGGCGGAGGGTATAAATGCCTTTGTAGGAATCGGGTACACCGTTAATGGGTGAACCGTCTTCGCTCTCGTAGATATACCAGTTGAGTTCAAACTCCATATTCATAGATATTTCGTTGGGGTTGTCGCCGACAGAAAGCACAGTGCCTCGATAGATTTCATAAATCTGGTCGCTATTGGCGTCGCCAAGGTAAAGCCCTGCCATGCCGTCTTCAAAGATTTCAATGTACGCTACATGTCCTCGTTTGACCGGAGCTTTCCATGTACCGACAATGATTTCCGGTGGTGGTGGGGCAGGATTGGATATACCGTTCATATCATTTGCCTCCTGTACCACTTCCTGCTGCGGTTCATTTTCCGGGTCCGCCGTTATCCGGTTTTGTGTGTGCTGTCCGCACGAAGCCGCAAGTATTATCCCTGCTACAATAGTTATAAAAATATATTTAGCCATCTCATTAATTATTAATTATTATTATTAATTGTTAATTGTCAATTGTTTTTTTCTAGAATCTGTATCAGTTTAATGTTGATGCGCTCAATATCGGTGAGTTTATCCGTAACATCTCCATATTTAGGCCAATACCAATCTTTTGTACCAAAATAGTCAGCCCATTCGTTGGTTTTAAATATGTACCCGTGTCGGGCAAAGATTTCGTTACGCATTTCACTGAGATTTCGCAGGGTGGGTACGCCTGCATACATAGTCAGTTCGGGGAGTGTCATCACCTGTACCGATGCAAGAGGGAAAAAGCCGGAAGGCAGATCCGAGCGTCCTGCCGCTGTTTTTATAAGTGTAATGGCAGGTCTCGTGTGGTCTTCTTCTATTTGCCATTCGAGGTCGTAATCTTGGTCAATATCTTGACCTGTCAGAATAGGGATCAGTTCCATCCCGATAAGAGTCCTGTTTGCTTTAAAGACCATATCGTCGCTAAAGCGGAGTACCGGTATTGGGGTGGTGCCAAACTCTTTGATGAAAGTATAAGGCGTTTCCTTCGTTGAAAGGAAACCGGAAACCGCCGACCTCTTTTGGTTGAATACAACGGTTTCGCCGGCGCCATCGGTATGCTCAAATTTACCATCTAAGATATAGCGGTAGAAGTTGGCGATACGTTGGTCGAACAGGTTTCCGTTGATTTTTTTCAGCACACTCTTTACGTCACCGGTGCGGGCATCGGTAATAAGCAGCAGCGCTTCGTTGCCCAAGGTGCGGTATTCCACGCGGTCGCCCTTACGGAAAGGATAATCGTCGTTGGTTATAGTCATTTTGCCGTCGTTGGCAAGCAAGACGGTCATTCCGTATCCTCCTTCTTGCAGAGAGCCGCCGTAGAAGTAAATCGTATCACCGGTGGCGCGGGGCTTGCTATCAAGTTCCCTTGTGTCGAAAAAGAAAGGCCGACAGTAATATTCACCGTCAGACCATATAAAGAGGTTATCGTAGGGGTCAGTGGCAAGATTGAGTCGTCCGAAGACGTTGAGAATGGTTTGCTCCTTTGCCGTTTTTTGCTGTCCGCAAGCCGCTGCAATAAGCAATATTGCAGTGGCAATTAAAAATAGGGATTTCTTCATGATACTTTATTCTACAATCCATCCCTTCTTCGTTGCAATACTTCTATTGCACGCATCTGTTCCGGGGTTTTTAGATACTATAACTTTTTTACCCGTTATCTCGTTTGCATGGAGCTGCTCGAGTAGGGCGTTCAACGCTTGTGCCGATAGTTGATTATTGTGAAACCACACACTGGTCAGTTTGGGATTATTTCCCAAAACGACATTCGTCAGTTCATTATCCGCAAAATAGACCAATTTTAATTCGGGATTTTGGCTGAGATCCACACTTGTCATCTTATTCCAACTACAAAACAGCTGATCTATGATAACGTTTTTACTTAGATCCAAACTTGTAATCTTGTTTATTTGGCAGTTCAATCTTTTCAGTGCAGAATTTTTGCTCACGTCCAAACTTGATAATTGATTGCCTTGGCAATACAACTCAAAGAGTGCGGGGTTTTTGCTCACGTCTAAACTTGTTAACTGACTGGTAGCACAGCCCAAACTTTCCAGCGCCGGATTTTTGCTCACATCCAAACTCGTTATTTTATTGTCGCTGCAAGACAAATCTTTCAGCGCGGGATTTTTGCTCACATCCAAACTTGTCAATTCGTTTTTATTTACACTCAATTTGATCAGCTCCGGATTGTTGCTTACATCTAAAGTTGTCAACTGATTGTTGTGGCAAGACAATTCCGTCAGTGTCGGACAGTTGCTTACATCTAAACTTGTCAGATTCAATCTGGCACACTCTAATCGCGTAATGTTTTTGCCGGTTATCTCAACAGTGTATTCCTTGGTATCGGGATAGGTGTGCGTAAAGGTTTTGCTAATTCGGTCAAATTCAACAGATTCAACCGGCGATCCGTCGCCCCAGATAACGGTAGCGGATTCCTCGCCGTGCAATACTATTTCTGCCTTTTTGCCATCCGAATTCAGGGTCATTGTTACAGCGGGACCTTTCTTAGTCTTTCCACTGTCGCCGCTGCAGCTTGTTGCTAACCCGATGATCATCAGGCTTGCTAATACTAATACTAATACTAAATTAATTTTTTTCATTTGTTTTAATTATTAAAAGTTTATACTTTATCTTACAATCCATCCTTTTTTTTCTGCAATGCTCTTATCACATTCGTCTGTTCCGGGGTTGTCCGCGATTGATATGATTTTTTTTGCATTAACATCATTGTCATGCAAAGATTTCAGCAGCGCATTCAAGGCATCTGCCGACATTTCATTGATGCCGCAATACGCTTCTACCAACTTGGTATTTTTGCTTAAATCTAAACTTGTGATTTTATTACTCCAGCATTTAAAGTATTCCAACGCAGGATTTTTGCTTAAATCCAGACCTGTAATTTGTTTACTGCCACAACATTCCATTGAGGACAATTCAGAATTTTTGCTGATGTTCAAACTGTTTAATTTCTCATTGTATTCGAGTACCAATATTCTCAGTTGGGGACAGTTGCTCATGTCTAAACTTGTGATTTCGCTTCTTCTGCAAATCAATTTTTCTAATGTGGGAACATTTGCGGTCAAATTTGTTATGGCAAGTTTATCACACAAAAAATCCTTGATGTTTTCGCCTGTTACTCTTATGGTGTACTCCGACGCTTTTGCATAAGTATGCTGCGCATTTTGATTAAGTGAAATATTGCGAATCTCCAAAGACTCAACCGGCGAACCGTCGCCCCAATTAATAGATGCCGTGCCTTCGCCGTTCAATTTAAAACCCACCTCACCCTCTGCTTGCAGAGTTATCGTTATTCCGGGGGCATTTTTATTTGTTGCGTTGTTGCTCGTGCCGCTGTTGCAGCTTGTTGCTAACCCGATGATCATCAGGCTTACTAATACTAAATTAATTTTTTTCATTTGTTTATTGTTTTAAAAGATTTTTAATTTTTATAATTTACGGGTTTAGGTTCAGAATCACTGCCGGCTTCAAAGCCGAAATTTTGTGCCCAACCGCCGTTTTGGTCGCTTGCTTGTTTGAAATAGTAGTAACGGATGAGCCATTTATCGCCTATTTTTGTGAGTAGAGCGGCATTGATACTACGGTGCATCACGCGGTAGGGATATTTCTGTTCTTTATATTCACTCCAGTTATTAGAAGTAAATACTACTTTGTCCACCTTGAAAGAGCCATCAAACTGCTTTTGCGCAGCTTCCAATGCTTTTTTGGCGAGGTCGGCGCCCATGTCGTAAGTTTTGGGCATCTCGATGGGTCTTCCGCTGATTCTTTTGGCTTCATCCCACTCTTTGTAGCGTTTTTCTATTTTTAGATACTCGCCGATGATGTCGTTGGAATTGGCATCATCTCTGTCGTTGTGGTTGAGCAGGTAGTACATTGCGGTTTCAAACAAACTGAAGTAATACATTGTGGCTTCATAGTTTCCCCTTTCTTCATACATCAACATTTTGTCTTTGAAATGGATAGCCACATCTTTAACAACCTTTATAGGCGTTTCGGGGAGGGCGGCTATTTTCCAAAATCCGGCATATTCCTTCTTGTTAATTCCCATCGCCACCATGCTAAGTCCTTTCATTTCGTTGTTGACATCACTTTTGTAGGCAGCCCAACTAATCGCCTCTTTACTCCGATTACTTTCCCAATCTACCTGTTGATTTAGCGTGTAAAAAGTCCGTATTGCCTCGCAAAATTTCATAAACGGAATAAAGCCTTGCGGGTCAGCCCTAAAAAGCGCAAATCCCGACATTACGGCGTGTATTCCCTCCGGCATACGCCCGATACAGTCGCTGTAACATTTCCAATCGGTATTCCCCGCAGGTATCGTATCAATGGTAACATTGTTAGACGACCTCGGCAATCCGTAGGTGTTGAGACTAATCTCTACTTTCGACGACGACTTCACAAGCCCTGTTCCATTATCTTTGTCGCGCCTAAAAGCCTCCGCATTAAAGTTTTGCTTAAAGTAGTAATCGTCCTGACTTTTGTCGAAATAATAATAATGTCTCAACTTAGGGTCGTTGTAGGGACGCAGATAAATCTGGAAGTCAAACGATTCGTAAGCGGCGCGAATTTGAGCGGGAGATTTTGTAAAACCTTCTTCCGCATTGGGGTCTTTGGTGTTTCCACCTGCCGGTTTCGTCGTACTCTGGGGAGCACTCTCCTGATTTGTACTCTGCGGAGTACTTTCCTGTTTTGTAGCCTGCGGAGTACTTTCCTGTTTTGTAGTCTGCGGAGTACTTTCTTGTTTTGTACTTTGCTGTTTACTCGGCTGCTCTTGTTTAGCCTTGTCTTTTACCAATTTAATGGCATTTCCAACTTGTGCGTTGGCGCTGATGCTTGCCAGCATTAGGATTACTAAAAATGATTTTACTTTCATAACAAAAAAAATTTGGTTTATACTATATTATTATTAAAAAATCAACTTTCAATTTTCAACTAATTATCATGCCGCAAAAATACAATGG
>Ga0123354_10018705_pt1 | contig 10871 bp, 8 predicted proteins | sample TergutLab28metaG_2_FD_97872 | JGI IMG/M metagenome (GOLD analysis project Ga0123354, IMG submission 97872) | Labiotermes labralis P4 segment gut microbial communities from Petit-Saut dam, French Guiana - Lab288 P4 | ecosystem: Host-associated > Arthropoda: Insects > Digestive system > Gut ... | reverse complement strand
TAATAAAAAAAATGTCAATACTAGCTGATGCACCATGATTTATGTAAGACAAAATGTGACCCTTGTGTGTGCACAGATTGTAGCTGGTGCTGATTTGGATGTCCTGACATATTTTTACAGAATGTGTATGAGGGATTATTGTAACTAACTAACTGAATGGAGCAGAGTCCTTGTTGAGCAGCTAGCAGTTCTTCAGCTAATCAAGTAATTCCCTGCATTTTATGGAAACCAAAGTTAATTACAACATTCAGAAGAGCCTGCCACCTGGCCCTATCCTGAGCCAGATCAATCCAGTTCAGGCTCTTCCTCCATCATATTCTGCAAGGGCAATTTTAATACTATCCTCTAATCTCTGCCCCAGTCTTCCAAATGGTCACTTTCTCTCAAGTTTCCGTGCCAAGTCTATAAGCACCTAACTCTACCTGTATACCTGCAGCATGCCTTGTCCATATCAATCTTCTCAGGTTGATCACCTGAATAATAGTTGGTGAGGAGCACAAATCATGAAGCTCCTTCTTAACGCAATCTCCTCGTGTGTGGATTAATATATCTGATGTTACACTTCTGGGGGAAGTCTTAGTAATTGACCAACCTAATGGACAGATTCTTGTTTTATAATAAGTTTAGTGTATTTGTGCATTAAGTTGTTCAGTTACTAAGATTATACTGAGATGCACTGTCAGCAAAACACAAAAAAAAATTCTTGGGGAAGTGTCACATTTTGTTCTCCATGCAACAAAATTTAAGGGTGTCCACCATAATATAGTATTCCCAGCAGTGTTCTTTGTAGTTTATTAAGCTTATTTGTGGCTTATTTATGTGTGTGTCTATAAGGAATATGAACATCTCACATATTGGATTTTTAAAAAAGTTTGTTCAACAGTTCCGATGCTGACACTAGGTCACTGACATGACTTCCAGTTAAGGAAATTTTTAGGTGCATCTGCATTCCTGTAGCCTGCCTATTAAAACTGCCATCTCTCCACATCTCTTTGCACACTTACAACTACTAAGTGACAATGGAATGAATTTTCATCAAGTCTTATATTGGACAGTTTTATGAAAAAACTGTCAAGTCATATCAATTTGCAGTAACATTGGGCCAACTTGCTGGCTAACATTTATAAGACCCCTGTAAATTTCAGACTACATGAGTGCGTGCCATCATGTTTTGGTACCATACACAAGTAATAAAAATAAAATTATTTTGCATAATTGAAATTTGTTGTGGCTAAAATGGAATGCTTTCTCCTATCAATACTAGTGGATATATCATCTGGGCATTTTGTTCTTTGTCTTAAATTAAAGTGCACTTTTTGTTTGATTGTAACAGTATATAGTGTTTGTACACTATAGTTGTTTTCTTTCTTCCTTTTTAGTTCTGTCATAGCAAGCAACCTGCTTTTGGTGGATGAAATCATGCGAGCTGGTATGTCATCACTGAAGGGCTGAGTCCTTCACAAGACCATGAACATTACCATTCCTCATGTACTTCACTCACAACATTACTGCTAATGAATTTTTTTACAATAAAATATGGAATATAAAAAGTGAAAGTAGGTACCAGAATGCTTATACACGTTAATACTTTATGTTATATAATTTATGCAGTTTCATGGCTAACAACAAAATGTGTATTCCATTTGCTTGTGATAAATGTGAAGATCTGCCTTCTTTATATGATTGTGATGAGTTAAGAACACCTTTGTAACTTTTAAGCTGACATACACGTGAGGAGTGAGTCTTGCCACTACCATGATTTTCTTCTAACCTTCCCAAAAAAAAATTTTTTTTCAGATGAATAAGTAATTTTGAGAATAAATTTTTGAACCCTTTCCTCTGTTAACCTGTCATGTAGTTAAATAATTGCCAGCATTAAAATTCAGTGCAGTATCAGATATAAGGTTGCAGACCTATGTCATTGAGATTGCTTACAGTCACCACCTAAAAATGCAAGCACAGTTGAATTTATAAGTCTGAAAATGTGATATTCATCATGAAACGTGTTTGGTGTAGGATGCCATGTACTGCCCATATAGTATCTGGCTGAGAAGAAGGTTGCTTTGTGGCATTTCATTCCTTTGTGTCAATTACATGGTTAGAAATTATATTGCTACTTAACGCACATCAGTCTCTTTAAATTGATCTGTGATGGAATTCCATCCTGTAAGTCCTTAGCCAGAAAGTAAAAACACAATTCTTGCTTTTAATATTAAATGCTTGATTATTGATGCTTGTAAAAGAAAATACAGTGGGAAAATGAGACATTTTGTCCATCTCTAGCTATGGTTTTACATACAAGCCTCTCTCTGATTCACTGTTGCATACTGTAGCCTTTAAAGGACACTTTAAAAAGATTTAATTGAGTGAGATCTTGAAAGGTTTGTGAAAGACAGCTTGAGGTAATCAGAAGAAGAAAAAGAAGAATGGTGATGATGTTAAGAGGTACCTATTCTTTGAAAAGATTTATGTTACACTGCTGACAAATACTACCATTCTTTCCTGCAGTCTTTGCACACTATTGTAAATAACAGATTAAAACTGAATTTTGATCACAAAAATGTTGTAGTGACAAACCAACATTTCCTGCCCTGCTCTGGCTAATGGTGTGATGACTACAAACAAGTACTCAACTATTCATAGCATTCCTGTGACTCATTTCTCTAATAGTGTAAAGCACACTCCAGATTTGGAACAATCTTGGTGGTAATTCAAGTTACAAAATGTTTGGATCAGGGAACTGGTAAAGGTGGTTCACAATAGAAGAAGAAGGAGGAGGAGGTGCATTTTTGTGAACTGAGAACATCTGTAACTTTATTTTTCAATTTCTTGTTTCTGTGAAAGTTGTATTTGTGTGTGTGGTTTATTTTAAGAAGCTGTTGGCATATCATATTATAAAGCATCAGTGACAGAATGATTGGTGATTGATAAATTGGGAAGAATTTAAGAGTGGTCATGGCCTAATTGAGGATCATCCTGGCATACACTGTGAAGAAAGAGGGAAACAGAAAGTGGGAGCTAGTGTTCTGGCCAAGATTCCTGGGTACCTCTAAAATACAGTCTCGGTTGTTGCTATCCTAACATACGTACTGAAATACCATCAGATGGAGTGATCTTGCATGTAACATTGTGCTATAGGTGTATCAAGTGTGTACATTACAGTCCTTGTCCTAATCTTGGATCATTGTCATTGAAATCGAAAATCTGCAAAATATATCTTCATCTGTAGAACTTTTTTCCAATTTTCATGGTAATGGGTATGCTTATCCAGATCAGGTTTATTGATATGAAATGTCAAAAATAACCTTAAAAGAATGGTAATAAAAACTCATATAAGATCACAAGTATACTTTGTAATAACCTACAATAGCTACAGAATTATTTCATACAGCATGAACATCCAGTCTTATTGTGTGGAAACTTACAATGGTAGGGGCAAGGTGAAGGGTTATGTTGGCAGTATTGTAGGCTGAAAATAAGGTATAGAGTTACTGACGCTTTGGTGTTTGCCTTTCATTTGCTTCGGAGTTATTACGTTCAATTTAATTCTACATCGAAGGGAGGAAGAATTAAATGTGAATTATTTTCCTTAAACGTCTTTTTATATGTTGGATTTTCGGTTTCACAGCGAATCAGGATAACCAACGGTGGAATTTGTCAAATACATTTTCAGCAGCATTTTTACACTAGTTTGATCTTGAAATTAATGACGTCATACATGTATTCTAAGTATTTTTTCCGGCCAGGTCAAAATGTACTGGTTGGAATGTGTATAATGCATCGTTTCTTAAGCGTGAACTGTGGCAACAGTTGTTCACTCTGCGAAGAATAGACGTACGACGCCATTATGGAATCGTTGGTGGGATATGGAAGTGATGATGAAAGTGGTGACAATTATCGAGATAATAAGGTAAGACTTGTGAAAAAAATGTTCACTGTGTGTTTCCATATGTACAGACCTACTGACTAGAGTAAATTGAAGATGGGAATTGGGTTTAATACAGAGGTGGACGTCGGTTATCGTTTTGGCATCTACGCACAGATAGGCCCTGGTCGATCTCAAACTATGCATAATGGATGCCAGAGTTTTCTTTACGTAATTTTTGTTTATGTGCTTGGTTGCAACTTTAGATTTGTAATTGGAGTGTGTTTTTGTTTTCCTTCGAGCTTCAGGATTACTCAGAGAGAGGTGTGGATAGAATTCGTCAAGTCGAGGATGATGTAAACTATGACAATGTGCAGATGGATATGAGTGAGGTAAGTACGTAACTTAACCTTGTGGGCTTTGGGTGGGAGGGTCTGAAAGATTTTAAACACAATGGTATGACCCCTACTGCTTATTAAGTATAATATGTGCTTCAGTTCGTTAATTTCAGTTTTCACACGAAGCAATATATGTCTAATAAATTTGAGTTGATTGTGGAAAGTGTAGAACCATATTAGATGTTAAAACAGTTTCCTGCTTCTCAACCACATTATACCAGAGTTTTAAGGGGAGAAATCAAGACTTAAAAATGCTTCAACCAGATACCTTGTAAAATGCAATATGCCATCGGAAATATGTATAAAGATCGAAAAATATTAACACGCTCTGTTAAATATACTACCATGTGCATGGACAGTGGTGCCAATGCCATCGCAAGGCGAGATGTGTAAAGTTGCAACGCTCTGATCTTCAAATCGACACTCAACAATCACACGATGTGATGGGGTGAGTACCAGCAGGCCAGGTATACTGAAAAAATCATACCAAGTAAGTGTTAATATATACTAGTATGTAGGAGTAGCATATTGAGTGCAACAGCAACTTGTGCCAAGATCACTCATTGTATTAGGTAAATATAAGGTTTCAATATAGTTGTGAGTCTGGGGAAGGGAAATAATGGTTCTGCTAGCAAGGCTGAGAAATTAATGACCTGTTTTGTGAGTTACAGTAATCACAGTATTTGTGTCAAAGAGCTGCTCACTTGTTCCATGTTTGCTTGTAAGGTTAACCTGCTTAAACAAGAATAACAGGCTAAGGCCATGGTTATCCATTTTAAGTAGTGTATCAAGTCCTTTGTTACATATTATTATACACAAAGGAATGTTAACTATGAGTTTTATTTCATCTGCATGCTTAGTATTTATGAAAAAATTTTGTTGGTTATGCAGGTTTCAACTCTTGAGAACACAGTTGCTGATCAGTTGTTTGTTTTACTAATTCTTGTACATCTACATGGTGACATTTTAATATTTTATTTCCTTTGGAATCAACAGCATAATATTACTGTTCAGTCATTAAGGGATTTCTTTTACTTATTTGTCATTACACATATCCTCGAAGAAAGCCTGATATTTTATGTTGTTTATATACCACAGTTAATCACACTACACTTTAGATGTATTTGTAAAACTAATCAGAGATGGGTGATCGTTATATTAACACTTCATTAAGGGATTATCAACTGAAATAGTGTGTTGATAGTGGTTTAATGTTCAGTGAAGGTTATGGTGTCAGGAGATAGTTATGATGGCTTTGATGGCAGTTGGCATGAAAAGAGCCTTGGGCAGTCACATATCTGAGCTTTGATATATTCAACATCTCTTTTTCTTATCAGGAGTCCAACAACAACCATACTGGTAGTAGCAATGAGGATGATAAGTCTTCTACAAAATCATCATCATCGTCATCATCCCGTTCATCCCAATGTTCTGAGAACTCTTTGGCTAGCAGTGGAGTTGGTGAACAGGATAGGAGAGGAGAGGACCCTGCAAAGCCTGGGAAGTCCGGAAGTGGGATAACTTCAACAGAAGTTTGCAACAAACAGGAACAGGATGGTAGGCACAAGGTGGAAGACAGGCATGAGGAGAGGTACTCTAAAGGAGGTTCTGACAGAGAACGAAAGGACCCTCACGAACGTCGTAACAGCAGGGAGCATGGGCAACGTGACTGCAGGTTAGTCGTCTTTTCTTATGCTGTTTCCATGTCTGATACTTAACATTGTTTTTGCTTCCTTTTGAAGACTGCTTTGTATGTCTAATGCAGTTCATTTTCCTAAGGAAATTTTTAAGAGCTGAAAGCTTATTGTAAGTTTTTTCAAATGTATTGATAACACAATGGGGACATTTGGCCTTAAAATTAAAAGTAAATTTTGTCATTTGTGCTTCCTAGTACTTCACTGCTTTAAAGAGCATTATAACACGTTCGTGCCGTATTTGGACCAGTACTTGATTCACCCTTAATTTAAGAAAAACATTTATTTTTAAGTTTGATGTAATGAGATTTTATGTTGTATGTAGAAGATTGCTACCAGTTGTGTGTGTGCAGCAGTAATATTAGTAATATTGCTACTTTTTTCTTGTACAGCCTTTCAGAGTTTGAGATTGTACCTTGGCTGTGGATGTGACATAGTGGTGGAATATGCACTTTATAACAAATTTGATGATAAAGTTTTGAGAATTGTAAGGTAATAAAAGTTACAAAAATTCAGAGTGATATGCCGGAATTTCAGGAGATTGTTTGGTATGATTCACTGTATGTACCCATGTATTTACACTCATCCTTCAGGCCTGTTCTGCTACAATGTTTTCATTGCACACTAAGTTGCACAAAATTCTATAGATTATATTGATGTGGCTAGATTTTCCTGAGGGTGGGGTAGGAAACATGCTGGTAGTTTTAATTCAATTCATTTGTGTAACAGAGGTGAGGTAATGTCATTCACAAAGATAGTGCTGTGTACTATTATTTTGGAGGAATGTGTGTACACCAAACCGTACAGCATCACATTGCTGAGGAAGGTAGTCTTTAGTATGAAGCATGTCTGTTGACCCTTTCATCCCACTTGTTATGTTGCTGTGCAGTCTCAGTGTGAAAAATGTGTCTAATACAGACTTTTCCTTCCAAGAAGTTTTGGTGGTTTCGTGGTGGGATATCAGAGTGCTGTTGAGAGGCTTTGTATTTGATTTCTTTCATAATACAATTGAACTTGGTTATAATGCCTTTGAAGAGACCCATTAAATTGTGTTGTTACAAACGAATGTTGCTCTAAGCGAAGTGTATGGCAAAAGTTAAAGGAAAATTATTTCAAGACAAAATGCATGCCTACAGGCATTTTGCTTAATGTTAATACAGTGATCTGTCTAAAATTTAAATTAGAATTAGAATTTAGAAATAATGAAAATTATTCTTATATAATTGTAAATTTTCGTACAGGTCTACACTAAAAAATGTATTAATTTAAAATTAAAATTTAGGAAGAGCAAAAGTTATAATAGTAAGAGGACTGCTCACTGGTACATTGTCACTTCTCTCATGCCTAAAGCATTTAAGCAGCAACTGGTGGAGTTCACTTCATTCATGCTTTTGAAATTTCTTTATTCGTTCTCTTCAGATGCACTAATAATTTTGTTTCTGTTTTTCCAAATTATTTGGATCATAGTATTTACAAGACCAAGTCCCTGCCACATGTCAGATTTCATTTTTCCATTTTCTGTATGTCGTATCACTTTAGCCTTTCCTTCAGTGCTCAGAACTTCCCTTTTTTTTTTTTTGTGACTGTGGCCATATAATCACGTTACCAGTCCCTGTTAACTGCAGGAACAGAAACTTAGAGGGAAACTTTACACACAAAGTGAATTACCATTACCATTGTCATTTTCCAGGCATGGCATTTGTCTACGTAGCTGAAAGCATAGAGGGGTTGCCCACTGAAGGTGGAGATTTTAGAATTCTCAAAATGGTCATCTTCTTGGAAAATTATGTTGGAGCAGATGACTGGCAATGTCGTTCTGTCAGAGGTAGATGCTCTTACACGTTGTGCTGGTCAAGGAAGAGAAACGTGCCATATGGGGAATTAGTTGGTGCCTGTGGGCCGGGTAGCATAGTCGGTATAGCGACTGGCTACAGGCTGGACGGTCTGGGGATCGAATCCTGAAGGGGGCGAGATTTTCTGCACCTGTCCAGACCGTCCCTGGGGCCCACCCGGCCTCCTGTACAATGGGTACCAGGTCTTTCCTGGGGGTAAAGAGCAGCTGGGGTGTGAAGCCATGGTCAAGAAAGAGTAGAGCTATACCTCTGCTCCCCCTTTGGGCCATATGGCCTGTACAGAGCTTTAGTGCCTGTGCAAGGGTGCACTTTACCTTTACTGAATGTATAACGCTGTAGCCAAGATATCGCACAAATCAAAGTCGTTATAACTGAGTTTAATTGTATTAAGCATTCACACTAGTGTTAGGAAATTTGAACAGTAGAAGTGCCTATGCCAAGCCGAAACTCAAAGAGTTGTAGAGCTGAGGAAGAAGAAGTGCCTCTGTGACATCTTGTTATCATATTGTGTTAAAGATTAGTAAGTTTTCTGGGTTATGACACTGTAGGCTGGTACGTGAGTGCAGAAATTTTGAAGGAATATATTTTCCCTGTCTTAGGGGATATTTACCCTGAAGGTTGAGGTACTGTATTTTCATGAAATGTTGATACCCAGGATCATTCTGTGTGGTGTCATGACCCAAGAGAAGGATTGCTTATTTCAAGTTCAAACAGTATATCCAGTCAGACTAAGTATGTTTGGCAGAGGTATGAAATACAGATTGTTTGCATTTTGACATTGTAAGACAATTACACCTTTTCTTATATGCTTTTATCTGCCAGTGACATGGAAAGCAGATATTGACGTGGCTTATAATATTGACTTAAGCAGAGGTATCGTGTCAAAACATTGTTGTAATGCCTGCAAGTTTTATGTGGTTATAATGCAGGATGAACAGAGAGGGATGTGGGATACAATAGTTTATGACCTCTTTTAAGACACTCCCAGCATTTACGTGGTTGGACAGAAGTAAAATCATGACGAGTCAATTTAGAATAGCAGATTCCTGGTCAGGATTATTTGAACTGGTTTCCTTGTGGATGTTACAGAGGTTGCTGCTGTGCCATTCAATTCTGTGAGAGTTTTTGTTATTTCAGAGCATACTTAAGTGCTGTAATAATTTGTGTTATGCAGTTCTAATAATGAATTGTGTAAAAATGTTCTATACAGAGAAAGTGAGCACTCTGGACACAATAAAAGCCGGGATCGTGATCGTGTGAGGAGAGAAGATAGGAGGAGCAAATCTCGTAGTAGGGAGCGTGAGAGGGAGAGGTGAGATGAAGGCTGTGGTTATAGTGTTGTTGTGTAAAATTATTCAGATAATGTATGTTGTGTTGCCATAATACCTGAACGTTTCTTTGATGCATAAGATAAAATTTTGTGTTGTTAGGTGACAGCATCCATTTAATGACTTGTTATTTCTGAAGGGAAAATTGTTAGAAATAACTGCACTTTTTAAAGTCTGTATGAGATGTGTCAGTTCAAGAAATATCTCTGACGTGTATGTCTTTATGCTTCTGTCTCAACAGATGTACATATTATTTTATATTGGCAAGATGTTATCATAAGTTATTAATACTGAACCTGACTCAGGGGTGTAATATCCTAATAATGTGATTTCACCTTCTCTTTGTAGTTTTATCCTTTTGAGCATTTAAATAGGAATCCAAGGCCATGAAGCATGTCATTTGAGGAAGGTTTGTGTGGGTTCGTGAGGTGTTTGACCATGACCTTTACATGTGTTGTGAATCTGTATGATGATGATCTGCATTTGCAGGCGGAGATCAAGGAGTCGTGACCGCAGTAACAGAAAGCGTTCACACAGCCCTGCAGACAGACATGGCTCATCTCGGTACAAGCGCTCGCGTAGTCGTGAGAGGGACAGGTACATCTCCACAGTTACTTTCTGTGTGCTTTCACATATCTGCTTGTCAGTCAGTAATGCTTGAGGATTGTGAGGTACTTCAATAAATGAGGAAATAAGCAAAATGTGAACAAGAAATGTAAAGGTACATTTAAAATTTCAGGTCTGTTCATTTGAACCTGCCATGATCTTTTTTGCAAAACCTGATGTAATAATAGAGAAGCATCATTGTCTGTGCTCATAAACAGTAGGTTTCATGGGCTAGTGCAAATGTGTGTTATAATATGGCTGAATATTAACATTTACAAGGTTATTTTGTGAATAAATATGTCTATAACAGTAAACCAGAATAAAATGAAATGTTACATTCAAGAAACATTGATCTTAGTGTACGTCTGTCTCAGATATGTACTTGGAATTCGTTGCAGGAACAGGCGATCTTCACCGAGCACCCACCGGCAGAGGTCACGTAGCCATGATCGTGACCGTGGCAAGTCCAGCAGTAGCAGCAGTGGCAGCAGTAGGCGAGGTGGCTATGAGAAGAAGCCAAACAAGCTAACAAGTGAGTCTTGTAGCCATTACATATTCACATTTTAATGTATATTAACCTTTAGGCAACGGGATTTAAATGGCTACGGTCAACCTTCGCGTACGACATTATTTTCACTTGGCATTTAAATTTTTGTACATGGTTTACAAAAAAACTTTATTATTTCAGGAATCAAAAAAGATTTAATAATGGATTAAACGGCATTTTTTGGGAAATAAGACAGAGCCATATCTGCGTGTGTTCAAGAAATCAGTAATAATTTTCGTTAATGAATAGACAAAAAATTGTATGGAATATGCAAAAATTTCAATTTCCTTTACTTACATATTGGCTTGATTCCACAGTTTTTCATAAGGAGGTCGCACGTGATGTTGTTAGAACTGTGCCTTTGTGTGGTAATCTTCAAAACAGGTATTCTTAACACACAGTCCCACTTCACACTTACCGCACTTCAAGAACACTTTTTTTGTCACACCTCTAGCATTACAGACACGACACCTCAGCTGCGTCTCAGACAGGGTAGGCCAATGTTTGCTGCCGCAGACTTCAAGCCTAGCGACACGCTTTTCAACTTTAGGTGGTCTACCTAATGGCCTTGGTACTCTCC
>Ga0123354_10018704_pt1 | contig 10871 bp, 8 predicted proteins | sample TergutLab28metaG_2_FD_97872 | JGI IMG/M metagenome (GOLD analysis project Ga0123354, IMG submission 97872) | Labiotermes labralis P4 segment gut microbial communities from Petit-Saut dam, French Guiana - Lab288 P4 | ecosystem: Host-associated > Arthropoda: Insects > Digestive system > Gut ... | reverse complement strand
GAATCAAAACAGGGGTCAGATAAAACACTATGAAACATAACACATATAGGTAGTAATACAAAATACATGAAATATAAACTAGACATTAACTCTAATTTGTGGAAGGGGGAGGTGGGGGTTTGTGGCCAACACAGGCTGAAACATGTAGTTGTTTCCATCACAGTCATTAAATACACCTCAGTAATTAAGTTGTGTTTGACTACATACCTTCTCCTAGTTTCACACACACAACGGGGATGACACACTTCCTAGATCTACTATATTCTCCTCCGATCTAAAGCGTGTTTGCATACTGTCCCCTTATAAGGAAAAGCCGGATGGATTTAGACGCCGGTCATCGCCTTCCACTAACCATGCTTTACCATCCTTCGGTGCGTGCGGTGGAGACCTGACATTTTAAACCCAGGAAGCAAACGACAATAGAATGCTTTGTCAGGAATGATAAGGTATACGGAAGGGAGAGGAGAAGGAGATATGCCTCAGGGTTTGTGATCTGTTTAGTTGCTTGGAATGTTTGACAGTTTTTCGTCCCAATCGCCGGCCGTCCTGCGAGCAACTTGCTGTGTTTCTGGTATGGCGAGCTGTCCGTGGGTCTCGATACGTGGTGCTTCCAAACAAAGGAATGAAACTGAATTCTAAGTTGCTGTTCGTCGTGTCTGTTTTAAGGACTGGTTTCCTCTACTTTTTACGATTGTTTTATGTGCGATGTGACGCCATCTAGTTTGTTAAGTAGGTACGTAACTTCCGGAAAAATGGGACAGTATTTCTAGAGCACAGACATCTGCGAAAATACAGGGTATCACATCCCAGAAGACGGCAACCAAATTTCATAATCATCACCTGCTATTCTCCTCAGGATTTTTGGCTGACGTAAAGGAACTGTCGCTATGAAATGAAACAGCCGTACCTGAGTGTCTCCTGCTTGTATTAAAACCAACTAGAAACACTAATTTCTCAAATTTATTTTTGGAATAAAACTCTACATGTTTCGGACAGTTCCTCTGTCCATCATCAGGAGCTTTTCACTGTACACACAACAAAGGTATATGTCAGCAAACCTGTATGACATATGCCTTTGCTGTGTGTACAGTGAAAAACTCATAATGATGGACAGAGGAACTGGCCGAAACATGTACAGTTTTATTCCAAAAATAAATTTGAGAAATTAGTGCATCTAGTTGGTTTTATTATGAGAATATATCACGATGCACGGTCACCTGAACGTCAAATTCTGAGTATCTTCATTGCTTTATTTCGTGTTCTTCATTTACATGTCATTTTTGTGGCCCTGAGATGAATGAACGGAGAGGGAAGAAGTAACAGGACACTGGAGAGAACTTGCATGATAGAGGAACTTCACTAAATATAAGTTGGGTGAAGAGACTAAAAGAGAATTGGATGGGCGTGGCAGGTAACACGCATGGGAGCTATTAGAAGCTCTGAATTTTGTATCTCTTTACTGCACCCTTTATGGTAAAATAATAGAAAATTAATTAGATGGGCCAAGAACACTTTTTTTGTGGCCCTGCGGCCCAACGCGGGCCAGTGCCTCCTCGTTCTAGAGGTTTTATAGATCACACACAATTACGCACCACAGTCGTTAGGACTCCTCTGGAGGAGAGATGAGCTTGTCACTGAGACCTCTACCTGACAGTACACAACACAACAGGTAATCCATGCCCCCGGAGGAATTAAAACCCACAATCTCAGCAGGCGAGCGGCCGCAGATCTACGTGGTAGACCACGCGGCCACTGGGTCTGGCCCCAAGACCACACTATCACAGTAAAGTAATTATTGTGTTGCGACCTACAGCACCATTTTTTTAGTGCACAATCCATTAAACCTCATTAAGCACTGAAGTTATGCTAACTTATTCTAATCTGCTAACATTTACTGCCATAATAATATATTCTCTTTTTCCGATTTTCTCGTGTGGTGCTGCCACTTACATCAAGTGTCACTTAAGTATCCCTGCATTTAGTAACTTGGTAGTTTTGGGGCACCCCAAAATTTTCTTAAATGCCTTCTAGTCCTGTATTATTAACCACTATTTTCTGTAATTTTTCCTTCCAAGAAGATGGAAATAACATTTTTCCCCCCGAAATGTCTGTAAAATTTAGCCGTAAATTAGGATATCACATCTCCATTTTCGGTGCCATGGGAGTCCGAAATTTCTCGTACAAAATTTTGATTGGGACACCTGATGGGAAGCTTCTGCTTGGGAAATCTGGGATTAGATAGCAGTGTAATGTTATAGTTTGCGTAATGGGTAGGACGTAAATATGTGGACTGAATTTATGTAGCTCAGTATAATGTCGCTTGACAGGTTATTGTAAACACGCTAGTAAATCTGAATGGCTTCATCTTGTCCGCTAACGTAGCTGATAACACAGGGCTCCACCAATTTCTTGCGCCCAGTCGCCCGGGCAACTAATTTTTATTTTCTTTTATGTTTTCCATCCCGAAGTGTTATAACATAACAACACGTCAGTCGATAACACAACATTTTATTTATATATAAAAATAGTGTATTTTGTCAGGGCTACATGTTTCGACATTATAAGGTCATCCTCAGGCCCTCCAAGAGGACAGACCCAAGAGTTGGATGTCTTCTTGGAGGGCCTGAGGATGACCTTATAAGGTCGAAACATGTCGCCCTGGCAGATCCAAGAGTTGGATCTGTCTTCTTGGAGGGCCTGAGGATGACCTTATAAGGTCGAAACATGTCGCCCTGGCAGATCCAACAGTTGGATCTGTCTTCTTGGGGGGCCTGATGATGACCTTATAAGGTCGAAACATGTCGCCCTGACGGATCCAAGAGTTGGATCTGTCTTCTTGGAGGGTCTTAGGATGACCTATAAGATCGAAACATGTCGCCCTGACGGATCCAAGAGTTGGATCTGTCTTCTTGGAGGGTCTGAGGATGACCTTATATGATCGAAACATGTCGCCCTGACGGATCTAAGAGTTGGATCTGTCTTCTTGGAGGGTCTGAGGATGACCTTATAAGATCGAAACCTGTCGCCCTGACAAAATATACTATTTTTGTATATAAATAAAATGTTGTGTTATCGACTGGCGTGTTGTATTTATACATTTTGTTAGGTGGCTTCTTCTAATATTTGTTGGTTTTTAATATGGTACTTGCTGTATGTCACCCTTCTGTAACCGTAACTTTGTGGTAGTGCCTGATTTGTGGGTCTCTGTAGACCCCAGTTAACACTTAGTCAACAACGTCACAACAGATATTCGGTGTACAGTACCGGTACATTTTATTCTCCAGTGATAATACAATGCAACGTGTTATTTACTGATGTTGGACCTTTATGGTTGATTGAACGGTAGTAAATATTGGGGCCCGACATAAAAGTGTTTATTTGTTTGCTACTACAGTTACTGTAGCTGCTCAGGTAAGGACGGCGCATCTGTATGCTAAATTTATGCGGAACTGAGCTTCAGCATGTAAAGGAAACGCTTTTATTAAAATTCCGTGAAATTTTCACCCACTTGCAACAGAATTAATATTAGCGAGGTTAGTCGTGTTTTGGGTACTGGAGAGTGACTTGGGTTGTCGTGCTGTGACCACACCGACCGCGACTTTGCTGTCCAAGCGGCAGGCCAAAGTCCATGAGATCTGCAAGCATACGGAGTCCTGTATAAATTCACTGTGTGGCAGGGGTGCATAAATCCCTGTTGCCTGGGCCACTAAATTTGTAAGGTGTCACCAAATATTTGTGGTTCCTCAGTCTAGTACTTGCTTCGTGTAGCTCTTCTGGCACCTAGAATTTTGAAGTGGTTCCTAGATATTTGGAAAATTTTTGGACCCCTGCTTGCTGAAGTGCCACTCAGTGTGCATAGCTACATGTACCAGAAATGCCTCATAAGGCTGTACAGATTAGGCGTTATGGGCTGACGAGTTGCTGCGCCTGTCTGTTAGGCCATATGCATGGAACAGTTACTGCTGTGTAGAGAAAGTAGTTTAATTGTTGTACTAAGATCCTCATGGACCGGGTAGCTCAGTCGGTATAGCGACTGACTACGGGCTGGACGGTCCGCGATCGAATACCAGTGGGGACGAGATTTTCCGCCCGTCCAGACCGGCCCAGGGGCCCACCTAGCCTGCTGTAAAATGGGTACCGGGTCTTTCCAGGGAGTAAAGTGTAGCCGGGGCGTGCTGCTGACCGCTCACCCCCTTCTAGTGCCGCAGTCATGGAAGAGTAGAGCTATACCTCTACCCATTCTCTGGGCCACACCGGGCCTGTAACGGGATCACTTTACCTTTTTTTTTTACTAAGATCCTCATACCGAAGTTATACCAAGTGTGAGGTTCCGAAGTAACCCCCAGAAATTTCGAATACGCTTCTGGTTATATCCTTGCCACTCTTTATTTGAGACATCTTGCAATGCAATTTAAGTCCGGAGATCAAAAATCGTAAGATTTTTTCTGTCCTCAAAAGCTAATCCAACGTAAAGTATACGATTTTTTTTACGCCTTTCCCAGTTTATTATCCCGATATTAAAGAGTGTATAACCCACATGGAATCGGGAGCCAAAGTAGCTTAGTCGGTATAGAAAGGCTACAGGCTGGACGATCCGGAGTTTGTACTCTGGTAGGGGCAAGGCTTCTATGTTGTTCAAAACATCCAGACCGGCTTTGGGGCCCAGTCATTGAATTGGTTCCGGGGCTCTTCTAGGAGGGAAAGCGGCCGGGACGTGAAGTTTCCCACTCATCTCCATCTAGTGCCGAGGTTAAGAATGGAGCTGTACCTCTGCTTCCTCTAATGCCTTTGCGACGTGGACAGGGAAATCTGCAACTTTTACACATGGAATCGGTGTATGTCCTTATGCTGTCATTTCTGCGGGATTTTAGGGTTTCACAGCTGCGTTGCCCAAGATTCAGAGCTTGTGGAAAATTACTTCGTGTTTGCTGTTGCACTGTTGGCGGCGTTTCAAAGGGACAGTAGTTCGTCCATCCGTAGAGACCTTGCATGTTCCGTTATTGTGTTGGTTACGGAAACGGAATTGAGATCAGCGCTGAATAGTAAGGCATACTTTTATGAGGAGTTCGAAAATCCGCTACTAAAATTATGGACATTTTAAGCAGTAATAAGGGATAATGAAGTTTCCAGTCGTTGCGAAAATAGAAATTGGGATAGCTCAGTTGGCATAATGTCTCGTCTACGGGCTGAACGACTTAGGAATCGTACGATTTCCTGCAGTGAACAGAATTTGTTCGAATCAAAGCGCCCCACCGTCTGTTTGCCCCACCTAGCCTCCTGTTCACTGTGTACAGGGGTTTAAGCGGCCGGGACGTGAAGCTGACCACTTCCATCTAGTGCCGTTGTTAAGAATTATCGAGACCATACCCCCATTCCTCCATATGACATTATCGCGTGCACAAAGACAACTTTATCTTTACCTTTACCTTGAGAAGGTAACAGCACTGTGTTAGCATGTGTGTACAGGGGCGCTGAGAAGTCCTTAGCCCGACCAGGAAGGAAACAAGTTACATTCCCCGCATTTTATGGAACTTGGAGGTTCATTACCACATTCACAAGAGTCCACCACCTGTCCATACTCTAGCCAAATCAATCCATTCCTCTGCCCATCACACTTTTGACAGGCGCAGCTTGTTTCCTTCCTGGTCGGGCTAAGGACTTATCAGCATCTATATATATATATATATGGATATAGATATATACATATACATCTGTATGGTTATATATGCTACACACGTAGGAGGCAGACAATGGACATTCTGTACTGATTCCTTCCCTATGCGCTATATGATAGGTCCTTACCTGCAGAACAGAATTTTATTGTATTATTATTTATGTGAACATAATAATAATAATAATAATGTACACCACATCAGCAAGCAGCGTCATACGAGAGTATAAGTGCAGCAAAAACAAAAACATCCCAACATTTAAAATAACCTGAAGATGACCTAAGTCTACACAGGTCGAAACATGTCCTACTAGTGAGAACATTTTTCCTTGTAATTGTCATGTTTACATAAATGATGCACTAAAACAATGTTGTGCAGAAACGAGTCTTATACATCAATTACTTTCCTCACTGGGCGTTCTGTAAGAAGGCCGAACGAGAAAACTTTGCGTTCGAAATATGTATGCAAACCATACAGGAGTTTCCTGCAGTCTAGTGGATAAAATGACAGGGAGAAAATGAAAGAAGATGACTATCGTCTTGTAACAGAACACTTGAAATTGACACGCTTCGATTATTTTCACAACCGGGATCCGGCACTTGTAATTGTGGTTAGAACTGTCGTATCTTGTGTAACCAATATGGGTGGAGGAGTGAGTGTGTGGACCGGATTTGTTTAACTGAGTCAGTGTCCAGTGGCAGAGTTTGTGAATACGCCAATTTACTTACGAGTTTCATTAACTATTTAAATGCAAAACGTGCCTTTCTTGTGCTAGGACTCACTGCGCGCCGCGCAGTGAACACACTACGTCTCGGCTTCAAAAACCAATCAGTTAATGCTGTATAAAAAGTCGCTCTTTGTTCTGAGATCTACACACACACACACACACACACACACACACACACACACACACACACACATATATATACATACACACACACATTGTGGGCAGAAGGTAGAGTTTTTTAGTGTAAAACCTAATGATATGTAAAGTGAACGCTAGGCTTTAAAAGGTTAAGGTACGGGGAATTTCTTGTCTTGACTGAGCAGTCACAAGGAAGGTCCTGCTGGCCGTGGTGCAACTGTAAGATATCTAACACGTTAAAGACAATTCGCGAGTCCTTGCTGCTAGGCCTACCGGTAGTAGAGGTTATACTAAGTGAAGTGCTTGTAGGCGGCTGTCTTGACATTCCAAACAACTATACACACGTATCGAAGTGGCAAAAGGGAAGATGAAATCCTCGCATAGTTTGGTAATGATGTTGTCCCTTATGATGGGTTTGCCGGATTGTCCCTGAAAAAAAAGGAAATTTTTAACTTTTAACAAGATAACGCCTGTTGCAGCAACTTTATTTATGCGGCTGCAATAACAGCCGATCCCGGTGGCCGCGCGGATTAAGGCGTGGGTGTGCAGCCACTCGCTTCCTGGGATTGTGGGTTCGAATTCTACCGGGGGCATGGATGTGTGTCCCTTGTGATGTGCCTGACTTAGTGTGATCTGGAAATCTGAACAATGAAGAGGCCTAGCCCGTTCGGGCTATTGATCCTTGCAAGAAAATAAAAATATTTGACGTTCAGATGACCGTGCATCATGATAAATTCTTACAATAAAACCAACTAGATGCACTAAATTCTCGGATTTATTTTTGGAATAGTACTCTACATGTTTCGGACAGTTCCTCTGTCTATCATCAGGAGTTTTTCACTGTACACACAGCAATGGTATATGTCATACAGGTTTGCTGACAGCTTGCGAGCAGGATCAGGACGGAACTGCAGTTCCGTCCTGATCCTGCTCGCAAGCTGTGTGACATATACCATTGCTGCGTATACAATGAAAAACTCTTGATGATGGACAGAGGAACCGTCCGAAACATGTAGAGTTTTATTCCACAAATAAATTTGAGAAATTAGTGCATCTAGTTAGGTTTATTGTAGGAAATTAAAGTACTTAAATGATCAGGAGGAAGAAGCGTCATTTGAATATGAACATTGCCAATATCAGTGGCCGCCCTGTTTAAGGCGTGGGTCTGGGGCCGTTCTCTTACTGGCGTTGTGGATTCGAATCCCACCGGGGGAATGGATATCTGTCTCTTGGGAGTGTTGTGTGTTGTCAGGTAGAGGTCTCTGCGACGAGCTGATCACCCGTCCAGCGGAATCCTACCGACTGAGGTGCGTCGTTGTATGTGATCTATAAATAAATTATGCAAACCTTAGGAGACTTCGCTAAACCTTGTATACTTTCGGAAGACCGTTGTTGACAGTTGAATGCGTGTGAAAATTCTGAAATGCAGCCTAAACTTTCCGCCCCTTTTGTTTAATTATAAAAACTTCCATATTTTCGAACATGTGTACTGAACTCAGTTCTGTCTGTGTTTCATCACTAGAAGCATTATTTAAAATATTATTCCATTTGGCGTATATTGAGTGAGGTCTGCTGCAGGTAGGCATACTAAAGCATGTAGGGTTTCACGTAAAATATTAGTTAAAATCCCTCGATCTGAATGAAAATTAAAATGGTTGGTTGATGGTTCTCGAAATTTGTGTGTGATGACAGAAGGAGGGGCCCCTCGGAGCGTTTTTAACAGGCGCTTCGCAGGTTTGCGAACGCCCCGAAACACTCAGACTTTCAACTACCTTTCGAAATGTGCCATATTCACTATATGAGAACATGATAAAGCCGTACGTCAAGTTACATTTAGACAGCAAAACAATGTTCATGTTAACGTTAATGATTTGTTAAACTTGCTGTTTGTGCAGGCAGAATTATGGTGCGTTGGCTCTGGCTTAATTTTCTCTAAACCTCAATACTAAAAAACAGGCATTATTCAGGAATTAACACTTCGTGTTTGTACACAAGTTTCGTTGCAAATGTTTTGCGTGGGTAAATATGCGACGATTTGCGATTGAAAGGCGCAGAAAGCCATATAGTTGGGCTAATTGTGTGTGTGTGTGTGTGTGTGTGTGTGTGCGTGGGTGCATATGGTGTGTGTGCGTGCGTGCGTGTGGTGTGTGTGTGCGTGCGTGTGGTGTGGGTGTGTGTGTGTGTGCGTGTGTGTGCGCGTGTGGTGTGTGTGGGTGGGTGGGTGCATGTGGTGTGTGTGCGTGCGTGTGGTGTGTGTGTGTGCGTGCGTGTGGTGTGGGTGTGTGTGCGTGCATGTGGTGTGGGTGTGTGTGAGTGCGTGTGGTGTGGGTGTGTATGTGTGTGTGCGTGCGTACGTGTGATGTGTGTGGTGTGTATGTGTGTGTGTGCGTGCGTACGTGTGTGGTGTGGGTATGTGTGTGTGCGCGTGTGGTGTGGGTGCGTGCGTGCGTGTGTGGGGTGTGTGTGGGTGGGTGGGTGTGTGTGTGCGCGCGCACGTGTGTGTGTGTGTCTGTCTGTCTGTATCATTGCAGTACAGAACCGGTTACTGGGCGGCAGCGTGCACCGTTGTCGTGTGCACTGGATCACTGGCCGTCTGAAACGCTGACAATGTAAGTGCTGATGTTGCTTCCCAGGCTGTGTCAGTACATATATTGAATGCACTGGCAGTATGTCGGCAGATATTGAATTACTGACAGCATCAGTACATATATTGAATTACTGGCAGTGCAAGTGCAGGTGTGAATTACTGGCGTTATACGGGTTGATATTGAATTACTGGCAGTGTTAGTGCGTTATTGAATTACTGACAGTGTAAGTGCAGGCCTTGACTAACTGGCAGTGTAAGTGCACGTATTGAATTACTGGCAGTATAAGGGCTGATACTGATTTACTGACGGTATAAAGGCTGATATTGAATTACTAGCGGTGTAAGGGCAGTTGTGAATTGCTGGCGGTATAAGGGTTGGTAAGGAATTACTGGCAGTGTTAGTGCACGTATTGAATTACTGACAGTGTAAGTGCTGTTGTTGAATTACTGACAGTGCAAGTGCAGATGCTGAACTACTGGCCATGTAAGCGAAGGTACAATTCTTCATCTGCACAGCATGCAGGCGTATAAGAGAGCGATGTTGTAACTCCATTCTTATCCTCGACATTAGATGCAGTCCAGTGGTCAGCTTCGTTCCCCGGCCGGCCGCTTTATCTCCGGTGTAAAAAATCCCCCAGTACCCCGCAAATAAGAGGCTGGGTGGCCCCAGTGCCGGTTTGGACGTTTTGCGGTATAAAACCTTTACCCTTTCCGCTAATCGAACCACGCTCTTCCAGTTGTCCATCCCATGGCAAGTCGATGATAATCTCTTCATACTTGCGTAGACTAACTATGTAACAAATTGCCTACTGTTTCAAGGTCACGAGGTTTAAAACTTCTCAAATTTTAGTCCGTAGTTTCTCTACCTAAGTGTTGTCTTGCTTCTGCCTTTCTTTAAAAGATAATCTTCCCAAATTTTGTTTCTCCCAACAATGATACCGTCAGTACAGTACATCCTCTTTAATTGAACGACGTTCTATTTTGGTGATCAGTTTGAATTCGCCGGGTTCCGCGTCAGCTCATTTTCTCGACTCATCCGAGCACATTTATATTGCCCTACTCTACTCAGTTCTCATCTACTTCGCGGCAAAAGTCTGAAAATCCTGTGTGTTGTGATGTTGGTGCTGTGTTAGACAAGCATCCATATTTCGATTCTGTTGTATGGAGATTTTACAATCCAGCGTTACTCATTTTCTCATCTTTTTGCGAGAGAACTAGAAGTCCAAGATGACCAATCGCATTTCCGTTTTAATAAGGGGAACATTCTGCTGCTGCCCTCTGGCATCGTATTTGAATTATCGAAGTGCCGTGTAGCGATAGAATATTCAACTGTCGCTTTCAATCTGCTAATTGTGTTAGTAGGTGTAGCCTATCTGGGGACAGCTGACAGTCTTCCTGATTTTGATCGGTGTTCAGGGGTGTCCCCAATATACACGGGTGTGTGTGTGTGTGTATGTATGTGTATATATATATATACAGGGTGAGTCTCTCGCTAGAGACCCCAAACTATTGTCTATAAAAATTATGTTTTTGAGTTAATGACTTGAAAATTTATATACACATACCGGGAATGATGCAAAACAGGGCCTGCTCATAATCTGTGCTGAAACTGGTCTCCTTTTACATCCAAGCACACTTGAATGCGTTTCTCCAAATTCTGGAATACTTTTCCCAAAGTGTCGACGTTGACGGTTTGAATCTCTTGGCGTATAGCGTCTTTGAGTTGTTCGATTGTGCGGGGTGTATT
>Ga0123354_10018703_pt1 | contig 10872 bp, 10 predicted proteins | sample TergutLab28metaG_2_FD_97872 | JGI IMG/M metagenome (GOLD analysis project Ga0123354, IMG submission 97872) | Labiotermes labralis P4 segment gut microbial communities from Petit-Saut dam, French Guiana - Lab288 P4 | ecosystem: Host-associated > Arthropoda: Insects > Digestive system > Gut ... | reverse complement strand
TTGCGCCTGTCAAAAGTGTGATGGGCAGAGGAATGGATTGATTTGGCTAGGGTAGGGACAGGTGGTGGACTCTTGTGAATGTGGTAATGAACCTCCAAGTTCCATAAAATGCGGGGAATGTAGCCTGTTTCCTTCCTGGTCGGGCTAAGGACTTACAGCACCCCTGTACTTATAATTGATTTCAAGATTAAAATTGAAGATTCAAATTACAAGATTAAAATTAAAATTGGAATTAAATTAGTGAAAGCAGTTACTAGATCTTCAGTTTCTTATATTTTCTGTTATTAATTTAATTTAATAACTTCATTAACTAATCCAGTTTTAATTTTAATATTGTCATTTGAATCTTCAATTTTAATCTTGAAATCAATTACAAGTAAAGACCAGGCAATATCCTGTAATAAGTGAGATCTCCTTCCCGCACATGAACTGTATACTTCCCAGTATGTTTCAAATATCAGCCTGAAGATGACCCCTAGAGGGTCGCAGCATATAGCTGGTTAAGTTAACTAATTGTATTTTAAAAGTCCGTGTTTTTTGACGGTTGTTTTTATTTACTCGCCAACGCAACATGAAGCATGACGTTACGAGTGGAGCTGTGCTTTTACTGTGGAGTCTGTCTTGTTTGCGTGCAGAGGGACAGCGTTACCTCCACAGCTTTTCATTCCTCTCAGCGTCTGTACTGTCAGCGTATGCATCCTTATGCGCTTGCATAAGTTAGCTGGTACTTTTCGGGCGGGGTGCTGCGGCCGCATGTGGTTGGATGAACAATGAGTGGATTGGTAATTGGATGGAAATCCCGAAATGTTCGTAGAGGAACATGCTGTAATGGAGTGTTATCATGTGTGTATGTTAATTGGTTGTATAGGTAGATATATAGTAGGTTGGATGGATGGATATTTGTCGAGAACGATGGATGTACGCGCATAATGACACCCTGTGACGGCAGGGTTTCTTTTCCCAGACCCTCGTCCATAAACTCTCCTGTAACAAGTGTGCTCGTGGTTTGACATAGCTCGCTTATCGTTGACGAAGGAACCAGCTGACAGAATACTTCCAGCCTGTGCAGTGACTCTGGTCTTATTATCTTGTCTTATTGTAACACGTTTTACACTGAGACGGTAGTTCCTATGATGTCACGAAGGAACAGCCACACCGGAAATATGACGCATTTTGAGGGGAGGACTTTGGTTGGAACTGAGCTAGATACAAATGTTTGAGGAAAGTAAAAGCCTAATGGAGGTGAGGGGGGAGGGGGGGACATCCTGCAAGGAAGAGGAAGAAGGGCAGAGAGGATGGACCTAATATCGTGATAAGTTCTAGTTACAAGTAGAACTCTATATTTGTCGGTCGTGCTAAAGAAACGAGACTTGAGTGTGACTTGGGTCTGTTGGAGTCGAATTGGCACGTGGTGGTTTAAATTGCTTGTGTCACAGCCGGTGATCATATCCGTTTATTTGAGTACTTCCAACTGTGTTTTGTTTTGTCGTGACATTGGAGCGGTGGAGCATGTTCAGCGCATGAATAACGGTCTCTCAAGGAAATAGGAATTGTTCTTCAAAGTAGCAGTGATGTTTATTTCTGACATTGTTTTCAACAGTGTAACGACCAAGTGCAGTGGATCTGGCCCTATATCGGTGGGTTCGTGGCGGAAGCGGTTGAGTTGTTTGGAATCATAACCGGACATCTCCGTGAATGAAACATACTCTGACATTGCTGAAGTGTTGTTATGTTTCGTATTAAGAATTGTCCAACGAGATGCAACAAAAAGCAGTGCATTTTTTGTTCTGCAAGTTCACTGTACATGTTTCGGGTGTCAACAACACCCATCATCAGGAGTACACAAAACTGTAACTACAGCCTCCGGTACTAGTCATATTTTTTGTGTGCAGCTACCTCCCTCCAACGTGGCCAAGCTTGGCCGCGTTGGAGGGAGGTAGGTATGACCAGTATCGGAGGCTGTAGTTACAGTTTTGTGTTCTCCTGATGATGGTACTAGTCATATTTTTTGTGTGCAGCTACCTCCCTCCAACGTGGCCAAGCTTGGCCACGTTGGAGGAAGGTGGGTATGACCAGTATCGGGGGCTGTAGTTACAGTTTTGTGTTCTGATGATGATGGATGTGGTTGACACCCGAAACATGTAGAGTGAACTTGCAGAACAATAAATAAGACTGCTTTTTGTTGCATCTCGTTGGACAATTATTAATATAGATCAGCGATGCACGGAACTATAAACACAAAAATGCTATGTTGCAGTGTGATGTAGAGTTAGCTGTGAAGGAGCCTCTTGTAACAAAGGATCTAAACTGACATGCAACTGTAAGCTTCACCATCCGTTCGCATGAAGACACAGTGACAGGCGTTGTTGTGTCTTGCTCTGACATTTGCCCCAGAATCTAGGTGGCTTCTTTGAATTGGATTTATTGTGTGTCTTTTCTTAGACACACACATTATAATTCTCTGACGTCACTTCTGTGTGGTCCGTAACAATGGTTTCAGAAGGACGAAGCTGACAGAATTATAGTTTTCCAAGGCTGCTCTTCCTTGCCACGGTATCTGGAAAATACAGCGCGGGGAGAGAACTGTGGGCACAGGAGAGCTGGATTGGTGACTGCGGTAGGCTTGGCTTCGTTACCGGCGCATTCTTGCGGTGAAGGAAGGAAAATAGTGACTTGAATGACGTATGCAGAGTGACGGACGCCATGCTCAAGTTCGTATCAGTTTCGAAAAAGAGAGGTGAATTAACCATTGCGAGGGAACGCGCAGAAAACAGGAGGCGCCCACGGTTTCTGTCGCACTCCTGGCACGGATCTCCTTCCCCGTCCCCCAGTATTACAGTGGAAGAGGTAAACATAGAATTTCTGTAATTTGTAGTCTTATCAAGCTATTTATTCTGTAAGCCTTTGTTTATGTTTATTTTTTTAAATGTTTGTTGTACAGGGGTTCACAAATTTTCCGAAAACCATGGCGCCGTGTCCAAAATTCCGGGACGACGCTAACAACCCACATTTCTGGATTAATTTGCGAAGTGTTTTGTCATCTGGTGCATCCTCCTCGGTGCTTGTGAACTGATACTTTTTTTTTGCACGTCAAAGCGGGAAACCCTCAGTAATTATGCTTAAAGTACTAGGAAGAGCTGTACAGAATTTAGTCGCCCGGTGTTTGTGCACCCCTGTTGTAGTTTCTGTATTTTTATGGTGGAATTTGTAGCAGAGGTCTTTCGTTGAGAAGTTCGCTCGCTAATGATTCATTTTGGAAGTCGCCGTAGGGAAATGAGATGGTGGGAAACATTATTTATTTCGTAAATCCTCTTTTTCGTCTGTTTCGTACTGGAAAAGAGGCTGCAGTACCGTAACAGTGCTCTGAACTGGTAAACACTCATTTATAATGATGATTTGAGTTACGTTGGGTTAGTATGGCAATATATGTGCGTGGCAATTACCGTCAAACACAACTATTTTATTGGCTAATTGTTGGAAGGTTTACAACTACATGTTTCGGCCCTATTCCTGGGCCATCATCAGGTTGTATCACGAACTAGAGTAGGCTATATTACATGCTACTTATTGGTAATGGGTGTTTTGGAGAGCTAGCCAATAAAATAGTTGTGTTTGACGGTAAGTGCCACGCACATATATTGCCATACTAATTGTATATCACACAACGGGGATGACGCACATAAAGATTACGTTGGGTTACTTTACTGCTGTAACCTTGATTTGGTTGTGGTGTGGATTGGGTTCTGGGATATGACGTCGCGTCTGTGGGTAGTCGATTCCAGACGTTTCGGAAGAACAGTGCGTTTCGAACCGTCCTGAAGCACGACGCCGTCAAAACTCTTGAGACTCGCCAAGCGCCGTTAGTGAATACGTTCGCCGTCTCAGTTTTATGTGACTGACACTACTCGTGGAAACTTCTTACATCATATTCCTGTTACTGGCGTTTCCGTACTAAGTGCCTTCCGGATATCACAGGTGATTGTACGGGTTCCTCATTCTCTTGGTCCGTTTAATCCAGGTCACATTATAGCCAGGTTTCTGCATAAGAAGATTGTTGTCTTCTGGATTGAGACGTCATGTATTTTGGTGTGTATAGAAACAAACGTTTCGGAGTAATGAGCACTGGCCATCTTCAGGTTAGATGACGAGGCTAAAGACGACGGTAGCAGCTTTCTCCGAAACTTTGCTATCAAACTAAACGGCGCCATTTCCCAGCAGATAAGAATTTTCGTATTCGCCGCCGCCGTGACTCCAAAACATGACAATTTCCGAGTAATCAAAAAAAGTTTATACTTTTATTGTTTTGCGCTGTTGTTCCTTTAGCTCGTAAATCAGACGTACAGTTCAGTAACCAGTTTACTGACACATTGTCCTTCCATGTTCTGGCTGTCGAACGGAATTTAATATTAGTATCCCATTTAGATTCATTCAACTAGCAAGTCCATTAATTCCATTTTAGGCATTACACGGGCATGTCCTTAATGATTTATGTTGGCAGGGAGAGTTGATGTGTGTGTGTGTGTGTGTGTGTGTGCGCGCGCGCGCGCTTGCGCGTGTGCTGGTATTTTCAAACGTATTCAACCCTAAATACCCACCCTAGAAACTATAAAATTCTCTCCCTCTAGCAAGGCTATATTAGTAGCCAAGAGGGCATGCATCCACCCTTACACGGCCTACTTGATACCCATAAGCCTAGCGTTCAGATTTCATTAAGGCTTAATCCAAGCAAGACCGCAGCAGAGAAGAGTGAAGTGGATAGGCTTTGAAGATACCCATTTCGCTTCGTTCCTATATTTTGTTTCTATAAAAAATCCTTGTGTCGTCAGTCCGTGGTTACCATGGCGACGTTAGTAGCGTTGGGCCACCCTGCAATATTCGCCTGGCCGTTACACCTCATGAATTTATTATGTTGCTAATGAAAAGGGAGTTTGAGGGTGCAGGGAACTTTGGTTTCCGTCAGGTATCTCCACACTTGGATTCTGTACATGTTTGCAGCTTAACACGAGGTCAGGATTACTCAATCAATACACCAACCAATGCACTTATATAAAAGTTACACATTAAAACACTAAACCTGCTCCGACGTGTTTCGGTCCTAAGACCATTATCAGGTAGCTCTATTTTCCTTGCTAAAGTCACATTAAAAACAGTCACTGATTAACTTCGTTGTACTAATAGGGTGTTGTGGTAGCATGCCGTGTTGTGTAATGTTATGTTGCGAAGAGTGCCCTGCTATGGATGAGCATTCTGTGCTTCGTCTTAGGACCGAAACATGTCGGAGCAGTTTTAGCGTTTTAATGTGTAACTTTTATATATGTGCAGTGGTTGGTGTATTAATTGAGTAACTCGACAACATGCACGGTGTAACAATAAAAAAAAACGAGGTCAGGAGTTCAGATTTTTATAGTACGTCAAATGATGTCTTTGTGCAATAATGAATTCGAAAGGGTGTGTGTGTGTGTGGACGTAATAAAGGCGAAAGTTACAGTTTTTTCCGTATCACGCTCTGAAGGCATATGGGGGGAGTAGAGGTATAGCTCCGTCAGATGTTTGTTGGGGAAGCCTGAGGGAAAGAGACAACTTGGAAGAGCTAGGCGTAGGTGGGAGGATAATACTTCATTGGGTCTTTAGTAAGTCGGTTGGAGTGGTATCGACTAGATTCGTCTGTATCAGGATGGGGACAAGTGTTGGGCCGTTGTGAACTAGGGTATGAATTTCGGTTTCTCTTATAAAATGCAGACAATTTATTGGCAAGGCGAGGAACTGTCAGCTACTCAAGAAGGACCCTTCTCCATGGAGTTAAGAGGCATAGCTCAGTTGGTTGCTAAACTCGGCGCTAGGTTGCGGTTGGTGTTCAGGTGATCATTGTATGATTTATGCCACGAACACCGTCAGTACAACAGGTCTGTGAACCGGAACTTGAACCTGGGATATCAGGGTCACGAAGGAGGAGCGCCACAGTCCGAGCGACAGGTAAATATCAGAGTTCCTTAGCGTTAAAAAAAACGATTTGTATGTGAGCAATATTAGGAGAATTCAGTGCCGGATATTTGAACCATTCGACCAGGAAGTTGGAGACAGAGAGTAATGGTTTTGTGCTGCAGACTGGGAACTCTGAATCACAGCACAAGACGGTGTGTTGGAAGTGTTACTGTAGGTTTGCAGTGTTACTGTAGGTTTGCAGTAATTATCCATTTGATGCGCAGAGCGCATGATTTTTGCGAGCAGGTCAGTGTAATGGTTACGCTCCTACACTAGTATGTATGAGAGTCATATTTCCGCAGCGTCAAGGGATATTCTGAAAGGATTTTCACGGTTTTTCTCAGCTTCTGCAGGCATGTGGCGGGATTGGGTCACGGCACCGTCATTTAGCCATGTATTCATAGTTGTGTTTTTGGATGAATTTACCTCACCTTATAGTATCAATACACAACGGCGATTGCACACCTCAAAAAAAATTGGGTCACGACATTTTCCTCCCAGTTGCTTTCCAATTCGTTCGTGAATCAGCGTACATAGTTTTTAGTTACAGATAGTACAGTACAGTACAGTGCAGTGGAGTGGGGTGGGGTGGAGTAGCCGACAGGAATTGTGAATCTGACTTGTATTTGTTTCTGCGGAGGAAAGTAAATGGGGGGGGGGAGAGAAGTGGGGGAGATAATGTAAATGGAGAGAGAGAGAGAGAGAAGGGGGAATAATGAAACTGAATCAGGGGTAAATCTTAATATGTAGTGCCAGAGAGTAAAGAAAGAAAACAGAGAAATTTTGCAGAAGAAAGGAAAGATTGTTTTACCCGTGGACGACATACAGTGCAGGTTTTACGTTTTTTATTTTGTAATTTATACTCCAATTGAACATATTTATTATACACTTGTGTATGGATAATAATGATGTACGAGGAAAATTGGAATAAGTGTTTGAAAAAATGCTGTAAAGAGAAAAATAACAGCTTCTGGCCGATGGAGTGGTTATGGAGGTTTCGGACGGTCAGGTGTTTTGTGTATGTTGAAGTCAGAAAATGGAGTATGCAGATGAACACTTCTGAAGGCGAAGATTTACGACTTTTATGTTTTCCGGTCCGTGCAGTATAATTCACTTTCTGTAATTTTTAACCAACGAATACACAGTTTCCATCAGATTCACAATAATTTTTCTAAGAACACTAAAAACTCCTACACGTTTAGGATCTTACTGGCCCCTTATCAGGAAGTACATTAATTGCTGTAGACAACAATTACATATTTTATATCATAAGGTATTTTCTGATTGAAGGCATCACGATGTGCTTGAAAATCAATTAGTATTACACAAACGTATGTCAGCACAATATATTTATTCTAGAGTAAGGCTAAAGCTGTAGCTAATAAGTAATCCACATGTAAACACTATGGGATCCCAAAGTGGACAAAGCATCTGGTAACGAAATTGCAGGGGCCTGAAGATGACTAACATCTGGTCGAAAAATGTAGCCTTGCTCTAGAATAAATAGATTGTGCTGACGTGCGTTTGTGTAATACTAATTGATAAGGTATTTTGTTTTATGCAGTAACATTGAATGTACTCCCTGATGACGGATTAGTAAGGCCCGAAAAGTGTTTGTAGAAATATTGTGCATCTATTGACAGTTTTGTGCATTTTTTTGGATAAAATTACGGAAAGCGAAAATTTGCCTTTATTGTATAAGATTCAGTTCGTATCGCTCAGTAAACACACCACTATTTTATGAAACTCAGCTAGTCAGTCCTGTAATAGAGACATGATCGCTGTTTATTCTGAGATCCATTCACAACACAAATACACCGCGTGGGCTGAACGTAGAATTTCTGAATATTCAACGTGGTGACACATGAATTTGCCACTGGGCCTTAAATGGCCAAGCCCGTTCTTCGCGTCGTTGTTTCTTCTATTGTTTACAAATCCCTATTCAAGTGACAGGACTCCTTGGATGAAGTGACGTGTCGCTGGAACACTGCATAGTGTGATTAATATTCAGGGATACGCAATTCCGGTTTGTGCGCCTTGCAGCCATTTGTGTCTTAATTCTTCCTTTTCACTGGAATCAATTTCAGTTAAATTAACCCATCGCACTCAACAAGTAAAGCACGTAAATATACAGCCAGTTTAGAGTAACCGGCGACCTTCAGTATCTGACGTTCGTGAATGTTGCGAAGCTCTCATTGTGTTTCCATAACTTTATCTGCGCATCTTAACCGCTTTCTGATGTGTTCGCTGTGCTAGGAGCAGCTCTTTGGCTGTTCATTGTCTTGCAGTTCTTGATCCTCGGCTTTCTCTCATGTTTAACTAAGGGATTTGGTATGAATTTTGAGCTCTGTCATGACGCGTCAAATTAGTACGCTTGCTCGCTCGCTCACTGTCTTTAGGCCACGGAAGACGTCCCAAGGATCGGACCCTCTACATCCCGCTCGGGTAGCTCTTCCGCCCTCCCCCCCCCCACCCCCTACCCGCGGGTCCTTCGAATGCATTGCCCTCATCGTCTCTTTTAAAGCTCAAGTTACGTTCTCAGAGTACAACCAACAAGATGCAACGTTTCTCAAATTTATTTGTTTCTGTAAGACGCTCTACATGTTCCAGACGGGTTTTCCGCCCATCATCAGGAGCACAAAACTGCACATACAGACCGTTACTGCTTGCTACCTGGGTAGCAGTAACGGTCTGACAAATGCCTGATTTTGTATGCACGGTTTTGTGCTCCTAATGATGGACGGAAAAACCTTCTGAAACACGTAGAGCGTCTTACAGAAATCACTAAATGAATTTGAGAAACGTTGCATCTTGTTGGTTGTACTCTGAGAATATATTAGCGATGCACGGACCTATGAATGTTAAATTTGCTGGAGTTACGCTCTTTGAAAATCGCGACGTAGAGCGCATTATCTTCCCCGTAATCACTAGCAGCAGTTTATCATTTCGTTCCATTAGGACCACCGGCCATTGTGAACCATCTCCATCTGACTATTGCCGGCCAACCTCTTAACCTCACTCCATGTTTTGCCGCATTTACCTGCTTCTTCTAAAACGGTCCTTTTCCTTGTTTGCTTCCTTCTTCCTCTACTTCTGGCTCCCAGCGAATTCCAAGCCAATGCCCGTAATAAGTAAACAAACTGTAACGGAAGCGCAGACACAGTCTTTCGAATCTCTGGTCACTGACATCTGCGAGCGTTAAAGCGAAACATCGATAAGGTGAGGTAAATTCAGTCAAAAACTGAATTTACCTCACCGTATAGTTTAAACACACAACGAAGATGGCACACCTCAAGATTAGAAACGTCGATGTTCGGAGCAGTGTTAGCGAGAACTGCTTGTAGTGAGAACCTGCGATAGTGACAAGCGCTTTGGGCTAATTGACGTAAACTGTGGGGGAATACGGCAGTAGTGGAAAGTCTGTAACGTCGCAGTCTTGCCAACCTTAGTAGTTCCTTCTCTGGTCTCACTGTAAATGCGTGCGTCATTTATTTGCGGCTGTTGGAATGTTGGACTTAAAGGTCTTACGGTTGTTGATGGACACCCGGCTGTTATACGGTGTTCAGACATCTTCGCATTGTTTTGGATTGTTACAGCTGAGAAATAAGTGATGATTTCTAAGTGCTGTGTTCATTGTAATTTTTGTAAGATTCTTGTATCTGCAGGATCCCCTTTCAGTATTTGGCTTAAGATACGAATGCGTCATTATTTGCAAGCGGAAAGCAGATAATGAGGAGATAAAGTGTGATTGAACTCAACACATCGAAAAGTGTTCCGTGCAGTTGTCAGGTATTAACTCTTCGTCCACAAATATTTAACCACGATAATGAAAACGTGGACGTTTGCTCGGTATTCACTGAAATTCACTGCTTTGTCTGAGTCTTGTAATCTCCAAAGGAAGTGTGTTTAGTTCCACTGTCGTATCGACGAGCCTGCCACCGGCCCCTGTTCTGAACCAGTTCTTCTTTTTCTTCTTCCATTGGCACTACAGCCCTCTGTGCGCTTTGGCCTGTCGAACAATGTCCTTCCATTTTTTCCTATCTGCCACCAAATCTCTCCATCTTCTCACTCCCACCACTTGAAGATCTCTTTCTACTTCCTCTTTCCATCTTTACCTGGTTCTTCCCCTTCTTCTCGTCCCTTCCAGTTCTTGAGTGAAGATCTTTTTGGACATCCTGTCCTCCATTCTCTCTAGGTGACCTAACCAGCTTATCCTTGGTCATTTTTATCCATTTTACTATATTTTCTCCTTTGCTCGTCTCTTCTAGTTCTCGATTCTGAACCAGTTCACTCCAGACAAAACTTCGCGTCGCTTTCTGACCCGTTTTAACATTATATAACCATTTGTTTTAAAGCTGTCCATTCCATGCATTTTTATATCAGAACACACCATTTATCGACCAACTAAATGCGCATTCGTAATTAATACAAACGTTCAGTGAGCTTCTCCAGCATGTTTCGGTACAGTACATGTGTACCGTCTTACAGGGAGAACACGCTGCCACTTCTTCAAAACCAATTGCCACTATGAAGCTGTTGTTTGAAGGTTCTTTGGTCTGTAGCAGATTCATCGTTGACGCTGATTGTACGTAAACGGTACAGGCTGCTACAGACCAAAGGACCCATAAAAAACAGCTTCACAGTGGCAATTGGATTTTCAGAAATTGCACTGTGTTCTTCCCGAAGAATGTACACATGTATCGAAACATACTGGAGAAGCTCGTTTGATGTTTGTACTAATTTAAGAATGTGTATTTGATATTTTCATATAATACAGGGTTATTCATAAGTCCGTGAAACATTTTAAAAATTCGCAACAAATAAACTACTCAACGGATCGTGGTAGTTCTTACGCCGATAGAGAGAGAAACTCTCCAAGTTTTTTTTTTT
>Ga0123354_10018699_pt1 | contig 10873 bp, 9 predicted proteins | sample TergutLab28metaG_2_FD_97872 | JGI IMG/M metagenome (GOLD analysis project Ga0123354, IMG submission 97872) | Labiotermes labralis P4 segment gut microbial communities from Petit-Saut dam, French Guiana - Lab288 P4 | ecosystem: Host-associated > Arthropoda: Insects > Digestive system > Gut ... | reverse complement strand
GCTTGCGGCCGGTGACGGCGAGCTTGTCCACGTTCACCACGACCACGAAGTCGCCGGCATCCATGTGGGGGGCGAACTCGGGTTTATGTTTGCCGCGCAGGCGTTGCGCGACCTGGCTTGCCAGGCGGCCAAGCACCTTGTCGGCGGCGTCCACGATCACCCAGTCGCGGGTGATTTCTTTGGCTCTCGGGCTATACGTCTTCATCACAAAATGCCTCCGTGCGAATAGGAAGGGGTGTTGCTTACGGCCTTTGATCGCGCGTGTCAACAGCCGTAGATTGTTTTTTTGGCAGTGTGTAGTGAGAGGGAGTAGGAGTTTAGGTCTATGGCAATACGCAAGAGTCTTTTACAGTTGATTTTCTCGGGCTCCTCCATGAAGCGCTGGAACGACAAGCTAAGGCCGGCGGAACTCATGGAGGTGGACAAGCAGGCCCACAAGATGATGGTGGCCTGGATGCTCTTTTGGCGCAATTCCAGGGGGTTGAGTGATGAGGAACGGATTGGCTTGTGCGGGCGCATCATAGAGGGCGGCATCTTTGACTATTTGTACCGGCTTATCATCACGGACATAAAGCCTCCGATTTTTTACCGCATAAAGGCCAATCCGGATCACTACCAAAAGCTCACGCGCTGGGTTCTGGGGGAATTGGAGCCACGGGTGCGGGGGCTTGGCGCGGATTTTTGGGAGCGTTTGAAGGCCTATGCGGAGGCTCCGGAGGAGACGAGCCTGGACAGGCGGATTCTGGCGGCCGCGCATCTGTATGCCAGCGGCTGGGAGTTTAATTTGATAAAATCCATGAACCCTCATGATACGGAACTCATGGATATTGAGGATTCTTTTCGTAAGGGGTTGGAGCGCTATCAGGACGTGATCGGCGTCTCGGAGCTGCAGGAAGGGCTCTTCGGCCAGGCGCGCAAGCCCATCGGGCACTTCGCCCAGGTCTGCGGCCAGTTGCGGTTCCAGAAGAGATGGTCGCAGATTCCGCGCATCCCGGAGACGAGCGTCCTGGGGCACATGTTCATTGTGGCGTGCTACGCCTACTTTTTTTCGCTGACAGCGGGCGCGTGTCCGCTGCGGGCGCAGAACAACTTTTTCGGCGGTCTTTTCCATGACCTGCCCGAGCTTCTCACCCGGGACATTATCTCGCCGGTGAAGAAATCCGTGGACGAGATCGGCGACCTCATCAAGGAATATGAGGAGCGAGAGCTGACACGGGTGATTTTGGATCCGCTGTGCCGTGGCGGGTATGGCGATCTGGTGGCCAGGCTTTCCTTTTTTCTGGGGCTGGACATCGGTTCGGAATTCGCGGCCTGCGCCCTGGTGGACGGCCATGTGAGAAAGGTGGATTCAAAGACGCTTCAGGAACAGTATAATGAGGATTGTTTCGACCCGAAAGACGGCGAGCTTTTAAAGATGTGCGATTCGTTGGCCGCGTTTTTGGAGGCCTACACCGCTATCCGCAACGGCATCTCCTCGGATCAGCTGCAGCAGGGTTTGTGGCGCATCCGCAACATGTACGCCTCGGCCGTGCTGCTGGGAAGGGTGCACATAGGCGAGATTCTCGCCGATTTCGATTGATTCCCCGTACGGCTGGGGATATTTGAGACTAGAAACACATTTAGCCGCGGCGGAAAAGAGTTTCGCGGTCAAGGCACAGGGGGAAAGCCATGCTTTTGCGCGAGCGCGCCTGGGACATCATGCGTACGGACTATGTCACGGCGCTGGAATCGGACACTCTGCGGGATGTGGCGGCTGGCCTGCGCGAAGTCATGAAGGATCACACGGGCAGGGAGTGCGCCGTAATCTTGTCCGAGAAAGGCGAATTCAGGGGCGTGGTCACGGCCTGGTGGCTGCTTCTCTCCTTGGAGAAATACGCCCGCAAGGATGCGCTGAAACCGGCCCTGGACCCCGGCGACGAAGAAAAATTCAAGACAGCGGTGCGCAAGGTTCTTTCCCGACGCGCGGACGAGGCCCTGGAACGCGACGTGCCGGTGGTCAAGCCCGAGGATTCTCTGGCCGTCGTGCTGAACGCCATGATGGTCACCAAACGGCGCTGGGCCGTGGTCATGGAGGGGGCTTCGGTCTTGGGGATCGTCTCCGGCGAGGACATCTTCATGCAGCTCGATTGGGAGCAGCTGGAGGAAGAGCGGGGCCGGGGGTAAGCCTTTTAAGCCTGGAAAATCTCCCGCTTCTGGAGTAGGTTCTCTCTGGGGCAATCCTCCGAGTCTCAGGACAAGGAGGTGCACCTATGGAGCACTTTCTGCTTAACGTTCTGGCCGCGACTGTGGCGGGCGTTATTGTGGCGCTGATAGTGAATCGGCTCAACTAGCTTTCAGGCCCCGGCAGGAGAGTGATCCATACCGGGGCCTGAAACTTGTAGACGACCATCTACAGGGGATTGTCCCAGGGCCGGGGGTGCATCAACACTCCCGGCCTGTCATTGTCTATTACGTATTCGTTATCTTCCTGTCAACACTCGCTCCCCTCTGCCCGCATCCTCAAAATCGATCGAGATCCCTAATTCTCTCTCATTTTGTGTCTTCCCCGCCCCTTCTCTGCATGAGGACCGGTCCAAAAAGATCAGAGCATCGTGCCTAATCCGTCCACATCCACCAACCTTCGGACAACTTGCTCTATTTCCTAGCCATATTTCCACTCGCCCCCTGAAAAGCCTCTGCGGGCTCTCCTGCCCTCCCACTTTTCTCTCACTTTTTTTTGCAATTCCTGCAAAGAGATTCCTCTTTTTGCTTGACACAAAGAATGGATTATTCAAAAGCTGTGGGGAAGAGTGGTAATAAGTGGGAGAGTGTGTAAGGACTGCACATGTTCAGAGGCCATTGCGAACGTAACCTCGACCCCAAGGGGCGTCTCATGCTTCCCCCGGAATTTAGGGAGGAAGTGCTTAAGGCGTCGCCGGAGGGCAAGCTCATGCTCACCCGTTTTTTTGACGGGTGCGTGGTGGGCTATCCCATGCCCGAGTGGGAACGCATCGAGGAGAGCTTCAAGGGCATGAACACCCTGAACACGACGCTCAGAAACCTCCAGCGCTTCATGATCTCAAGCGCCGAGCAGGTAACGTTGGACAAGCAGGGCCGCATCCTGGTGCCGCCCTATCTGCGCGCCCAGGCCAATCTGGACAAGGACTGCATCCTGGCCGGGGTGGGCATGAAATTCGAGCTCTGGGACAAGGACACCTTCGAGTCGCGCCGCAAAGCGGCCGAGCAAACCTTTGACGCCGACCTGGCCGCATTGGCCGAAGCCGGCCTGAAATTCGAGTTCTGAAGGTCGTTATGAGCGAAGGCCGCCGGCACCTCCCCGTCATGGCCAACGAAGTGTGCGACCTGTTGGCCATACGTCCCGGCATGCGGGTTCTTGACGCCACGCTTGGCCTTGGCGGGCATGCTCTGGCCATGTTTGAGCGGGCGGGAGGCGACCTGGAAATAGTGGGCCTGGACCGGGACAAAGAGGCCCTGGCAATGGCCAAGGAAAATTTGCGGGAGTACGCGGGAGCGGTGACGGTCCGCGAGACGTGTTTCTCGCGTTTCCCCGAGGCCTTGGCCGAGAGGGGATGGAACGGGGTGGACGCCATTCTGGCTGATCTGGGCGTCTCCTCCATACAGCTTGACGTGGCCGGGCGAGGCTTCAGTTTTGTGGCCGACGGCCCCCTGGATATGCGCATGGGAACGTCCGACGGATCACTGCCCGCAAAAAACATCATCAACTCGTGGAGTTACGAGCGGCTGCGCGACCTCATCCGGGACATGGGCGAGGAGCCCCAGGCCGGCCGCATTGCCCGGGCCATTGTGAACGAGCGGGAGAAAAAGCCCCTGGAGACCACGCTGGAGCTGGCCGGACTTGTGGAGCGGGCCTACCCCGCCAAATGGCGGGCCACCGCGCGCAATCATCCGGCCACCAGGACGTTCCAGGCGCTTCGCATGGCTGTCAATCATGAGATGGAAGAACTTGAGGAATTTCTGGATAACGTAGTGGATGCGTTGAATCCTGGCGGACGTGTGGCCGTCATCTCGTTTCACTCCCTGGAAGACAGGCTGGTGAAGCATGCGTTCAGGCATGAGGCCACGGGCTGCATATGTCCGCCCCGGCAGCCGCTGTGCGCGTGCGGGCACAAGGCCAGGCTTCGCGTTCTGACCAAGAGGCCGCTGACGCCCTCGGACGAGGAAACAGCCGCCAACCCCAGGGCGCGTAGCGCCAAATTGCGGGGGGCCGAGCGCCTGACCCCGGAGGCCGCATGAAGGGCATAACCAAGGAATGGGCGCTCACGTTCGCCTTTTCCGGGCTTATCCTGCTGGCCCTGGGCTTCGGGCTCACCTGGGTCAACATCGAGCGCACGGACATGGCCTATACATTGCGCAGGCTCCAGACCGACATCGACTCCCAGACGGCGCTCATCTCCAAGCTGGAGGTGGAACGCGACTCGCTCACCTCCCCTGACCGGCTGCGCGAGCTGGCCGGCCAATACGGGCTGACCCAGGCCAGGCCGGGACAGGTCAGGCGTCTTGCCGCAAGCGGCGAAGAGTTGCCGTCTCCGCTCCTTGCCGGCGCGCCGGCCCCGGACAAGCCTCAAAAAAGTGTCTCTCCTGCGTCTGCCGCAAAACACAAGGTAGGTGCGAAAAATAAGCAACTCGCCAAAAACTCCGGCCGTAAAAAGGGCCGGGGTAAAGACGCTCCCGCACAGCCGGGCATTGGCAACAGTGTGACCATAGGGGCTGCAAAACCATGAAGAAACGCGGCGAAAAAGAGATCCGGGATTTCAGCCGGTACCGCCTGATCTTTGTGGGCGGGCTCTTTTTCCTGTTTTGGGCGGGTCTTTGGGTGCGCGCGGCCTATCTGCAGATCGTGCAGGGGCCCATGCTTACGCAGCAGGCCATGCGCCAGCATCTGGCCGCCGAATACGACCGGGGCAGACGCGGCTCCATCCTGGACAGAAACGGGCTCCTTTTGGCCAAGTCCGTGGACTTTGTGGCCGTATCCGCCACTCCCCGCGACATCAAGAACCCGGACGAGACCGCGGCGATTCTGTCCAAGACGCTGGGCGAGCCCGTCAAGACGCTTACGCGCAAGCTCTCGAGCCATGGCGATTTCACCTACCTGGCGCGTCGCGTCGCGGACCGCGTGGCTGCCCAGACCAAGGCCTTGAACATTCGCGGCGTGTCGCTCACCCCCGAGTATGGCCGCTCCTATCCCAACAAGGAGCTGGCCGGCCAGTTGCTGGGCTTTGTGGGGTACGACAACCAGGGGTTGGAAGGGCTGGAAAAATCCTTTGACACCCTTCTTGAGGGCAAGAAGGCCAAATATGTGGTAGAGCGCGACGCCTCCGGCCGCAGGCTCTATCTGGACGCCCAGGGGCTCGAGATGGCCAATGCCGACGGCGCTGACGTGCGCCTGACCATTGACACGCAGATCCAGTTTTTTGCCGAAGAAGCTCTTGCCCAGGCAGTTACCGAAAATCACGCCAAGGCCGGAACCTGCATTGTGGTGGCGGTGAAGAGCGCGGAAATTCTGGCCTGGGCCAACTACCCCTCGTTCAATCCGAACTGCGGCGCGGGGCCCGATCCCAAGGCCGCCCGCGACAGGCTGGCCCTGGACGTTTTGGAGCCCGGCTCCACCATGAAGCCGCTCCTTGTGGCCTCGGCCCTGCAGGAAAAGGTCATCCGGCCGGATACGGAGTTCAACTGCGAAAAGGGGAAGTGGAACTTCCAGGACATCGCCATCATCCGCGACACACACCCCTACGACAAGCTTACCGTGGACAAAATCGTCCGCTACTCCTCCAACATCGGCGCGGCGAAAATCGGCCTGACGCTTGGAGCGGCGCGGCTTCGCTCCTACTTCGAAAAGCTGGGCTTCGGGGCCCCCACGGGCCTGCCCCTGCCCGGCGAGGCCAAGGGCCTCATGCGCCCCCTGCCGTGGAGCAAGCTTGATCTGGCCACCTCCGCGTTCGGCCAGGGCGTGGGCGTAACCCCGCTCCAACTGGCGCAGGCGTTTGAAGTCCTCGCCAATAACGGCGTGAAAAAGCAGCTGCGTCTGGTGCTCGATCCGCCCCAGGACAACGCCTTCTGGGCGGAAACCCGGGTGTTCGACCCCCAGGTGGCCAAGACGGTGCAGACCATGATGCAGGGCGTGGTCGAGACAGGGGGCACAGGCACCAAGGCCCATATCGACGGTCTCGAGATCGGCGGCAAGACCGGAACGGCCCAGAAGGCCAAGGCCTCCGGCGGTTATGGCAACAAGTACGTGGCGGATTTCGTGGGATTCATCCCCGCCATCAGCCCGGAATACATGATCCTGGTGGTGGTCGACGAGCCCGAGCCCAGCCACTACGGCGGCGTGGTCGCGGCCCCGGCCGTGCGCGACGTGGCCTTGAAAACCCTGGCCTATCTGGGGCGGTTGCCCGAATCGGTCCGGCTGGCCGAGCAAAAAGCGCCCCAGCCTGATCCCGGGAAAGCGGCCGACCCCAAAGCCTCGGCCCAAAGCGAGGCCGAGGAACTGGGCGTGGCCTTCCCGGTGGTCAACATGACCCCGGACAGCCCGAGCGTGCCGAACCTGGTGGGGCTCCCCTTGCGCAAGGCGGCGGAGCTTCTGGCCACCAAGGGCATAGTCCCCGTGCTCCAAGGCAGCGGGCTGGTGGTGGCCAAGCAGAGCCCATCCCCCGGAACGCCGTGGAACGCCGTGGAAAAGGAACCCGTAACCCTGTGGATGGCGAAAACCTCATGAGCCAGGGCCAAGCGCAAAACGCCACAGTCTGGAAAGACGTCCTGACCCGCGTGGCCGGGGGACTTTCCGTGCGGTCCGATTCCAGGCGGGTATTGCCTGGCGAGGTTTTTGTGGCGCTGCCGGGAACGAATGCGAACGGCGCGGACTATATCGCCATGGCGCTTAAGCAAGGTGCGGCCTTTATCGTCACCCAAAATACGGATCATCCCCTGGCCGGTCAGACAGCGGAGCCTTCACCGGATCCGGCCTCCGGCCGGACGGCCACGTTCATCGTACGGGAAGACGTCCGCCAGGCCCTGGGAGAGTTGGCTGGGACCCATTACGGCACGGCGAAACTCCCCTTCCCCCTGGCCGCGATCACAGGAACCAACGGCAAGACCACCGTGGCCTACCTGGTGGAGCACATCATACGGGCGGCGGGCGGAATTCCCGGCCGTCTCGGCACGGTGGAATACCGCTGGCCGGGCCACGAAGAGCACGCGAGCCTGACCACCCCCGATTGCCTTGCCCTGCACGCCATGCTTGGTCAGATGATCGCCTCGGGCGTGACCGGCGCGGTCATGGAGGCCTCAAGCCACGCCCTGGCCCAGGACCGTCTGGCAGGCTTGCGCTTCGATGCGGCCGTATTCACCAACCTCACGCAGGACCACCTGAACTATCACAAGGACATGGAGGATTACTTCGCTGCCAAACGCCGCCTCTTCACGGACTATCTCAAGAACCCGTCAGACGCGGTGGTCAATTTCGACGATCCTTACGGTCAAAAACTCCTGGCCGAGATGCCGGACGCCATAGGCTATGGCTTGGGAGAGAGCGCCCTGCCTCCCCGCGCGCTACGCGGACGCATCACGCGCGAGGATCGGCACGGCATGGAGCTCCAAATACATTTTGAAGGCCAGGCCTGGACCATCACCTCGCCCCTGGCCGGACGTTACAACGCGCAAAATCTGCTCGCGGCCCAGGGTGCGGGCCTTGCCATGGGTCTGCCGGAGAGCGCCTTCGCGGCCCTGGCCGATTGTCACGGCGCGCCCGGACGATTGGAGCGCGTGCCCAATACGCGGGGGCTTAGCGTGTTCGTGGATTACGCCCACACCCCGGACGCCCTGGAAAACGTGCAAAAGGCCCTGCGAGAACTCGATTTCAAGCGCATCGTGACCGTGTTCGGCTGCGGCGGCGACCGAGACCGCACAAAACGCCCGCTCATGGCCGCAGCGGTGGCCAAATGGGCGGACGTGGCCGTGCTCACCTCGGACAATCCCCGCCATGAAGACCCCATGGCCATTATCGAGGACGCCCGTCCCGGTCTCGCAAAGGCGGCCAAGGTCGTAATCGAGCCCGACCGGCGCGAAGCCATCCGCCTGGCCCTGGGCGTTGTGGGACCCCAGGATGTTCTGCTCGTGGCCGGCAAGGGCCATGAGGAATATCAGCAGATCGGCGACGTGAAGCATCCCTTCAGCGACGTGGCCGTGGTCAAGGAGCTTCTGAAATGAAGCTCACCATCGAGGAAATCGTGGCCGCCACAGGGGCCTTGTGCGACATCCACGCGGGGCGCGGCCTCACGGGCTCTCCCCTTGCGCCGGGCAGCGCCATGCCAAAGGACAAGATTCCTTTCTGGCCGGGAACCGTGGCGACATCCGCCGTTGCCGACAGCCGCAAGGCCGGACCGGGTTCGCTTTTTTGCTGCCTGCCGGGGAGCCGGGCGGATGGACACGAATTCGCGTCCACGGCCGTGCAGCAGGGCGCAGTGGCGGTGCTGGCCGCAAAGGCGCTCCCGGAAATACGGGACCGGGCAGCCGTGCTCGTGGTCCCGGACGTCTTAAAGGCACTGGGGAAGCTGGCCCGGTTCTGGCGCGAACGCTGCCAGGCCACGGTGGTGGCCCTGTCCGGATCGGCGGGCAAGTCCACGGTCAAGGAATTTCTGGCGTCCATACTGGCGCAAATGGGAAAAACCATAAAAAACCCCGGCAATTACAACAATCAGCTAGGACTGCCGCTCTCCATGCTGGCGGCCGACCTGTCGGACCAATTCTGGGTCTTGGAGCTTGGCATAAGCCGCAAAGGCGACATGGAGGAACTGGCCGCCATGTGCGAGCCCGATCTGGCCGTCGTGCACAACATCGGCCCCGCGCATTTGGAGGGCCTGGGCGATCTGGCCGGGGTGGCTCATGCCAAAGCCGCGCTCTTCGGGTTTGTCCGCAAGAACGGCGCGGCCGGCGCGGCCGGTGCGACTGGTGCGGCCGTCCTCAAAAACGGCGTGGCCATCGCCAACCGGGACTATCCGCTCCTGTGGGAAGCCGCGCAAAAGGCCAATGTGAACGTGATGCCCATGTCCACCACGGCAACGGACGTCCCTTTCCACGGCCATTTTGTGGGGTTAACGGCTGAAGGACTGGGGCGCTATCGTCTCAGTTTCCGGGAAACGCCCATGGACGTCGTCCTCCCCTGCCAGGGCGCGCACCTGGCCGAAAACATCCTGGCGGCCGCCGCGGCCGCCGCCATGCTCGGGGCAACGCCGGACCAGATACGGGCCGGGCTGGCCCAGGCCGCCACGCTGCCCGGACGTTTCACCGTCATGCGGGCGGGCCGGTTAACCGTGATCGACGACACCTACAACGCCAACCCGCTCTCCATGCGCGCCTCCATCGAGGCCGCCCAAAAACTCGCCCAAACGCTTGCTCAAACTCCCGCGCCAAAGCTCACCCAAGAGCCTGCGCCAAAATCCGCGCCAAGCGCGCCCCTCATGCTTGTGCTTGGCGAAATGGGAGAGCTGGGCCAACACGCCGAGTCCGCCCACGAGGAGCTTGGCCGCATGGTGGCCCACAGCGGATGCCGGACGCTCTTTTTCAAGGGCGAACATGCGGCCCAGGTGGAACAGGGACTAAAGCATGAGGGCTTCGCCGGTGAGTTCCGCCAGGTAAAGTCCGCTGACGATTTCACCGCGCTCCTGAAAAACCTGGACATTCCGGAGGGCGTGGTTCTCTTTAAGGGTTCGCGCAAGGCGGGCATGGAAGAATTTCTGGAGGCCTGGCTGGCCGAACACGGGGGGGCAAGGTGATCTATCATCTGCTCGTCCCCTTTGCCGCGAAGTTCACGGTATTAAACGTCTTCCGGTATATCACCTTTAGAAGCATCTACGCGTTCGCCACCGCGCTCATCCTGACCATCCTCTTTGGCCCGCGCGTCATCGCCTGGCTGACCAAACTCAAGTGCGGCCAATACATCAACGAGGAAGTAAAAAACCACGCCTGCAAGGCGGGCACCCCCACCATGGGCGGCATCCTCCTTGGGGTCGCCATCACCGGTTCGGCGTTTTTGTGGAGCGACCTGACCAACAGCTACGTCTGGCTCACCCTGGGCGTGTTCGCCGGGTTTGGAGCAGTCGGATTTGTGGACGACTATCTGAAGGTGGTCAAAAAACGCAACAAGGGCCTCTCGGCCAAGGGCAAGCTCATCGGACAGATTGTGATCGCCACCATTGCCGTGAGCGCCCTTATGATCGACCCCGAGTTTTCCACCAAGCTTTCGGTTCCCTTTTTCAAAAATGTCCGGCCGGACCTGGGCTGGTTCTACCTGCCGTTCGCGGTGGTTGTCATCGTGAGCACGTCCAATGCGGTCAACCTGACCGACGGCCTGGATGGGCTGGCCATCGGCCCCACCGTGGTAGCCGCCGGGATGCTCGCCTTTTTCGTGTATGTGGCCGGCAACGCGTTATTCTCCCGCTATCTGCAAATAATCCCGGTTCCGGGCGTGGGCGAAGTGACCGTTTTCTGCGCGAGCATGGCCGGAGCCGGGCTCGGTTTTCTCTGGTTCAACGCCTACCCGGCCCAGGTGTTCATGGGCGACGTGGGGTCGCTCTCTTTGGGCGGGGCGCTGGGGTTTGTGGCCGTGGTGTGCAAGCAGGAATTCGTGCTCATGATCGTGGGCGGGGTGTTCGTGCTGGAAGCCCTCTCGGTGATCCTGCAAGTGAGCTACTTCAAGTTCAGCGGCGGCAAGCGCATCTTCAAGATGGCCCCGCTGCACCATCATTTTGAACTGAAGGGCATCCCGGAGTCCAAAATCATCATCCGGTTTTGGATTCTCTCCATCCTCCTGGCCTTTGTGGCCTTGAGCACGCTGAAACTGAGGTAGCATGAGAGC
>Ga0123354_10018698_pt1 | contig 10874 bp, 11 predicted proteins | sample TergutLab28metaG_2_FD_97872 | JGI IMG/M metagenome (GOLD analysis project Ga0123354, IMG submission 97872) | Labiotermes labralis P4 segment gut microbial communities from Petit-Saut dam, French Guiana - Lab288 P4 | ecosystem: Host-associated > Arthropoda: Insects > Digestive system > Gut ... | reverse complement strand
TACTAGTGCACCGGAAAATAACAGGGTAAAGGAACATACTAGTGCACAGGAACACAACAGTGCACAGTAACATACTAGTGCGCGGGAACATACTAGTGCACAGAAACACAACAGTGCACAGTAACATACTAGTGCGCGGGAACATACTAGTGCACAGGAACACAACAGTGCACAGTAACATACTAGTGCGCGGGAACATACTAGTGCACAGAAACACAACAGTGCACAGGAACACAACAGTGCATAGGAAGATAACAGTGCACAGGTTGATTTTTGGTGAATTACATAACGTACCACGAAAATGTTCGGAGAGTGCCTTAGGCTGTTTGCTCGAATATTTCACAAAACATTTGACACTGGTGGGTAAGTGCCAAGTGGCGGGAACGGTGCACTTGTACAAATATTGGCCACTCTACCGTCTTCCATCCACAATCTGTAAATATGACACAAGTCAAATGACACACCAAAGTTTGTTTACTTATCAAGTAGCTACTTGTTGCGTTCCCACGGCTCGTTTATACTTGACAAGCACAGAAGTCCCCTGTGTGTGGATACTCAGCATGATCAATCGGCATGTCAAGTGTCGAGCGGCTTCAACTTGATAATCACGACCAGGCAAATATTTGACAATTGCTCTCGAGTACGAAGTTAGGCCAAAAACAGTACTCACTTGGCTCCAGGGGTAAACAAATCCCGACAGGCTGCACAGGAGACCTCAGTATGGAAGTTGCTTTATGTCACACTACTGGCACCTATAATTTTGAGCTAGGTCCTAGATCTTTGGAAAACTCCCTATTAGAAGCAGCCCCAAGTTAGTCTTTAATTTTACAAAGGTAGATTTTCATAAAACATGGCTTCCGCGTGAAACAGCCGCACTGAATAATCCCTAGGAATTCTACGGAGCGTAACAGCAACAGATGGTAGCTCTGTATAGATATTTAGATTACACATTAAGCAGGTCATTAGTTCATTCAACCAGTCTGCAGTAAGAATACACTGAATAGAAAAAAAGGTAAAGCAGTCCCATTACAGGCCTGGACAGGCCCAGAGGTTTCCAGGAAGTTAAGGTTCCCAGATTACATGACAACGGCACAGGATGGTGGTAGGTTATCAGCCTTACGCACCGGCCGCATTTACCCTCAGGAAATTCTCCTGGTACTCATTTCTGATGGAGGCTGAGTCGACCCGAGGGCCATAGTGCGATCGGAAGTATTTTATGTCAATGAAAAATCCACTAACACCAGGTGGGATCGAACCAGCCACCTTCCGATTTGTAGCACAGCACCTTAACCACTGTGCTACCGCGGTCCCCCGAATAAACTGAATACGTACTGTTAAAAGTTCAACCTTGGGATAAAGGTAAAGGTAACGTTGTTAGTATATGTTAGATAAATGCAAAGAAGGGAGGGAAGGTACAGCTTCACTCATTACTAACATCAGCAATGGATGGAAGTGTGTGGTAAACTTCACGCTCTGGCCGTATTAAACCCGTCAAATTTCCCCCCTCCTCCCCACCCGGTACCCAATGAATAGGAGTCTTCGTGGGCACCGCAGTCCATCTGGGCGCTTTGGGCCACATAATGGGGGTAAGGAATTATGGCATTGCAAGCGGCGAACACGAAGATCCGGTTTCGATCCCATGGAAGTATATGTTGAAGGCAGCAGACAAAAACTGACGGAGGTGGTTCATCTCAAAACGTTCGTCATAACCAACGAAAATACCAGATATTACATTCCAGAAAGAAGTGATCATGACAATCGCAAACCGAGCCCTAAGTCCTGCATTCACAAGTGCCCAACGTTCTTACCCTATTACTACAACGAAGTTAATCAGTGACTATTTTTAATTGTGACTTTAGCAAGGAAAGTGTAGCTCCCTGATGATGATCTTAGGATCGAAAAATGTTGGAGCAATTTTAGTGTTTTAATGTGAAACTTTTATATGTGTGCATCAGTTGGTATACTAATTAAATAACTCGACGATATGCACGGTGCAACAATAAGGATATGTAAATATATGGACGTAAACCAAATGATAAGCTAAATTCTGTCCTAAACTCCTGTTCCACTAACCTTCCCTTCACAACTTCCGAGCTGTGTCCAGGTCCAAAAATAAATTAACAATCTGGGGAAGATTTCCCCACACTCACGCCCGTCGTCAAAAAAATAAATAAACAGAAGGCTGTGTGTGTGTGTGTGTGTGTGTGTGTGTGTGTGTGTGTGTGTGTGTGTGTTTGTGCAAAGCGGATGTAGAGAAGGGAGGAAGAACAGCAACACCCCTCCCAGCACAGCGGAAGACATTCACGAGAATTAATGACGCGGAGACCAGCCTTATCTTCTGTCGGAATTTCAATTTCACACGGCTGCATCTTACGTAGAACACCCGTTTGTCCAATGTAGAATAAGACTCAATTGTGCCACCGGAACTGATGTAGCATATTTAAGGCTAGGTTTAAATCGCAGCACCTTATTGAACAAAGTGATTAGCCACCGACGTAATAACGACTCCACGAAGTAGGTCTCATTCAAAAGCTAGCAGTTTCTCAGCTAGTTAAAATATTCCCAGCATTTATGGAACAAAGAAGTTAGCTACTGTGCTCAAAACAACCAGCCAATTTTCCCTATCCTACGCCCGATAAGTCCAGTACACGCTTTCCAAACTTATTTCTATAAGACTGATTTTAATATTAACCCCCCATCTACGACTACGTCTTCCCCGTGGTCTCTTTCCACCAGGTTTCCTTAACTTACGACATGACCTGCCCATCTAATTTTCCTTGTTTCCATTACCTACGTGCATGTATGCACGCATACATATACACACATAAATACAAGCACACACCACATAAAGCGAAGCCCTTTAACAGGGTTACAGTCAGTTTTGACAGCTCCTGGGTTAACACAACGAGGTTACCTTGTTGAACCGAATTCCTGAATCCTAATGTAATGTAATGTAATGATTTTTCTGTGTGTTAGTCGATACTCCTATGAACGGCCGAAAAACTAACCTTGTGACTACATTACATACCCACGCACGTACACGCCCTTGACACTTCAAGGTCCAGTGATTATTTCATGCACCATCAGGTTTCATATTAAAAAATTCTACGTTTTGCGCACACAGTGTGTATTCATGTGTTTTGTATGGGTTTGAGAACAAACAGCGATTATTTCCCTAAGCACCACTAACTGATTGGTTTTTATAACAGAGATTTAACCTTTTGATGTTTTGCTGACCGCGTATCTCAGCATAATCTTAGTAATTAACCAACTTAATGCACAAAATCTTGTCTTATAACAAGTTTATTATATGCCTCTACATGTTTCGAGCACTGTGTGCTCATCATCATCAGGTCACCTACAGGTGTGATGATACCAGATGCTGTATAATACAATTTTGACCTCCTGATGATGAGCACATAGTGCTCGAAACATGTAGAGACACAACCAACTTATTATAAAACAAGATTTTGTGCATTAAGTTGGTTAATTACTAAGAGATTTAACCCTTTACAACTCAATGGTTACTGTATGTACCACCAGGTTTTACAATTCAGCAATTCTACGTTCTGCCCACAACGTGTATTTATGTCTTGTGTGGATCTCAGAACAAACAGCGATTATTTCCCTAAACATCATTAACTGCTTGGTTTTTATAACCGAGACGGAGTGTGTTTACTGCGCGGTACGAACTGAATCTGTAAACAGTGTTCAGTGTAGTCTCGGCCTTTCAAGTGTTTAACAATAACTCGAATATAAAGAACACTAATTTTTCTGCCCTGAAACTGGAGGCAGGCTTCTTGGAAACAATGGTATCTATCTACCAGACTGCACGATGTCACACTCAAAAACACACTCAGAAACAAGATTACAGACACGACGTGGTGTTACGTTCTCAGATTACGTACTGCGTGCCCACAGCACACGATAATCGAAAATGTTACACCATGACCGCAACGTATAAAGGTCACAAGTCAATCACCTCGAACAGCTTCATCAGCATGAATACGACAAATGGAAGGCTTCAATTTTATACGTCACGCTCGGTTGCTTAGATACTTTATCTCCATTCCTTACGACGGTGGGGAGATGCTCTGTGGTTTTCAAGTGTTGTAGTTCATATAAACCCAAACCAAAATTACACCACAGATTAATATCACGATTAGTATGCCCCGTTTCCCTTTGAACAAGTTCCCACACTATCTCACGGCACATTGTCAGTAATTCTGTATCGTTTACAAACCCTTTAAACCTGAAGATGGAACGAAGAGGAAAATAAGAGTCAGAAAGGGGGATAAGTAGCGACGGAAATTACATTTCTCACACACAAACTTACAGGAAACTTCCGAATCTGAGGGTTCCCTGACACCGCCCGCTCGTCCTTCTGGTACAGGTAGTTTGGAGAGACGGTGAAGCGAAAGGATGTTGACTGTACCGAGGTTCTGTAAAGGTAAGAAAAGGTAAAGTTGTCTCTGTGCGTGCCAAGCAGGCGTATGAGGGAACTGAAGTTCATCTGCAGGTTCAAACCGTCTCTGTTTGACCCTGTGGACAATAAGTCCGTAACTATTAACCGTTAGATGAGGCATAATATCCCACAGGACTTTAAACTTCAAATTAACAAAATTATTACAAAATATCAATCTGCTTTTGAAATTTAGTGTTCCCCTGACTGGCGTGTATTTTGGTAAAAGGTAAAGCAGTCCCATTACAGGCCCGAGGTGCCCAGAGGGTTCCAGGAAGTTAAGGTTCCCAGATTAGGTAAAAATGGCTCAGGAGTGGTAAGGTTGTAAGCCTTAGGCACCGGCCGCTTTTACCCCTAGAAAATACACCTTGTACTCATTTCTGTTAGAGGCTGAGTCGACCCCAGGGCCATAGTGCGATCGGAAGGATTATGTCAATGAAAAATTCCAATGACACCATTTGGAATCGAACCAGCGACATTCCGATTTGTAGCACAGCACCTTAACCACTGTGCTACCGCGGTACTCCCGTGTATTTATGACACGCAGTATTAAAGAGAGAAAAGGCGGCGATGATGATGATGATGATGACGATGATAATAATAATAATAATAAAAGCACAATAGATTCAACACCGAAACTAACGATATAAGCACCATGAATAGGAAAAACAGAATAGCTGCAACACTGTATACTCTAGGGACATAGTTTGTCTCAGGAATATAAGTATAAATACCCTGCATAAAGAGATGATGATGATGATGATGATGATAATAATAATAATAAAAATAAAAGCACAATAGATTCAACACCGAAACTAATGATATAAGCACCATGAATAGGAAAAACAGAATAGCTGCAACACTGTATACTCTAGGGACATAGTTTGTCTCAGGAATATAAGTGTAAATACCCTGCATAAATGAGATGATGATGGTAATGATGATGATGATGATATATTCTCACCCGCCGAGTGGAGGCGACAGACGCAGAAAGGCGACGGAAAACATTGGTCCAACCTTTCCTGGTAAACAAAATTTATTAATTTGACTACCAGGTTTTGAAAAACGTATTCGATACCTGCTCGTGGTACACTCTGTAATTCATTACGTTTCGGTAGCGACGTGAAATTGAATCACGGAATCATAGGGCGATGTATCTCTATTCAATTACACGAATAGGTTCAATCTAAACAACCTGCAATCTAAATCCAATCAAGACCGAAACTTTTGCAGAATTACGTCCATTCGTTCGTGTGTCTGTCGACAACGCAGTTGCGGTTTGTGGCCATGGGTTAGGGTGAGGTCACATCAAGCCGACAATGACGAATGAAGTGGGTGGCGCAGTAGCTAGCTGCTACCTACACCCAGATCATATCATCACTACACGCAAACACTCATCTTCGGGTGCGTGACGAGAAACACAAATGGAAGAGGGTCGCTCCAATAGACTACAGAGAAAGTTAGCCCTCTGCACGCCAAAAAGGCATATGGGGGAATGGAAGCACAGCTCCATTCGTTCTTGACCTCGGCAATGAATGGAGGTAATAATATTAACAATTATTATTGAGTCCAGTCGGTCCTTGTTTTCTTCGAACTACCACTGGAAGTAAGTGTGATAGCCCCTTCTCCATTAAACACATACAATATATAAAACTATTCTACCCAGCTCAACGTCTTGTATTTAATTATGCCTATATACGTAGGTCATTCGGCTTGTAAGTACCGTCTGCGCATATCTCTCGCGCATCCTCCAGACTGTCACTTTGCGCATGTGCAGTGACCTCCTCTATCAACTGAGAAGCCACAGACGCCATTTCGTGAAATTCGTATTATGTTCATGTTTGTTCCTTGAGTTAAATTATGTTTAAGACAACTGAAGGGGCCGCCGACTATGAAATACGGTCTGTAATTCGTTTTTGAACGCTAGGAACGTGCTACCAAGTGAGATTCATCACCAGATCTGTCAAGTGTAAGGTGACAATGCGATGAGTGATGGCATGGTTAGGAAATGGGTTCGGGTGTTCAATGAAGGACGACAGAACGTGCACGATGAGGCGCGAAGTGGGCGTCCATCTTTGGTGAATGATGATTTGGTGCGTAAGGCCAACGAAGGAGTGCGTGACGACAGACGTTTCACAATTTCTGATCTGTCCCTGCACTTTTCTCAGATTTCAATGACTCTACTCTATGACATCGTCAGTAGTGGCTAACATCGCAGGCGGCCGCATTCTATGAGGAGGGTACACAAAAACTTGTGCCCCGCTATGATAAGTGCCTCAATAATGGTGGCGAATATGTGGAAAAATAGTTTGAAGAATGTAGAATCCGATAACAATAGAATTTTATACGAAATCTTAATCGATTTTTTTACAGCGAAACGGTACTTGCTTTCTGAATAAGCCTCGTATTTATAAGGATTCATAACCAGTACTTTACTGGCACATACTAACATTTTTTTAAGTTACTTCCTCGTTCGCGTTCAATAATTTTTTATCAGGTGCGTTCTCAAAATTGCGAAAAGCGACTCTTAGCTTCGTCATTTCTGTCCATCCGCATGCAACAACTCGGCTCTTACTAGACGGATTTTCATGAAACTTTGTATATGAATATTTTCTGAAACTCTGTCCAGAAAATTCATTAAAATCTCACAAGAATTACGTGTACTTTACATGAAGACCAAAATACATTTTTGATCGTATGTCGCTCAATTTCTTCTTACAATGAGAAAAGTTCCGGACAAAAGCTGTAGAGAAAATCAAAACACACAATTTATGTTAAATAACTTTTTTTTTCGAAAATCGTGCCGTTTATGAGATAATGTGGGAAAATACCGTAGAGCTAGGCAAGTCACAGATGACGATATGGCGCATGCGCATTACATGCTGGATACCTAATGCTACAAACGCGCCCTCAGAATATGTAATACTCATTGCTTCTCCACTGCAACAGCGGTTGCACGAACGCACGTCATTGTTACGTTCTACATGCATTATCTGTCTTAGTATTTAAAAATCCCGGGCACCATTTCCCATTTTCTGCGCGTCCCAACAATGCGCTTGCGCTGGACATCCTCTTCACCTAACCAATAAGCGCAACGTTCTTTACCCATTTCTAATTCATCTAAATTTCCACACTCCTGCTAACAACCACGCCATCCCGCTCTTTGGTTCCTGGTAGAGCATTCTATAGATATAAGTGATCATCTCCACGCCCCGGCCACTTTACCCCCGGAATATGAGTCCCCGACACCCCTTCAGTAGAAGGTTTGCCAGGCCCCACAGCTAGTATAAACGCTGTGAAGTATAAAATCTTTTCTTTGCGAGTTATCGAACCACTCTGCCCCTCGCTGTCCATCCATCGGCCTGACCACTGTACATTCCTCTCCAAACCGTACACCGTGAAGTTTAGTAAAGCTGTACCAAACTTTCAGGGTAGCTCTTGAAAGTTTAATCTTATATAGAGCATTATGAATAATAGCGATAAAACTAAAATCCATGACAAATATGAAGCACGCAGAAAGGCCATCTTGTTTTTCTTTAGGCAATAGTACATCACTGTTGACCGTGGGTCGGGTAGCTCAGTCGGTATAGCGACTGAGCTATGGGCTGGAAGGTCCGGGATCGAATCCCGGTTGGGGACGAGAGTTTCCGCCCGTCCAGACCGGCCCTGGGGCCCACCTAGCCTCCTGTACAATGGGTACTGGGTCTTTCCCGGAGATAAAGTGCGGCCGGGGCGTGCAGCTGACCGCTCACACCCTTCTAGTGCAGCGGTCATGGAAGACTAGAGCTAAACCTCCACCCACCCTCTGAGCCACATCGGGCCTGTAACGGGATCACTTTACCTTTAACCTTTACATCACTGTTGACAGGCAATGTAGTGACTAGGCTGCCGATTCGGTGGCCGCGCAGTCTAAGACGTAGGTCTGCAATCGCTCGATTGCTGGGATTGCGGGTTCGAATCCCGCTGAGGACATAGATGTTCGCCTGTTTTGTTTGTTGTGTGTTGTGTAGGTAGCACCTTCTGCGATGAGCTGATAAATCGTTCAGAGGAGCCCTACGAGTGTGTGTCTCTGTCTTAACTGTAAGTGTTCTACGAAGAAACCTCAACAATGAGGCAGCCTAAGACGGAGACGGGCTGCTGCACCAAAAATAATAGTGATTAGGCTAGGGAATAAATGATCGTCGTATCGGAGTCGGATTCCATGCAACAGAGACGTTTTCTTTGCCATCAATTCCACACCCCTTCTGGGGATCGCCCATTCTCATGGGTCGTTCCCCAGCGACAAAGTGACCGTTGTGTCCAACCAACCGCAACCTCCACCCAGTGCCTTGTTAAGAACGCTTGTTGTCACAGCTTGGTACTTAATTCATTAACAACGGAGGAAATCTTTCACTTTTAGCCTATCGCAACCGCATTTGCAGCGAAGTACCAACGAATTTGTCCCTCCGATTAATCAAGCACGCGCAGTGAAGTCGTGTGGGGTTAATGGAGGCATAATTCCTCGCATCTTTAACGCCTAAACCAGATGGCGATGAAGTCAGTTTCACGCCCCGGCCAATTTACCCCCGTGGAAAAAATCCTCTCTGCCGAACGGATATGAGGCTAAATAATCCTCAGCGTTGGAATGGACGCATGAGAACAGGGGTGACCAAGCTTTTCCTTTGCAAAGGGCCACAACCGTTATATTAGACAGGTTAATGGAGGAGCATGAGTAAAAATCACAGTATGTTTTACAGACAGTCGTCTAAATTAGTGTGCAATTGTTAAAGTATTTCTACATATAATTTAGAAATGTGGCTGCGGGCCGCAAAACACAGTTAAATAATAATCATCATCATCACTTAGTGAAAATTGGGTTGTCACCCGGTGGCAGCGGTTATTTTACATGTATACAAAATATGAAATTGTTTACTACTAAATTCAAGTCGGGAGGGCTACATGAGAAGCATGTAGTGGCAACTTGGAATCTTGGGAAACATCTCAGCATTTGCTTTTAGGCATAGGAAAACCAAGTTGGGTGAACAGCGGAGTGGACATCCATGCTACACAATCTTGTACCCCTGCTGGATATTTAAATCCTATTTCTCAGTTTTCCAGTCCGTGGTAACCACGTCACTACACTCACTGAGCTATGACCGCACCATTTTCCTGAAAATACTTCAGGAAGCGATGTTCTTGCGTCTAAAACAAATGCAAGGAGAACGGATGCTCTGACATTGAGCGCCGACTTAATGAAACATCACGTTTGCCCCATACGGGTTTCGAACCACGTACTAGAAGAAGCTGTCACTACACCGAAACGCAGGAGTGAAAACCAGAATACGTGAACGCAAAATGGACACGCCCTGCGACTTCAATATTGACAGCCACAACTGCAAGAGTTACAGGCTCGTTTCTTGGCAAATGGAACGAGAAACCGTCGACCAGAGAAAATAGGCCCTAGTTCGGTTTAATCAAACTGTCTCACAAAGCATGCAAATTATATGTGACACTTTTCCTGAAGTTTCTCACCGCTTCTCTCTTTTTTTTTCCAAAGACATAAAAACCGGAGAGATTGTGGCTTTAATGAATTTTGTGTTTCAGAAATTTCGAAACGAAATGCAAATTACTGTCATTTTTCATTCCACAAAACATGTGCAGAACATTCCATAAAGCGAAATGTCGAAAGTAACTTAAACGTCGCCTATAGGTGTCACCACTGTAACCTAAAGCGGTAGCACAGTTTGCGACAAATTGGAAGGTCGCTGGTTCGATCCCAGATGGTGTCATTGTAATTCTTCATTGATATAAAATCCTTCCGATCGCACCATGGCCCTGGGGTCGACTCAGCCTCTAACAGAAATGAGTACCAGGAGCATTTCCTGGGGATAAATGCGGCCGGGGCGCAAGTCTGACAACCTACCAACATTGTGTGCCGTTGTCATGAAATATGGGAACCTTAACTTCCTGGAACCCTTTGAGCCTGTCAAGGCCTGTAATGGGACTGCTTTACCTTTTCACTGTAACCTAAAACACTTACAGTTTCTTTTAACCTACACTTCGAGTGAAATTCGCGCATTTACAAAACAGCGTCCCTAGAATGAGCCACCAAAAAAAAAACAAAGCATTCCGCCCTGATTATAATTAAGGATGTCCAATATTCGAACCCCACCCAGACACCAACTATTTTGTCCTTCGTGGTTTTTTTTTATATCCTCCAGAACATACTAGGACAATAACGGGTGTTTCTTTTCCTACTTGATCGATAAGCGCCGGCCCGACGCTTTAGTAACTTATTACACTTTCTAAAGACCGCCTCTGTGGTCTAGTGCTCAGAGTTTCTGGCTACAGATACAGAGGTCCCGGGTTCGATCCCCGGCGCTACCAGATTTTCTGAGTAGTAGTGGGTCTGGAACGGGGTCCACTCAGCCTC
>Ga0123354_10018697_pt1 | contig 10874 bp, 7 predicted proteins | sample TergutLab28metaG_2_FD_97872 | JGI IMG/M metagenome (GOLD analysis project Ga0123354, IMG submission 97872) | Labiotermes labralis P4 segment gut microbial communities from Petit-Saut dam, French Guiana - Lab288 P4 | ecosystem: Host-associated > Arthropoda: Insects > Digestive system > Gut ... | reverse complement strand
TGTATTGTTGGTGTTGATTGTTGTTGTTTTATGTAATTTCGGTCTGTAAACGTGTAACACTGCCACCGGGTTTACACCCAATTGCAGTTAAATATATCATTCATTCATTCATTCATTCAATATTGTTTCTTTTTTTTAAGCTCACGGTTCCGTGCATCATAATTCAATATTAATAAAAATCCAACTAGATGCAACAGTATGCAGATATTTATTTATTGCGAAATCACTCTACATGTTTCGGGTGTCCACAGCACCCATCATCAGGAGTACTCAAAACTGTAACCGCAGCCTCCGGTACAGGTCATACTGTGAAAACAAGGATTAACTGTAATAAACTAACAAAGTTGTGTGTTAGTTTGTTAACTTCTGGTAGTAATGTACCCTACCCAGAAGTTAACAAGCTAACACACACCTTTGTTAGTTTATTCCAGTTAATCCTTGTTTTCACAGTATGACCTGTACCGCAGGCTGCGGTTACAGTTTTGAGTATCGGTGCTGTGGGCACCCGAAACATGTAGAGTGATTTTGCAGTAAATAAATATCTGCATACTGTTGCATCTAGTTGGATTTTTATTAATATTGAATTATGATGCACGGAACCACGGATTTTTATTAATATTGTTTCTTTTCTTGATCTGCTTGACCCGTACTAAGAAAGGCATTGTGCTGCTTCGAAACGTCGGTAAGTGTTCACCAGTTGCCACGGAGCAACATTCTGTTAGACGCAAGCTGGCGATGTGTACTACAGAGCATGTGATTTTGCCGGGACCTAAGGAGAGGGATATTCTAGTTGCTACGTTGGCTACACTGTGACCATAGATAAGGAATCAGAACACTTTCCTTTTTCCTTACGTTCAAACAGGGGCCGGGGAATCCGGTCTAAATCAGATCGCCTTGAATACTGCGATCATGTGGATTTTCAAGAAGCATCATCAAATCAGAAAGGTCTATAGGTCCATAGGGACCGGGCTTGCCACGTTTTAAGGGACTGGGGTTGGGGGGTGGGGTGCAATGTAGGTACCAAAGCAGCTTCAGTTCATTCGCTATATCAGAAACTAGTGCTACTGTTGGAATAGAGAATGCTGGGAATTTATCGAAGTGATAGCATCTCCAGCACACTTTCTTAGTTGTGCAATGCGAGAAGCTGCCTTCAGGGACCAGGTTATCACACACTGCCTAATCTTACTGAAGCGAACAAAACAAATGATAAACTTGGTACCTGAAACGTACGTTTTTGGATTGAATTCATATGTAGTTATATAATATTTATATGTTCCATAATCCATTAATTAGTCGAATACGTACGAAGTGTAATTACACCATTGTATTGGTTCAGATATTTTTGTATTTTTATAATTTCATTTTGTACTTCTAAATATATCTAAACTTTGCACTGTGTTCCATTAAAGATGGCCACATTATTGCCTGAAATATAAGTTTACTGCATATATAACTAATTTAGGTGTACTTGTATGTACCTGTTGCCATTATTGTGTGTGTATATATATATATATATATATATATATATATATATATATATTTGTATTATGTTTAATCGACGTGAAAACATCTACCGACCGCAACCCAAACGAAATACGGCTGACAGAGTAGGAGCAACTGTGAAACAGCAAACGCTTCCGTGAAGTGTGGTCAAATTCTCTGTACGCTTTTTTATCCTCTGTCGTTTGTATCACAATGAAAGTCACACGTGTGCACCTGGGTGGGACAACATTGTCACCTTCAGCCGTGAATTCATATATTTAAGAGGACATGGTCTACACGTTTGGCCGATAAACCTTAAGTATCAGGTCATAAACACAGAAGAGGTAGTGGCGTTATGTCTGCTGACGTTCTTATTTTTGGCACTAGATGGAGGATAATGTTCGACATCGCTCTTGCATGGGCCCAGAAACAGTTTGGACGCTGTGTGTAATAGAAATGTTTGTGCAAGTGCCGGGGATCGAAACCCGATTGTGTGGTCGTCTGCCTCCTATTACTCTACCCTCATGGAAGGTAAAGTGTGTCGTACGTTTTGTCTTCCGGTTGAAGCTTCGGGTCGTGTGGTAGATTGCAGCACATGCACAGCCTTGAGGCCTTTGCCATTGGTCAGATTATAAACTCTTTTACCTTCCATTGCAAACGTCGTTCGCAGGCAGTTAGAGAAGTTAAAGTTTTAATTGGAAATTGCTGAAAACAAATTGCAACAAAATATGGGATGAGGGGGGGGGGTGTAGATGTGTAGAACCGGATGGCTATTCTGAAGCTGAACTGAATGTACTCGTAGCTGATAGCAGAAACACGTAGTGTTTCGGACGCTGTCTGTGTCAGTCCTGGGGTGGTAACCAATCATAATAAGAAACGAACTGAACAGATATACGTATCTGACAAATCTTCATAAAGAGTACATGAGGAAAACTGTCCAGTGGAGCAAACCTAAAAAATTTTAACAAGTTGACGAACATAAAAATGTAAAATATGTCTGCAAATCATAACTAATCTGATAAAAATATCCAAAGACTTAATAAAATCTAAAAGTAGCTTATGCAGGAAGTAAAAACCAGCGAACAACATAGGCCACTCAATTTTTGTAGAGGACATTCCTTTGTGTTATTAAACTAAGAGACAACAAAATAGTATTTTGGTTCCAGTCAACACAACAATATATTATTTTATATTTTTTCCCTTGATGACTGCATGTTTCGGTAACGTGACCATCTTCAGTTCACCTTCACAAAACTTAGAATAAGGTAACATGCAGTGCAAATAATCCCATATGTCTTACAAATGTATTAAAATACATTTAAAATGTGTAAGGTAAACAGGTTTTTGTAGTCTGTGTTATATTAGATTTTTTAAAGAGCTTTTGTAATAATAATAATTACATTGTTGGAAGCTGAAATAAAATTAACATATATTATATATTTAAAAGCTTCTCTAAAATGTATGTATATATTAAGTCACAAGCTATTGCATCACGTTGTGAGCCCCCCTCAACTAACCAAAGTGAACGTCTAGGCACTGGGGGCTATCACATAATAATTTGTCACAAAATGACATAACTCAAAAGTGGACTAGGATTTTCTCTTCTCATAAATAACAGAACTTGCTGTAGAGAGTAATAACCTGTCCTCTTTGGTTAATGTAGGGTTGTAACAGTTCTGATTTTTATTCAAGTGGCCTGTACGCATCTCAGCCAGAGCAATGATTATCCTAGCTCGTGTTTTCCTTGGCCGCTCTCAGTCGCTTCGGACAAACGTCTGTATAGTGCATTACTTTGCTAATCTTTCCCAATTTAGCGATCAACAATCGTCAGTTTACTTAAAAGGAAAGTTATCGTTGTCAACTCGATGAAGGCATATTGTGGCAATAGATATACAAGGTAAGCAGTCCCTTTACAGGCCTGGAGTGGCCCAGAGGGTTCCACGAAGTTACGGTTTCCAGATTACGTGACATTGGCCTAGGATGGTGGTAAGGTTGTCAGCCTTACGCACCGGCCGCTGTTACCCCCAAGAAATACTCCTGGTACTCATTTCTGTTTGAGGCTGTGTCGACCCCAGGGCTATAGTCTGATCGGAAGGATTATGTCAATGAAAAATTCCAAAGACACCATCTGGAATCGAAACAGCGACTTTCCGATTAGTAGCACAGCACCTTAACCACTGTGCCACCGCGGTGGCAGTAGATAAATAGCTATATAACTAGGTGGAGGTGAGTGGTCAGTATTTCGTTCCGGCCACTTTACCTCCGGAGATGAACCGCGGTGGTAATTGAATATGATGCTGTGTTGGCCCCCAGAGCCAGGCTGCACGATGTGGAGAAGAGAAAGGTAAATCTTTTGCCCCTGTCGGGACTGGAACCCAGGATCGTCGAACCCATAGTCTGATCATTATACCCACTACACTATTCCGGTACCCCTTAAAGACAACTGTCTGTAACCTAGACCAGTGTTTCTCAGCCTTTGTGAGACCGCGGCCCGGTAAATACGTTTTTCGGTATCAACATATTTACTCGTAAATACTTTTCCAGTTATTTTTAATTTCATACATTAAACCAACATAAGTATTAATAATTAATTTTGGCATAATCATAAAGGGTATTAGTACACTTATGTACAAGTTGTGGCATGTTGACAAATATAAAGTTACATTTAAATTAGTTATCAATCACCGGACTAATGAAATCTAGTAGCGTTTTGTAGTTTCCTCAGGCCAACATCTGGGTCTGAGATTTTCGACACATTCACGAATATTATTCTCCTCATAATATTTCCAGTATACAATATTTATTCGTGAAAAATTCTTAGAAAAATAAAATGACAAATTCAAGGAGAACCTCTCGCGGCCCGGTGTAATTGATGACAGGTCCTAGTACCGGGCCGCGGTCCGGCTGTTGACAAACACTGACCTAGACCTGTTTTCTTTCCTGCACTGCTGCAGCTTTCCATAAAACTCTGCCACTTCCTGGGATCGCATGAAAACCTGAACTTTCTGTAAAGCGGATATTTCAAGCTACATTACGGAGACGAAGTAGCCAGAAGCACGTATCTTACTCCAATAAAACGTAAAGTTCAAACGCGAAGCTATCCTCCTTTCTCCTTTACGTTTTCATGATGATTTTACTTTTTATTTTACACCGTTTATAATTCTTTCTCTTTCGGAACTACAAGTTCCAATTGTGAACCTAGACTTGTGTGTATCACCTCTGTCATATCGCTAGTATTCCTTATGTTTCTTTGCCTGTGGGACGCTGTATATAAATCCACGCATGCGCACTGGTTGTGTTCGCTTTCCTTTGTGTTGTCGCTGTATTTGTGTCTTGGTTTGATGTTAAGTCTTATTGATTGTCCCTGACGTATCCGTTTTGATTTGTGCGTTTTGAATATCGTGCTCAGTGTGACTGTGATTAGGCAGGTGGGTGGTCCCTAAACGCGCACATTTTACGGCCATTCGACCTCTCATGTTCCGTCCCGTCAGTCTCTGCTCTCCAGGGCCACTGCATAACTTTCAAGTAATGTTCGTATTCGTAATCGATGCAATGAAACTTTACCCTCGAGCCTGTTTCTTTGTTTCTTTACGGCCCTGGACTTTGAATTAAGGTGGATGTGAGCCCTGTGTTTCAGGAGAGACGCTTCTTAATTGGTTCCCCTTCCGCTTGGCTCTCCCACCTTGTGCCTTGAAGTCAGTTCCTTCACTGTTGCCAGTAGTGGACAGTTCATACAGTAATTCAGACATTGCGCCTGGATGTTGCAGGGTGTCAATACTTCGCTTGCCTACTGCCTGCCTGCCTGTCTGTCTGTCTGTCTGTCTATCTATCTATCTATTTATCTATCTGTCTATCTATCTGTCTATCTATCTATCTATCTGTCTGTCTGTCTTTCTGTCTGTCTGTCTGTCTATCTGTCTGTCTGTCTGTCTGTCTCTCTATCTATCTATCTATCTGTCTATTTATCTATCTGTCTGTCTATCTATTTATCTATCTATCTATCTATCTATCTGTCTGTCTGTCTGTCTTATCTCTTTATCTTGCTATCCACTTGTAGAAAGTAGTGAAACGGAGGACTGTCCACGATGCAGCAGTACATGTGGTGCACTGTAACACGTTCCCCGAATGCCTGGATGCCACCTCATTCACAAACACTGCCGTACATACTTGGACCTCACACAATAAAAGACAAAGCAGTTATTTACAGTTATAATTCCTCAGCCAGCAGCGCCGCACATCTTTTGGCAAACTGCCTAGTGGTTCTGGCGAGCAAAGCATTGGCAGGACTTTCACGGCGGGCAGCAACAGATGACGATGGAGGGCGTCCCACGCACCGCGCACCGCGGCCTGCGGTTCGAACGGCTTCTCGACTTGCGTGATTACGTGGACGGGTTTCAGAATTACTGGTTACGCAATATAGAACTGGGGAAATTAACGAAATAATGTTGGCAGTGAATGGTGTGTTGTGTTATAACTCAAGTGACCGTGCTGACTGGTCCTTGTGGTTTAAGGCTTGAGAGGAAGGAATAGCAGATCTTCATTTTGCATCATCGCACTGTCGTGGTTGAGTTTCGTCGATTTTACGAATCGGAACTGAACGAAACGTTGACGTAGGGAAAGCCGTAAATAACTGACCTATTACCGCGCTAAGCACTCGAGTAACGGGCATGGAGGACCTCGAGGCAGAAGTGTTTAAAGCTCAAACCATGATATTTCCTTAACAAAAACAGGCATTTGAGCTCCATGTGATCGCCTATCACATATGTACTATCCAGGTTTTTTTTTGCTGCACAAACTGCGAAAAGAGGAGGTTCTTTAAACATTGGTACCAAAGTAGCGACACTGTGCTGTTCACCGGAGAAGTATTTATCACATGTGACTCGAAATGGTAAATTAATCATTGCATATATTGAGTTGTGTAGTACGTTTACACAGGGTGGCGTAGAGCGGACTGACACTTCTTGCTGCCACACGATAATAGCAAATGTGTCAGTTGGCTCCATGTCACCTTTTATAAGAATACAGTGTTTTAATAAATGGCATAAACAATTAAACTGCTGTGAGCTGCGTTTATTGAGTAGGGTTACTAATTACTATATCGGTCGCATCTGCTTGCAGGAGCGTATGCTCCTGCATACCAGACAGTCATCCAATACAATACAGACCAATACTGCTACCTGCCGCTAGCCTGGCCAGGCTAGCGGCAGGTAACAATATTGGTCTGATAAATACCTGACGCTGTATGTGCAGTTTTGAGCTCCGGGTGATGGACGGAAAACCCGTCTGAAACATGTAGAGCGTCTTACAGAAATAAATTTTGAAACGTTACATCTTATTGGTTATACTCTGTGAATATATTAGCGATGCACAGACCTATAAATGTTAAATTTGAAGCATTCAATGCAAGGAAATGAATACAATTGTCGTACGCTGATTCCTGATCCTTCATGGATACGCGGCTTGACATAGTATACAAAAAGACTCCACTATATCCACTTATTTCTTACCATGCAAGCCTAACTCTTCAAAGTAATATGTCCCGTTCAACCCTTAGTACTAACATTTTATGTGAATTCCAAGATTACGATCTGTCACATGAAGCTATGTAACTTTGCAGTTAGGTACCGACGTGTCTGAACAACCTGCTGCCTAATTAATAAGAGCAGGTGTAGATGGAAAGAGGATTTTTTCTCGTCTACTAAGACACACTGTGTTACACGCCGGACTTGCATAATCTAGAAATGTCGTTAGAACTTGATATTTCTAATTGTGTGTAATTTTTACCTTTCCCCATGAATTCCGAATGCCCTACCCATCGATTCTGGGTAATACGGAATACAGTCGAACTCGGTTCTAACGTCATGTTACAACCAAGGAGTATAATGTTATGGTTAACAGTCAGTTGACGTTATAGACGAGGTGTTTCTTAAGCCGATGTCGTTATAACCGAGTTTGACTGTATTTAAATTGAAATCCTAAGTTGAAGATGGTCGAATATTGGCAGTGTCTATCGGTGGCCACAGTATTTATGCCTCCTCCTCTAGTGATAAGCTGTGGATACTATAGTGAAATGAAAATCACGAACTTACAGTTTACCCAATGGAGGGTGTGGTAGGAGGTCCCCTTGCAAGTTTCTCCTGTCATCCCGTAGAAAATAAAAACCTGTAGTAAAATGCCTTAGTTTACATCTATATAGGACATAACTTTTTTATTCCTACCTTATCTCTTTTTTTGTATGTACCATGGGGTGAACCCTGGGGGTTGGGGTGCAGAGGGGTTACTGAAATTGCGACAGTGCGTCTGGTAAATGGCGCTGTACCTCTCTCTCTCTTTCATTTTCCCTCTCACTTCTATCTTCATGTCTAATCTTGAAATGATCACTGTGGAATACCGAGTCACGTAACATATGGTCCGCGGTTCGAAGCCGTTCAGTGAAACCAATCACTAGGTCTTGTCTGAGTGTAAGATAGATAAGGTATGAGCAGACTGGAGAAAATTACGTAATGAAGATATTCATGATTTTCACTTTGCATCAGTTATAACTCTGATGGATGTCGAGTTGAGCACATTTTTGTAACGCATATGAAAACATGAGAAATGCTTGCAGACTTTTCATTCGGAAGCCTTAGGGAAAAGAACTGTACATGGATGGGAGGATATTATTTAAATGGGTGAAATACAGAAGAAGATGGGTCGGTTCTCACTGTACATTATACAACCGTTCCATTACCCTGTATACCTAGAACACGTCATTTTTTGCAGTATATATTTGGTAGAGTGTCAGATTGTGAATTGGATTGATCTGGTTGAGGACAAGAAGCAGTGTCGTGTGAATATGTCAGCGACCCTTCGTCTAGCATAAAAACGTGAAATTTCCTGACTAGCTACGCGAATATTAGTTTTGCAAAAAAGGCTTTGCTGCGTGGGATTATTCCGTGATTGTAAGACCGAAGGAATTTAGTTTGTTAACGATATTAAATTGCAGAAATTTCATGTTGTGGATTACAGTAAACCCCTTGAAGGCTAAAAAATTAATGTGAATTGCGTTTGAAGATACAATTTCTATTAACAGAGGACAGACACTGTCTGCATTTATTGTCGTTTGTGGAAATCTTTTAGTTCTTTATTCTGAGAACCTCCCATACTCAATAAATACAGGCCTTCGTTGTGCAAACTTTCTAAATGCTATACCCCCATAATACAGCCAGCAAATTTCACCGTGTCTAAGTCCTAGTGATTAGCATATGTACCGCCACATCTAACGCTAACAACACGTTACATTTTACACAAAATGTGTTTAGAAATTCAGAAATATTCTTAAAGTAAACAGCGACTATTTCCTCATACAGCCTTCATTCATTGTTCTTTCTTATGGGGGCATGCTGTATCCTCTGCGACGTACGAACTTTATTGGGTGTATGTGTGTGTGTGTGTGTGTGTATATATATATATATATATATTAATTGTAGTCTTCAAAGGCTTAAGGCGCTCTGCAGAAGAGGCCCGATCTTTATTGCATAACATGAAAGGAGATCTTTCGATAAATTGCTCTTTCAAAAAATCTTAGCGCATTGTGGATATTAAATCGATACTGCATAATAAAAACCTTTGGCATTACGCCTTTGAACGAGAGATTTTTTAATATGAAACGCGCTGAAATGGGGGCTTAGTAACCACCGTGGGCTTTTATGTATGTTGGTGAACCAGTCGCTCCATTTATTTGATGGAATTCCACTGTGATGACGATTGCATCTCCTTGAAATTACTTCGTATGCAACACGCATTTCCCTGTTATAAACTTCTTTGTAGTGAAGCAGTAAAGATTCGTAAGTTAGGTAAAGTGCTGCTTAAAGCAGTCATCCTCTTAAAGTTGCAATGGCTGTAATTTTAGGTTTTAATAGGTACTTTAAATATGGATTTGTTTATGGATGACAGTCTAAATTACACAGAGTCATGATATCAATTTAATTCTAGATGTTAAAGAAGAGGAAATTGCGTGCTTGCGCTTTTGGTAAGGTTAAATGGCTTTGAACCTCTACAGCACCGTGACAATATTTACCTCTTCATTAACATCTACAAATTGTAAGCGTTTCGTTGATGAATATTAAGTGGTACAAATATTTGCCACCGGGCTTTTAACGGTTAATTGAAAGAAGCAATGTCGATTGCTCTCGTGAACATCTCACAACCTTAAACACGGGCCGATACCGCTGTCACAGACTGCCTGCTTCTTGTGAAGATTATACCGATATATTGTACCGAAACGTCGGTAACGAAATACCAACCCATGCCGCGCAACGATCTACAAGAGCGAAGGCCTCATTAAAGGTGTATTTGTTGGCACTATGTAATTTTGTTCAAGATAAAGGCATAGCAGTGCGCCATGGTTACTGCGCAGGTGCTTCAGATAAAGGCATAGCAGTGCGCCATGGTTTCTGCGCAGCTGCTTCAGATAAAGACATAGCAGTGCGCAATGGTTTCTGCGCAGCTGCTTCAGATAAAGGCATAGCAGTGCGCCATGGTTTCTGCGCAGGTGCTGAAGATAAAGGCATAGCAGTGCGCCATGGTTTCTGCGCAGGTGCTGAAGATAAAGGCAAAGCAATGCGCCATGGTTTCTGCGCAGGTGCTTCAAATAAAGGCATAGCAGTGTGCCATTGTTACTGAGCATCTGCTTCAGATATTGTGAACGACATATACAGTGTAAACTAGAAAACTACAGCCCTCTAGAGGAATGTTAATCCATGAGTAAATACAGTTTACCAAAACCTAGCAGCCCGTTTAAAATTCTAGGCGACAGACGGGTTAAGAGATTCCCTATCCATATTAGCCACTCCAGTTTGGCTAATTTTGGCAGTGTTAACCAGTCTGCGTCTCAGTTGTGTTTGGCGAACGTTTGTTGTTCGGCCTCTTGTGTTGCAGATAGTGTCATCGGCCGGCTAATCTTGACATTAGCCAGCCTCGTGACGCGTCATGTTATTTTGTGTTATTTACGTCAAACAACTTCAGTCATCAGACGTAGCGTGCTGACCGCTGTGGGCATTGGTGTGTTCAACAGCACCAAGTGCTTGGCCCAGTGAAACACACTAACACCCTACCCCGATTCTGAGACACGGAAAGTCTCGTCGCACTATACATGTCCACTCTTCGAAATATCCTTTAACGTGAAGACCTTCGTACCAAACACCAAAGACGTTTATTCATTCTTATGCGTATTGGACCGTGCATCATCTTGATATTTGAATAAAGGTTGACCAACTAGATGACACTTACTTCATTATATATTGCTCAACATGTTTCAGACGTTAATACGTCCATCTTCAGGAGCTAGCGAGTACTTGTTGTGTTGTGTAGGCTGACTTGAGGCGTGCTGATGTTATGTACCGGGATTGTCT
>Ga0123354_10018692_pt1 | contig 10875 bp, 7 predicted proteins | sample TergutLab28metaG_2_FD_97872 | JGI IMG/M metagenome (GOLD analysis project Ga0123354, IMG submission 97872) | Labiotermes labralis P4 segment gut microbial communities from Petit-Saut dam, French Guiana - Lab288 P4 | ecosystem: Host-associated > Arthropoda: Insects > Digestive system > Gut ... | reverse complement strand
TTGAAAGGGCCTGTATCACTCCCAATGTTTCTCAGCTCATTCAACATGATCGCTGATACAGCCTGTATTTTCTCTGATGTATAAAATCCTTCCTTATTTTCCTTTCCCTTCCATAGGTCTTGTTTGTGGTATATCTGGAGCACAGCATAAACTGCAGCAGCAGCCAACAAGGAAGGACATTTTGTGGAAAAATTAATGTCCTGATATATGATATCAAGCAGGTAATTACAAGTATAGTAAAACTTTTCACTATTAACAGACAGTGTATGAAGATAATATGACACAAAAGTCAGTGGATTGACAGAATGAAGATTGAAATCTACAAGTTTCAGTAAGGTCACCTCCATAGCATACATATCACCCTTACAGAAACTGAATTCAGAAAATCTGCAGAAAATGGAAACCCTAGGAACCTCCTTCTTCATGTCACATTTTGCTGCAATCCATAATGCAGTGCAAGCAACCAGCTGAAGCTCATTTGAGCAGACCCTCTTCATGCAAATGGCTGCATCCAACAAACTCACTGCAGTGTGCAACGTACATCCTGACAAAGCAAGTCTGTGCTGAACACGAGTCAGCCAGTCGACTACAATGTTGTGATTTGCAGCGTACTTACTTAGGATATTCCTAGGAACATGTTTCTCTTTTTCTATTCCCCGCAAGTAATCAATTACACTACTGCTGTATTCAGAAACATGCAAAAATTCCTCAGGCAATGTTTGATCTTCTGTTTCTAATGTTTCAGTGTCTGAAGCATTTGCTGTCTTTACTGAACTTCCTCCCTTATTCTTTACATTTACATTCTTCGGCAACAGCCTTGCGGAGTGAGACACCTGTCCAATAATTTGGTTCTCCTTTCCACATGCTGTTGATCCAAAACTCTGTTTAGCATATATGGGTACATTTCTGTCCCGAACTGCAAGTTTTGGTTGCGCTTCAGGTGCTCTGAAGATGCACTTCAATGACATACCTTGCTCAGCATCCTCACAGAAAGAAGCCTTTGACTGCTGCATACTTCTGTAGGAGAAAATAATGTTACAACAGCATACCATTACAGCAAATAACATCACCACCACCTACAATGAGTGATGTATATGTAGTGCTGGAGGACACCTAGGACCAGTCTTGAAGCTGACACTACCCTAAATCCTTTTAATCCACTAATGGGGAGGGTAACACCATACTTCATTCCACTGAGCCCAATGCCATGTCTGTCACTGATGTTAGAAAATATGTAAACTGCTGGCTACCAAATGAAACTCTTCTGGGTTTCTTCCTGAGTCAGGTGCAGCTTTCATTCTAACCACAGTAATGTCTGGTGCACAAGTTTACTTACACTCATAAATCTTTTTGCTTATACTTCCACCACCACCACCAGCAACACAATCACCAAACAAATCAACAAGTAACAGAAATATATCAACATGAAAACATCAATAATTAGCACTACTAATATGCTGTTGTTAATTGGGTGAGAGCAACTAATATCATGCCATGCCTGAATCAGAAGTGCTGATAGTGCATGTGGGGTCACATATTTGTCATTTCTTAATTTAATTACACTTTATCAGCATCATACAATATCAAATGACAGGCTAAGATGAATAAAAAATTAGGATAAGCATGAAGTGGAAAAAGAGTACTCACTTTTTATTATATTACTTCATTACAGATATTTTGTAATACACAAAACATAAAGTGTAATAAAATAGGTGACATGTTTCAACTTATTCAGCCATCATCAGGCCCTTGATAAAAATATTAAAAATACACTTAAATAGCCTTCCATTTAAGAAATGCCTTGATAAAAACATGCTGCAGCTGATGTGATTCAAATCACTGACATGTCCCATTATGTTACCATAAATTAAAGAACACTTTATACAAGTACTGGTATTGCATTTAACCATGTCACAATAACACCAATGTGTCAAACAACTACAGCACAAAAGTAATCATAAAAAACTACATACCAATCATAATCAAATGTTGCCCACAATTACACCTACATAACAAACATGTTGCAAATGGTATCACTGTCAAAATGGATGATAATTATAACACAAGTACCATAAGAGAGAAACAATGAAAAAACGCAAGTTACTACAAACACAAATGTATAGTACTCAACATACTGCTTAATATCATGCAAGCAATAAACACTTCCAATGTGTACTGGTACAGCAAACCCTCACCATTTACCGACATTACATTCTTGAAAAATCCCGTGAACAGTGCAACCATGGTGTGCAAAGTTAAAACCTTATGAGAAAAATAGGGCTAGGGGACACCTCCCCCCCCCCTCGCAAAAAAAAAATTATGTACATTAATGAGGAATAAAAGCAACATTTATGTTGGTTTTTTTTAAAATGATATGTGTTCCTCAATGAACATACTAGAATACAAAATGTGTCATGGAGTATGGCACAATATCTAGTATCTGTGCATATTAGATGAACTTGTTCAACCTATTCTTCACCTGAACATTCTGTCATTCCTGTCACATCATGCCTCGTACATGCAGTATTGTATGCAAACTGCAGGCCAGTATCACTCAGTTATGCCAATGAAAATATAAAGTATTTCAGTATACTGTATCTGTAAGGTTTAATTTACTTTTCTCTACACAGATTTCAAACAGCCTATGATGAGGTTAACTTCCTTTAACTGATACACTTTGTCAAGCGTGCTTTATAGTTTGATGGGGAACTGCTTTAATTACACGTATAAGTGTCTACAATTTTATTCAAATTTCAAGTGTCTTTAAAATACAGCATAACAACTGTGGACCCAACAAATTTTTGGAAAAGTGCTCATACATGTAGACCTCCCACATGAAATTCCAGACCAGGCACACTTAGTTTTATTATTATTATTATTATTATTATTAATCACCATCATCATCATCTCCTTTATGCAGGGTATTTATATATTCCTGAGACAAACTATGTCCCTAGGGAATACAGTGTTGCAACTATTCTGTTATTACTATTCATGGTGCTTATATCATTAGTTTTAGTGTTGAATCTATCGTACTTTTACATTAGTACTTTCTGAAGTATGTGTAGCCCAATATGGCTGTTTTCTGTAGTTCCTTGACTTCATGCTTTCCTGGTATGTTGCTCAGGTATTTTCTAAATGACTTTGAAATAGTCCCAGTCGCCCCTATTATTACTGGTATCACCTCTGTTTTTACATTCCACATGCGCTGTATTTCTATTGTAAGGTCTTTATATTTTAGAATCTTCTTGGCTTCTGTTTTAATCACATTTCTGTCTCCTGAGATTGCAACATCTATTACACATACATGTTCCCTTTTCATTATCACAGATTATAATGTCTGGTTTGTTGTTGGGGAGAGTTCTGTCAGTTTGTATTTGTTGGTTCCACAATATGGTTACCTTGCCTCCTTGACTTGTTTCTACTGATTTTGGTACATGTTCATACCAGTGTTTTTTGTCCATTTGTACCCCTGTTTGCTTGCATATGTTGAAGTATAGTTGTGCACACACACTCTATCATGCCTTTTTATATACTGTTCTTTTGCCAGTACAAGGCATGCTGATATTATGTGGTCTATTGTCTCATCAAATTGTTGGCAAAGTCTGCACTTGCTCTCTGTCTCTGTGTTCAATATTTTTGTCGCATAATATTTTTTTGCAACACCTGGTCTTGTGCTGCCACTATTTCACTTTCAGTTTCTGCTTTTAGGTCTCCCTTCGATAGCCAGAGGAATGTGTCTTCTTCACTAATAAGCTGTCTATCTATATTTCTAATGTGCTGCCCATGCATACTTCGTTTTTCCATTTTTTTTTTAGGGACTCTCCCAATCTTGCCTTTGTGCATTGTATTCCCTCCTGTTTTGTGTCACTCTTCTCATTTGGTTGACTTATTTCTTCTGTGATCTTTGCTGCTGTCTTACTTATTAAGTTCATACTTGGTTGAGTGCTTTCTTGGTTTTTAATAATATTTACAAACTGGTCTTTTTTATAATTTGTGTTAAGGTATTCTACAATATTAATTATTTCTGCTTTATATGCTGCTACGATTTGTAACAGTCCTCTCCCTCCTTTCCTCTATACATATAACCTGTCTATGTCAGCTTTTGGGTGATGCATTTTATACATTGTTAGCATCTTTCTAGTTTTCCTGTCAATCTTTTTTATTTCTTCAGTTCTCCAGTTAAATATACCAAAACTGTAATTCAACACTGGGACAGCTAGTGCTCCAACAGCTGTAATTTTATTCCTGGCATTCAGTTCAGATTTCAGTATCATTCTTAATCTCCTGCTGTATTCCTGTTTCAATTTGTATGCCTTCACTTTCCTCAATCCTGAGGTACTTGTATGTTTTTCCCTGTTCTAGCTCTTCTATTTCTCTGTTGATGTCGATCACCAAATTTTGCAAGTGAACTAGTTTGCCTCTTTTAAATGCAATCTTAGCACATTTTTCAAGTCCAAATTCCATATGGATATCATCGCTGAAGGTTTTAACTGTTTGTATCTGTTTTTGGAGCTCTTCCTCTGATTTAGCAATCAGCTTCAAATCATCCATGTAAAGTATGTGTGATATTTTTGTCTTTGTTGTGTGCTCTTCATATCCTGTGTTCAACCTATTCAGTTGTTCAGTAAGAGGGATTAAGCAAATGCAAAATAGCAGTGGTGAGTGAGTCTCCTTGAAATATTCCACATTGTATTTTTATGTCGTCCGTTTCTATTAGCTTATTTTCTGTGTGAAGGCGCATACATGTTCTCCAGTAGCTCATCACCTTCTTGGTGAATGATAGAACTTTATTATTAATCCCAATTAACTCTAGGGATTTGATTATCCAACTGTGTGGCAACCTGTCAAAAGCTTTCTGATAATCAATCCATGCCATACACATATTTCTTTTCCTGCATTTACATTCTTGTAGTATTGCTTTTGAAATTAGCAGCTGATCTTTTCATCCTTTTGATCCGCTGCAGCACCCTTTCTGCTCTTTTGGCATCAGATTTTCATCATCCAAATATTTTTGCATACGCCCGCTTATAATAATGTCATAAGTTTGTATATCGTATGCAAACAGGTCACAGGTCTGTAATTCTTTGGATTTTCAGTATTCTCGTTTTTTGGAATAAGGAATGTTACTCCTGCCGTTAAACACTCCGGTATTTTATCTTCTTCAATCAATTTGTTAAAAAGCGCAGCTGTATGCTTGTGTGTTGCAGTAAGTTTATTATTGTTCATTATTATTATTATTATTATTATTATTACAGCACAAAAATGTAAAATTTCACAGACCAATCAACCTTGCACTGATGACAGGACTACATGAAAAATAAATATCCCGAGCAAAGTCAAACTACTTAACCAAGCTCAGGCATGCCCCCGTACTGCAAGTTCGTGAGATTTAATCTGATTATAATGAACACTAAAAAGATGTAATTTAAAAGGAATTTATACACATTTTCTGCAACCACTGTCATGTCTGACCTAGCCATTGTAGATGTACTCCCTCTCTGTACACGTCCAGGAATATCCTTATTAAATAAACTGCAAATCGGATCTACATTAGTTGTGCAATAACCTCCTCAGAAGTGACGACTCATTAAAAATTGAACTGTATCGCAACTCTGGTCTCATATCTCAACCATCACAAAACCACATGACACATCGCGCACAAATTTCAAACAACCAAGAAGACTACAAGCTCTAACATGACACTGTACGACTGTCTCCACACCGCTCCACTCTGTTGCTCCACAGCACAGATTACTGCTTCTCCACAGCAAGGAACTACACCAACCACCATCTCCGCCACGACCGCCGCAGTACATTAGGCATAGATTATACATGGCACGTAGAAACTAAATCATATTCAGTCCACCAAAATGGGAGCCATCTAAACATATACTGTCGTACTAACATGCCGTTGACACGACATCAGAGACCACGATACCAAATGTCGGTACTAACACATTTAGACCGAAGCGGCGAAGGATCAGTGCGTAGAAAAGCCAACTACTCTTTAAATTGCGCGTGCTGTATTTTAACCAGCACAAACTTACATATGTCGTTTACTGACAGGCATATTTTAAATACACAAATAAATAAATAAATGCACACACACACACACACACACACACAGACACACACATACACATACATACAAACATACATACATACACACATACATACATACATACATACATACATACATACATACATATATACATACATACAACCGTGATAGGAAAACTGACAATCGAACAGAACAATCTCATAGGAATGAATTACAAGGAAATTAGTTATTCAGCTACATATGTAAGACATCCTGTGCAAGTGCACTAATAAGCAGCAGGCATAAGAGTGAAAAACATGAAAACAATGACAGAAAACAATACAACACACAACACTGATGATGATGCAATATCCTCATGGATATGCACACATTGATGAATGGGACAATCCCATATCTTTAGTATTATCAAACCAATGAATCAGAGTGAAATACATTACAATACAAAGGAACTTCTTCAGCTGTTGGATACACATGAGTGTATGTGAACAAAGATTTCATTTGCAGCAAACAAAACTCCCCTTACTGAAACATATTTGACTATGTGAAATAAAAGTCATGGGAAAAAAAAAAAAAGAATATTTGTGATGACTAATTACAAGTAGGATAGGAAAACTTTCAACAGTAGTTTCTTTGACAATTTCTTTGGTAATTTTAAGTCACTACAACATATTTATGTGCATTAACTGAAAAGACATGCAAATGTCTGTCTGTCTTATCACATCATCTTGGAAATGCTGAAATAATAGGGGCAGGGTTGGATCAGTCAGTATAGTGATGCCCAAGCAATCATGGTGAAATTCCAGTAGATATTCTTCTCTTCTGCACCTCACCCATACTGGCAATGGTATCCCATTCTTGCAAACAAACTGGGATACACACACTGACATCGATTGCACACTGCCATCTGGCACTCGGCTTCAGGCAAATCCTGCCTTCTTGAAATATCCATATGGCATGGAGCCTTTTGCATACAAGATCATCTATACAACAAAGAATATTAGAGAAAAACTATTAAAACATGTGTAGCGTAACAGAATTTTTTGTGTATTACATGTACAGTTGAACACAACTATATTTCACCTATTGGTGCAGTAGGAATACAACTACATATTTCGGCCCTATATGTGGGCCATCTGTAGGTTATGATTTAACATACAGAGCGTCTATACAAGATGTGTGGGGTGTTCTTTTAGGGTATTGGTGGTTGGGTAGGGGGAATGAGATCTCACTGTTTCAGTAGTGGGTACCATGATCTAGGGGTGTTATAAATGAATTACCCCCAATACCCTAAAAGAACACCCCACACATCTTGTACATCTGCTCTGTAAGTTAAATCACAACCTGAAGATGGCCCACATATAGGGCCGAAACATGTAGTCATATTCCTACTGTACTAACAGGTGAACACACCTCAAAAAATATGTAGAGTAAAGCTTAAGTCAACAGATGTGCATAATGCTGAACTACATGTGTACCAAACTGTGTAAATGTACAGCGTCTAGTTGTTTAGAAAAAGGCATCCAAATCTGATAAAACCAACATACAGAAGATATGGCATGAAATGCTGCTTTTATGGAAGGATATACATCATTTGCACCTGAATCGTGGCTTACTTCCAGGTAAAGTTTTGTTACATTAATTAAATTTGGTACAAGGACAGCTTGGAATATGTTCATTGGGAAAATCTGAAGTAAATGTGAAGATTAAACTGGATATAAGAGATTGCTTCTGATGGTGATAAGCAAATGACAGTGGCTGTAAAACTTTGTTGGTTTTCACAGAAATTATAACTCAGCTTCTACTGCTTTACTAGTGTTTTCACCAGCCTCCAATTTCAGATATTTGCAATGTGTCTAATGTGGAAGACAATAAGTCATCAGATTCTATAAGAAGCAATTTTTCAAATATTTTATTATGAATTTGTTAAGGAAATGCAAGATTTAGGAATTTTGTTCACATGAAGGATATCTGAAGTAACATCTGCAATTAACGTATCCTGTTTGGCCAAGGAACGGTGCATTCCCTCAGTTGCACGTTTTGAAATAAAATTGGCACCAGTGATTTTAAAGGAAGGAAATATTTTAACATTGTATACTACACAAACAAGCAATTTTTTTGGCCCTTTGACAATTTTGGGGCCAGTTGACAAACTTTTTTCAGTACTGGCCTATTCATTTAAAACTACTTAGGTTGTATCTTAGTTTACCTGTACAATGAACACCAGCACCATGTCCACTGTTTAATTACTTGTTTGAAATTTTTGAGTTTGTTTTACTGATCTAAACATGCTTGAAATCTCAGCAACATAGTAACAATATCTATGTTAAGAATTGTTTTTATCTGTAACCCATGGTTTTGAAATTAAGTGTGACTTCCTTTCAAGTAACCTCATGGTTAAGCAGGCATTTCAGCAATAGAGCACCTGCAGATATCCTGTAACAGGATGGCGAACTTCCTTAGCCCTTCCAATTTTCTCTCCGTCTTAGTTTTGAGGTGTAATACCCCCGTTGTGTGTTTAAACTATGAGGGGAGGTAAATTCTGTCAACACCTGATGATGGCCGCTATAGGCCGAAACATGTAGTTTTTCTATTGCTAATAAACACCATCATTTAGCCACACATTCATGGTTGTGTTTTTGACTGAATTTACCTGACCTTATAGTCTCCGTCTTAGCTTTCAGAAGGCTTGAAATGTAAGGACGTTCTCAGAGAGACTAGACCAAAAGTCCTCTTTATATTCATAGGAACGGCAGTTACGCAAACTTTGAACAGAGACAAATATGTGACGTTGTTTCCCTGTGCACTTTTACTGTACAGAGCCGTGCGTTCTGTAAGAGAAATATAGGAAAGCAGACAAATTTCATATTACACCTATCTCCAGAGATTATGTATGATATTGTACAAATTTTACAGGCCAGGATTCGAATCCAAGTGTGGGATAACGTCCAGGCCGAGTCTGGGGCCCACCCAACCTCTAATCGAATGAGTACTAGGGTGCTCTCATGGGGGTAAATCAGCCGGGACACCAAGATAATTGCTCACCTCCATCTATGCATCCATATATATGAATCCATCTATGCTGAGTCTATGAATGAGTGCATCTAGAAATCTTCTCACCCTGTATGGCTTTAGGACTTGAAGAGGGACAACTTTACCTCTTGTAATACAGCCTGGTGCCTAGTCATAGAAATATTCTAAGTTAACAAATTCGGTTTTACTCTAATGCATTCATTTGCTCGAAAACAATTATTGGGTCATGGGAAGTTTCATTGTGTAAAACTTTAACTCTGAAGACCAACGACGATTTTTACCTATATGAGAAAGACAATGTTTATTTATGTGATTCTGTGTGTCCCTTCCTAACAATGTTCAAGAATGACTGATGTACATGACTCACCGATTGTTGCTGGCGCGCGTGCTGTCCCTCGATGTATGGAACCTACCTTTGGTTGTCCATCGATGTTAACGTCTGCGCATTCCTCCTCTTGCCATGGTTTTGTGTTCGAAGTCCTCCGTCCGATGCATGTTGGATTGTTGCAAACTTTGACAAAATCATTACAGCACTATTACTATCACTAGAACTTGGGGTTTGGTATTCAGATCACACATCACTAAGCACAGAACGAACAAAACGAACACTAATTTGCGGAGGGTCCACGCGAAAAAAAAAAACTAATCACTGAAAACACAATTCTAGACTATGAAGAACGCCACAAAAATACGCGATGTGAGAACTTTCATTCACTTCACAAACACTTTCGAAAGCAATTCATACATTCGACGCACAGACACTCCCGAAAACAAGAGATTTTTTTTTTTATATTCGGGTCACTAAAACTCCGGGAAAAAAATTATATTCGGTGCACGAACACGTCGGGGAAAGCAAGAATTTTTGTATTCGGCGAAAGAACACTCCCGAAAATAAGACCGAAATTCTGAAGCGACAGGAAATCAGTGCCTGCTTGTCTGCCGGTCTGTCTGCTACCTGCCCAACTGGCGCGATTACGTTCTTTTTAAAAAAAACTCCTTATTTTGGCCGATACCAAAGATTTAGAGAAATACCTACCTTTGTAGAAATTTGTTGTCACAGCGTGACTGAATATTAATATTAAACTTGAATACAAAATTTAAGCAATTGTTACCAGACGATTAATGCTTCACTTCTATACGTTAACAAATACCTGGTACAGGTTATAATTTGCATATAGTGTATTACCTACACAAACAGTTTCAATTAAGTAATTAAAAATGCAAATAGTCAACTGGCTGCTAACGTATACCGTTTTCAATTAGGGAGTCTGGAAATACTTTACACAGTGAGAATAAAACGTCAAGGAGAAGTCTTTCTAGTTCCGACATCATTGTATTGAATAGGAAAAGAGCAAATTTCGTATCTGAGACCTTCGTGACACGTGCTGTAACCAGAAAAAGTTCACGATAGTCTGAACAATTCATCGAAAGGGTGGCACGATTTGCATACAGAACTGTGTGCAGAAACTTCTTCAAAAATGTCACTTTAGAGGTACGGCAATACTATAATAAAATGAAATGACTGCCCAGTTGTGAATTGGATTTTACTCGTTCAAGACTCTGAATAGCTGATTAGTATCGGTGCTGTTGAAGTAGTCTCTTCTTGCTGACGAGCTGGGTGCCATTATGTCAGTACTTCGAGCAATTACGACAAACTAAGTTTTAATAATAATAATAATAATGCCCAAGCCAGTGTGTGAAGAGGGAGATGTTACAGTGTTGTGGAATCAAGCAGTACATACAGACAGAGAAGTTACAGCAAATAGGCCAGATATAATAGT
>Ga0123354_10018691_pt1 | contig 10875 bp, 6 predicted proteins | sample TergutLab28metaG_2_FD_97872 | JGI IMG/M metagenome (GOLD analysis project Ga0123354, IMG submission 97872) | Labiotermes labralis P4 segment gut microbial communities from Petit-Saut dam, French Guiana - Lab288 P4 | ecosystem: Host-associated > Arthropoda: Insects > Digestive system > Gut ... | reverse complement strand
GTGCATCTCAGTATAATCTTAGTAATTAACCAACTCAATGCACAAAATCTTGTTTTATAATAAGTGTATTATATGGCTCTACATGTTTCGAGCACTATGTGCTCATCATCAGGAGTTCAAAATTGTATTATACAGCATCTGGTATGATCACACCTGTAAGTGGCCGTCCCGTGCACAGGTTGACAGAGCCCTCTCTCAGCCTGTGCACGGGACGGCCACTTACAAAGTGTGATGATACCAGATGCTGTATAATACAATATTGACCTCCTGATGATGAGCACATAGTGCTCGAAACATGTAGAGGCATATTATAAACTTATAAAACAATAATTTGTGCATTAAGCTAGTTAATTACTAAGACTGTGTCAGACTGTTGCAGCACAGTGAAACGTACCATAATAAAGTAAAGAAGAGAGCAGAACCTCTTTTCTGGTTTTACAACGATGGTGAACTAGGCCTGAACAGAGCACTGTGCACTTTTGAGTGTATTCTCGTTTTCATTCTTGAAACGTCCTTCAGTAATTTCATTTACTCCACCGGGCTAAAGAAAGACCTGTGTATATCTGCAAAATGTGGAGTCTGTTCGTAAGTATGACGTATGAATCTTCCACGCTGACAGCGCGTTAACTGCAAGGCAGGTATATATACCGCACATGTACTGCACACAGTTAACACTGCACTTGCACACACGTCTAAAACTGTCGGCGTAATTGCCACAAAACATAGACTGGCTCAAGGCAATATGTGGATTAGAAACATCCAATAAGGCGTTCTGCCTTATGTTTATTGGACCGTACATCATTGTAATAGCTGAAGAATAAAAGACCAATTTGATGTCACTTGCTATTTTATTGTGCTTCAGCCTGCAACACGGACACTTGTCGAACCCAACCGCACCAAATCTCCAACACACAACAAACCGAGAACAAAACAACCGATGTGGTAATTCAACAGCAAAGTCGCAAGCTCCTGATAATGGATATATTAATGTCCGAAACATGTTGAACACATAAGAAGTGAAATAAAATGGCAAGACACATCAAGTTGGTCTTTTATTCTTCAACAGTTCTGCCTGTTCAAGTGCCGACACAGTTTCAAACTGGCCCTAACGTTGTTGCTTTTATCACAACGACGGGAGAAAATTCTCATAATAAAACCAACTAGATGCAATAATTTCTGAATTTTATTTTTGGAATAAAACTCTACATGTTTCGGACAGTTCCTCTGTCCTGCTCGGAAGCTGTCAGCAAACCTGTATGACATATACCATTGCTGTGTGTACAGTGAAAAACTCCTGATGATGGATAGAGGAACTGTCCGAAACATGTAGAATTTTATTCAAAAAATAAATTTGAGAAATTAGTGCATATAGTTGTTTTTATTGTAAGAATTTATCACTATGCACGGTCACCTGAACGTCAAACGGCAGAAAACTAAGGCTCATGTAGGAAGACCGACTGTAGTTACAGCAAACAATGTATTTGATACTACGTGTAGGGCGAATTACAAGTCTAAATGCACGCAGAATTTACATAAACTTCACGCTCTCCACAAATAACTACGTTAATATACTCGTATATGCTATTTTGAGAAGGGAACAGAGCTACAGCTAACTTTAATAGTATCCTGCAAGAAACCCGTACAGAACCTCCGCCCCTTAAACACTTACACCACTACAAGCAGTGTAGCACACCACCGGTAACGTTGAAGTGGCTCGGTATGGCCGCCTTACATTGTCGACATAACCACAGTTAGTGAACGAGCCGATTTATAGACGTTACGTGAACAGTGACCTTACTGAACCCAACATGCAGCTGCTTTTTGTGCTCTAATTGCATGGGCTTTAGTCTAACCGATTAATATGCATTACTCTACACGCTCGAACCCATTTAACATTAACAAGTTACACTTTTTCAACGCTTCAGACATGTCCACCCTTACGCGACAAATCCTCCTATAAAACAATGATATACTTCACACAGAATTCCAACAACCATGAACACAAAATCACAGTTTTTCCTACCAATAAACTGCCTCATTGGGGAAAAATTCTGACGTTTCGGAAGTTAACATCACTAGTCTCCATGTATGACGCCAAAAAAGACGGTCTCTGAAACGTCGAATTTACTACGTCATACCCACGCAGCTAATCACCAGCGAATAATTCAACAAAAACATTTATTTTGAGGCGTCCTTTCGACTATGATTAGAGAGGTTAACGCCTGTACCTTGCTTTTCCAGGGCAACAATGGTTACGCGAACGCGCCTCAATGTTACATTTATATGCACATTGCCTGTCTTGTTAGTCTTGCTCTTCTGCGATTTATTCCACGACGCTCTCAGTGTCACGCCTGACAAGAGACGGAGTGGAAACGATACAGAATGAACGCTCGTGGTCTGATGGAGGTACTATTTCGGCGTGTGCCTGGACAGACTGCGAACCACGGAAAAACTGCGACATCCGGCGTATTGGCCCAGATTCCAAAACGGAAACCCAGCCCTCACTCCCCAAACAAAGCGTCACACCTAAGTTATCGTGCTCGGTGCTTCCATTATTGCTTTGTCTGTCAACCCCTGTTCATCGCAGCTTACAGTTCGGCTCATCTGTGTTTTAACCCTTTAAACGCCGAGTTAAATCCCATCTGCCATCTGCTGCCATTATTAGGGGCTCACCATATTTTCCACGTTAGCAGGATAAGGGTTAAGCACGTATCTCTCCACTCAGGGTTGCACAAAACCCGCGCGCCACGTCGCCGTGGCTACCATATGTTGCGGAGTGGCCCTGACCGTTTGTGAATCTCTACTTTCGAACTTCCTTTACGCCACCATCCCGATTCTTAGAATTTTAAGGTGTCTCCTGGGTTTTTGGAACACTTGTGCACACCCGATTCCACCAATAATTAAACACCGTGCATCATTCAAGTACCACCGAAATTATACAACAACAGCAACTGACAGCGTGGCCAAATAAAAAAATGTAATCCCGTCCCTTTGGTGACGTACTGGTCACAACCAACAAACTGCAATTGTATCTGTTGTCTTTTATGTTGTCCCTCACCCACCCTCAAGCAAGAATGTAATTTGAATGTTTCAGGACAGCGTGTTTAGGAAGAGGAAGAAAGAAAGACAGTGGGCCGGAGAAATCGCATTTAGATGAGCTTCATAATTTATACGCTCCACCAAATGCAATTAGAATAATCAATTCAAGGACAGTGAGACGCTCGAAGCATGTATCACAAACAAACGTGACAACAGAGGCGTGAGAATTTGTAGTCGTAAAATCTGAAGGCAACGGACTACTTGGGATACGTGTACCTAGGCACAAATGGGAACATAATATCAAAATGTGCCTCAAAATACAGTGTTGACAAGTGTGGACTATAGTCACGTAGCTCGGGACAGTGGCAAGCTGTTGTGAATGCAGTAGTAAGCCTTCGTTTCAAATGAATGAGGAACACTAATGGTCTCGCGAAATGGTTATGGACTTCTCAAGGAATCCGCTCATAAACTTGGGATCTTTATGAAGTGTGTTGAAATACGTACAGAGTTCGCTAATCTTCTTAATCTGGAGCAATATACACATAAGAAAACAAATTTAATGAGTATAATACCAAATGTTATCAAAATACGTTCATCACGAACTGATATTTACAGACATTCCTCCAACTGAGAGTCTTAAAATATCTAATTACTGTACATGGATTTCCGACGCTTAAGAAAACATTCATTTAAGCGCCAGGCCCTCTCCACCCTTCCCCCTCCGCGTCGCTGTTTTGTTTCCTGAAGAGGGCCCAGAACAAGAAAGAAGAATCTGCTAACTAAAATAGAACGGCTACGTTATCTGGTTACGGGCTGAACAATCCGGAGTTGGAATCCCGGCAGAGACGAGGGATTTGTCTTTTCCCCAGTCCGGCTCTGGGGCTCACCCAATGTCTTATTCAATGGGCACCGAGTTTTTTCCCAAGGTACAGCACCCGGGCCTTCATCTGACCACTCACCGTCCACATCAGTGCCGAGCTTAATATGAGTGCAGCTGTAACTTGGCCCCCCCAAGTTGCCTTCATACCGCGGAATCTCTACCATGTTCAAAAAGAACAGATGTTGACCACTCAGAAAATGAATCAATCCCCTACGCCTCTTCCAATTAAAATGCACCATCTTAATTTAAGTACATACGTTATCAGAGACATTTTTAGTTAGTACCAATATTACATGAAATAAGCTTAATTTTTTCCATGGCGCAACATCACCTAGTGGGCCAGGGACTCCTAATTATCGAAGCTTCGCGATCACACTCAGGCACAACTACAGACGGTAGGACTCCTCTGGACGAGTGACCAGCCCGTCGCAGAGACCACTACCTGACAACACACAAGAGAGAGAGACATTCACGCACCCGGCAGGACTCGAACCCGCAATCCCAGAAAGCGACCGGCCGCAGACCCACGCCTTAGACCGCGCGGCCACCGGGGTCGGTAAACAAGCTTAATACTTAAGTAAATTCACAGCGTAATGTCACACCTAAACCTGTATGTTACATGTTACTGCATCGTGATTTTAAGTTCAGACCATTGCCACCACTCCATTAAACCCATCAAAGCAATCCTCATATTCAACATTTAGTTTACAACAAAACCTTCAATTTACAGTTTCTGTATATCGCTGCGTCATCCAGAAAGACAGCTAACGCGTAAGTAAGAGTACGCCTGGACATACAGCTGTGCGTGATGCAGCAAATACTACTTGCCACGCCTGGAATTCGTACGACGAATGCACGGAACTACGAAGTGAGAACCATGCATTAATTTCATTACAGATGGCAGTCCTGTACATATTGTGAGTGAGAATGGCAAAGGTTGGTCGGGTTTCCCATCTGAAGTGCGCTGGATCGTCTGTAATGAGTTCTGTACGTGAAATACTGACATTCGAATGCCCCGTGTCAACAGCTCGCTATTCATAAGCAAGCTCTCTGCTCTCAGGGTGGCTAAATCTGTGGCACTGCGGTGTTCGGAGACTGTAAAGGTCTTTCACAAAATAAAACCCTTGTCCTCAAATAATATGAGCTAAACACCTGCAGGCATACGGGAAAAAGTGGAATCTTGTTTGAATACGTGTAGACCACCTTGATCTCCTAACTTCACTTAATTCGAATTTTGCCTTTTAACCATTACGACCTCTGACGTCCGACTTCCCAGGAACGGTCTACTTCCTAAGGTACAGTTGCAACAGCACACAAAATATTGTTTTAACGTTCGATATCTCGAAACTCTTATATCAGAATGCGGCTCAAAACACGTGTGTCGAGCAGACCTAGGCCCTCAAAGAAATGTGCCTCACCTTACTGCACATCATTCGACGAAGTGGATGCGCCCATTCATGAGACTCCCGTCCAAAAAGAACAGAACATTGTTTCTGAGCGTGGCACGAGGTTCTAATCTAATCTTAATGCTGGAAACACAATAGTCAGAGCAATAAAACCACAGGCGACCCACAAGCGAGTGCAGAAGCAGCGAAACGAGAGAAGTCTGGGATCTATTTTAGGCCGAGCGACATTAGAGGTGTGCAAGGATGTATATCACTTGATCTTTAAAAGGCAACAGAGTAAAATGCCATCGGCCCGTCTCTCCCTCTCCTGGTTTCGACCCACAACAAACGGGCTACGTCCCTGCTACATATTCATGACTGGCGTGCCACCTATCCTTGCTTCATCTGTCCCTTCACTCTCTAACAGAAGCAGTAGTCGGGTTTACGACACAGATTCATGGCGAACCGATCATCGCAGTGGCAGAAATGATCAATAATTTTTAGTCAGTACTGCGTGGCCACAGGACATCCTCAAAAATGTCCGCACACAAACACCCATCGTCAAAGAGGTACAAACCGTTCGCAATGACGACACAAACGTGGCGGAAATGCCAAAAGAACGTCAAAAAAGTGTCAGGATAGTAATAAATATGAGATTCGGATACGACGTCGTAAAGTCTGATCGGGCAAGAACTGAACCACAGACGCAAGTGGTTACTACATATACCGCCAGATTTAACGGTATCAACTGGACTTATGTACGCAGCACGATTTTTAAAACACGCAGGAGTTATTTTCTTGAACACCACCAACCGGATGGTCTTTAAAACGGACTTACAGCGCTCTCTGCCGGATACTAACCGTTATCTTCACGTATAACGTAGAAACATTTTGAAGTGGTTAAGGAGCATCCGAAATAAACATCTCTCGACAATCTGCCCCTAGACGCCATAATATATAAGGGAGAAAGGGAATACAGCTCCGTTCGTTCTTATCCTCAGCACTAGATGAAAATGAGTGGTCAGCCTCAAGCCGCGGTCGTTTTGCCCCCAGGGAAAGCCCCCGTTTCCGCCTGAATAGGGGCCACGTGGGCCCGAGGGCCAGTCTAGACGTTTGGTGTAAGAAAAAAATCTCCGACCCTGCAGGGATTCGAATCCCAGATCGTCCAGTCGGTAGCCTGGGGATTAAAGTAGAACATTCGGTAAAGACAGGAAGGACGCAACATTTCATTTTCACTGAAAACATTTTTCTTTTATTTTAAGTACTTCTGCGATGACTGTACTTTGACCTACGAACTGCTGCGACTGGCCTCTCGCATCCACCACCACCAGCCGCTGCAAGTGTTTTTACAATGACCTGCTTACAGCTGGTGCAAATCGTTTTATTTATTTAATCGTTCCTACATTCATTTATTTATTTTTCGTTTATTTAACCTTTTAAAGCCTGCTTGTTACAGGATGCACCAACAGGTTTAACATTCAAGAATTGTACGCTCTGTCCACACAGTGGATATATGCGTTTTGTATTTATCTGAGAACAAACAGCGACTTGTGCCACTTACAGCATAAACTGATTGGTTTTTATAACCGAGATGAAAAGTGTTTACAGCGCAGTACGGGCTTGGCCTTTAAATAAAGCGGTCTGCGCTTCGTGTTTAGAAGGAAAACGATACTGGGCAAAGCATAAGCCTGTGATTATACGGTGTCGAATTACAAAATCAGTTAATAACGAACTACTATGCTGTGAAACAGCGTGGACTGGCCTAATTTATTTTTTATCCGGAAAAAATAATCAGGCCATGAATCATCTCAGATAAGATGCAAGGATTTCCGAGACACGAAGCAGAAGTGCCAGACTACCCGGCAGTGACTTTCTGATGTCCACATTATTATGACTAAAATCACGGTGTGCGTTTTGTAACCTCTTCCTTCCTGGGATGTTAACAGTCGCTCAGGTGCTCAAGAACTCACCGCCTGGTATGGAACTAGAAGGACTATTGTTACGAGCGTGTTGACAAATCCACTATGGGGTGCTGTTCTAAACCAGGTAAGTCCAATCCATACTCACTTTACTTTCTCAAGATCCATTTTAATAATAATATTCCACCTTCTGATGAAATCCTTCTGCCAAGTGGCCTCTTCTCTTTCAAACTTTCCGATAGGTTGGAATTTGCTAGTATTTCTCATTTCGTCACTGTGCAGGCACTACAGCGTTCATCTTGATTTAATCACCTTAAATATTTCGTAAAGAATAACATTATCGATTTTCCCTTTATGCTGTTTTCTCCAGTTCCTGATAATTTGTCTATTTCGGTAAGAATATTATCTTCGGCGAACTAATCTCGTCCTACGACACTAATGATAACTCGGACTGGGTTCCAATGCGCGCATAACAGGTAAAAAAAGGTAAATAGGTCCCACTACAGGCCCGAGGTGCCCAGAGGGTTCCAGGAAGTTAAGGTTCCCAGGTTACGTGACAATGGCCCAGGATGGTGGTAATGTTGTCAGCCTTACCCACCGGCCGCAAAGCACAGTGAAGTGCACCATAAACACTACTGGTGTGTGACAAAAACAGGGCACAGTGTTAGTGCAGTAATCACCGCCAACAAAGGAAAAGACAGTGCGTAAGCAAACAAAAACTAAACAGGCAGAACCGCTGGGTGACAGCTGAAGTTAATATTCAATTAGCAACTTAAGTCACAGCAAAATAGCTGGTTAGTCTTAAGACTGGGTGTTACTGTAATTAAGCACCGATATGTCGCTTAATAATAATAAAAAAAATTGACACCGGTCGTTCTTTAAATCATGCTACTGCTACTCTAAGGGGTGGGAATAAGGCAGCAACCGGCAGCGAAAATAACTACGTGGGCAGCACAAAAATCAGTCACGAAGTTTTCTGGAACCAAATGAAGAATCATTAGTGAAAACAGTCTGACGAACCGTCTACGAGCTGCGAATGAAGGGAGAAGATCGTGTGCTTAATGCCTGGTTGTCAATGTAAATACCTGTGTAACAACAGTGTCCCAGCTTTGTTTCTTGATGCCACAAATCTGTTACAGGAATAGACACTTCCTGTTGTCTTTATCAACACGAACATTAATAATAAATGTCAGTCTTCGTTAGATGGAAGGTCTCACCACCGAGTGTTACCTGACATGCAAAGTTTTGAATGAGACGCTTAAACATGGGCTAGTTAATACATGGTTAAACCCAAATTCACATTCCCCACCAGGACAGACCTTAACGACGCGTCCTAAAGACTTCATCCCAAAACCCAACCTGTCAGCTCTACTCTGTCGTGAAGTTAAGTCTAAATCAGCCACTTCCACTCAGATTATTCATACCCTTTTCACAGTTCCTATTCAAACACGACACTGCGTTACACTGCAGTCCCACTAACGACCTTCAGAACAACTTATGCGTGGCAAGGATCAGCCTTAAAACTGTCATGACGATTTGGATTAAAAGACCAGGCTTACGTACCGAAGATGAAAACGAAATGGCAGTACACTGACGTTTAGAAGGCAATGGAGCCGCTCGGGTAAACAGTGAGGTACAGAACGTCACGACAGACGAGACACTGGTTGAACTTGTGCAGTGAACCGGCGGGATTACGGATGAAGAAGAATTTAAATAAGATTGACTTGAACAAATCAGCGGGTTTTCCTCCCTCCTCCTACCCCCTCCCCTTAATAGGCAGGCAGCTGCATACATACATACACACACACACACACACACACATACATACATACACACCCATACACACACATACACACACGCACGCACTTACACACATACACATACACACACACGTGCGCACACACACACATACACATATGCACGCACGCACACACATAAGTAACAAACATACACATACGCACGCACACACACACATACACGCGCGCGCGCACACACACATACACGCGCGCGCGCACACACACATACACATACGCGCACACACACACACACATACGCGCAGTTGCTGTTTAAGGCCAGGCAAGATCCATTCACAACCGAATCAAATGTTGTAATGGAAGTTGTGCGTTACTATACTTGCATTTTGCTACATGCTGAAGCGTGGGACGAAAACAGCGATTCCCGGGCTTAAATCTCGGAACGGCCGCCCCAAGATGGAACATACACAAGGTAATATGGTTTACAGATATACATCAGATGAGGAGGGGCGACAGTGTCCCCAATAGGATGCACATTGCTACGTTCAAAATTACTTGAAACCCGCGATTTGATACGCAGCATGGAGTTTCGGGGTAACTTGGCTCCAGGCTGTCGCCTGTTTCTTATTTCTCAACGGCCTGTAAGAAGTTCACAACGATAACGAAGACTGGAGAAAAATGCTACCATCGGCTTAAACACCGGCCCACGACATTCCGTGGGCGCACACACACCATCCTCCCTCAGGTATCAGACACAGCAATAAGAAGTTCAAATCCCGCCGGTTTTCGATGGCGGTGGTTACAGAGAACAAGTTGAGAAGAAGAGGTAGAAAAAAGAAACACAGACGGAGCAAAATAAAAATGGCAAATGGGCAAAAAAGAGACAAAAGAAACAGTGGGAGAGATAATGGAAGAGAATATGTTGAAAAGAAGAACGAAAGAAGATAAAAGGGAAAAACATAAGACAGGAAGAATAAATTTAAAACAATAAAAGACGCAGGAAGGAATAACGAAAATTAAGGGGGAGAAACAAGGAGAAAAAAATTAATACAATAAAGAATCATACATCCGTAATACACTTCCAGTTAACACATGAAACTATATGCAAGCCAACAAATTACTCGTTCACAGTCGAAACTAACAGACTTCGTCAAATCTTACAGGCAATTTTAACCTTTCACCTGAGATATAAAATTTAGTAAACTGAAGCAACGAACATTACGTCACTCATCATTAAATTCAGAGCTCGAAAACAAAAGAATCCGCCATTACAGATCCTTCACATCATTCAGCGGCGTGGTTAAAGGCTTGCACATTTGATACGCCTATATCTTGCTGTAAGCGTTAAAACCTCAAATTACTTAATTAGGAGCGTTCGTATGGGGGGCGAAAAACACCTATTATTTTCGCCATGTCCGTCCGTCTGTCTCTCTCTGTCCACGCGTATCAGCGTATCGCCCACTAGAAGGAATTTCATTAAATTTAACATTGGTACTGTTCACGAAAATCTGTCGAGAAACGACATATTTAGCTCGACAATACATATAGAGTAAGGCTGTGCTTCCATGGCAAGGCTTTATCATACTTATTACGTCGTTTGCACGTCAGCAACAGAACGGGAACACACTGTTGCGATGCCATGTCAACTGTGGTTACAAGAGCGCGTCCCAAGTTTACGTTCTATGTACCCCGCCTACCCCGTTCATGATAGGTCCAATGGATCTTTCATACAGTACATTGTGCATGACTTAAAAACCATCTAACATAATGAGATAGGGTATACAGGGTGTTTCACGACTTTAGGGCATAACTGCAGGAGGTGATTTCCTAGGTCTTTGTGATCAAAAAAGTTCATATAAACATGTGTCCGATTTTGGACGGTTACGGAGTTATGACCG
>Ga0123354_10018689_pt1 | contig 10875 bp, 5 predicted proteins | sample TergutLab28metaG_2_FD_97872 | JGI IMG/M metagenome (GOLD analysis project Ga0123354, IMG submission 97872) | Labiotermes labralis P4 segment gut microbial communities from Petit-Saut dam, French Guiana - Lab288 P4 | ecosystem: Host-associated > Arthropoda: Insects > Digestive system > Gut ... | reverse complement strand
TGGGGAAACCGGAGGGAAAGAGACCACTGGGGAGACCTAGGCGTAGATGGGTGGATAATATTAGGATGGATCTCCAGGAGGTGGGATGTGGGTATATGGACTGGATTAGGCTGGCCCAGGATAAGGATAGGTGGCGGACGCTTGTGAGTGTGGTAATGAACCTTCGGGTTCCGTGAAATGCGGGGAATTTCTTGACTAGCTGCAAACCAGTTAGCTTCTCAAGAAGGACTCCGCACCATGGAGTAAGTAAGTATTCTTTAAGTTACATGAGTGTAATAATATTCTTTGATGAACAGATATGAAACATATAGAGTTCATTTTGCAAGCACCTACAAGAAGATGGCACTACAGTGATACCTGCCTAGAACGGAACTGCAAAGGACCCAATTTTTCCCATTACAGGCAGGTTAAGTTTCGCACACGTGCTTGAAATTTCGATCACCGGGACTATAAAGGTTTTCGGCTACAGACATTTTTCATTATGCCCAGGTTTCGTTTGAGACCAGTTTCACTGCATTTACTCCTATAACGTAAAATGCAAAGACCACTATAAGTACAAATTACGAATAAAGTAAATATACAAGAACTGAGGTTTTCACTTGCTCTTCTACCCTGAAGATGTTGACAGTAGATTCCTGTGGAAAGCTCATACCTATCTACCAAACTACACGGCATTACAGCTAAGAGGATCACATCTTAAAAGAGAATGTAACTTCCGCCCATTCGTGTTTTTCACACGATAGAGAGGCATGAGGTTTCTCTACCGCATTTTCTTTCAGTTCAACACTTTGCCAGATTCCCATAGTGGCCGGTCCACGCGGCTGTATTAGACAACGAATGTGCTGGTCAGTACAACAGTCGAGGATACAGAAACATGCTGGCTGGTTGGGTCTATAATATGAAAGACCCCCAGTAAAAAAAAAAAAAATAAAATAAAAATAATACGGGCTCAAACACTCGAAGAAATTTTGTCCCAACACCAAATTTGAATTACGCATTCCTGAAGTTTCACACTGCCTGAACTGTCTTGTAACCTTCTCATACATAGCACGACAGAGACATCATTCGTCATATTTAATATTTCACAAAATTAAATAAACATCCGACATAATTTATGGGAACTTATGAGTTTCACATCTGGAGATAAACCTCTGTAATTTGAATATACTGACGCACTCTCAAAAATTATTGATTAGATCTCATTTACCTTCTGCAATATAACACATTTTTATCTAAATTTTAGTACAGCTATATGACTAGTGAGTGTGTGATACACATTAATATTAACCACATAAAACTTTAAAGCATGCTTTAATAACTTTGGTTTTAACAACACAGATAACAGGAACAAATATCTCACTAACGAAAAAAACAAGTAATTCAAATGGACTCTGAAAACAAACGCATGAACATAAACATTTCATTGCACACATTTCGTCACGAATTTCTGCTTTAATACAAAATTATAGTGCACTTTATTATGAAAAAGGTGCATACGCAGGGTGAATTGTGTTGCTTATATTAAAGAATGGGGTGAGTGTGGATCCTACCGCGTCTTCTACAACACAAAGTGTATTCCATGTGATTTCCCACGGGAACGATATTGGACACCGCACACAGTACGAGCCACTCCATCATATTCGTGGCATCGATAACACTGCACATTAAAAGGGGATATATCCTTATCTCACCCCGCAGCAAAGAAAACTGCCGTTCGCCTATGTTCAATCATTTCTATACGATATGCTCCTGAATAACCATAAATTATTTGATGTCATCGCATGATTATTACTTCACGTCTGCTAACAAATTACATGTCTTCATTTTATCATGTGATAAAGGATACTGTTACTTATAAAATGGCTACTAAGTATTGATGCAAGTTTCACATGTGACCCGCGTTGCTAGTGGAGTCTTCTACAGAATTTATATTAGATCTTCGACAGTGGCGGTATAATATTCAGCACTCCAGCTTCATATTCTGGAAAATGCAGTTTCGAATCTCAGCCTAGAAACATTCCCCTCTCATACAGTATTCGAAATTTTCCTCACTCGTAAATATCTGATTAATATTATTATTATTATTTGTATAGTAATTTACAAAATTTATACATAAATGTTTCTCTTATATACTTTGCCTGCATCTCTCCTCTTTCTACTTGTACCTAACTAAACATCTTTTCTTTTAGAACTGACGAGAATAGTGCATGGATATTGTGCAGTGTACCACAAACCATGTCAACAGTAGTTATTTGCTTAAAAGGTAATTATGCGTCGATAATCTAAAGAGCGAGGAGTTAGAACCCCATTCCGCTCTTCAAATTCAAAGTTATTGTTTGTACAAGATCACGTATTCTCCATTCTTTTCAGTGTCGGAATACGACGTGCTATGAAGTTCAACGTGTGGGTTGCTGGGTATTTCACATTACATTGGACCGACATGGAACTTAACTATATGCGGTGCTTTGTCAGTTTAAGCCTGGGCCTTTTCTGAATGCCACAGATTAGATTAGATTAGATTAGATTAGATTAGGTAGTGTTAGAACAGAAGTGGTTCATCTGATGTTTATTGGACCGTGTATCATTGTGATAACTAAAGAATAAAAAACCAACTAGATGCCACTTATTATTTTATTGTACTTCTTATAGGCTCAACATGTTTCGGGCATTACTATGCCCATCATCAAAAGCTAGCGACTATGTTGTTGATTATCACGTTGGTCGTTTTGTTCTTGGTTTGCTGTATGTTGGAGGTTAAGTGCGGTTAGGTTGGAGTAGTGTCTAGGCTGCATGCTAAAACCCGGACACTACTCCAGCCTAACAGCACCTAACCTCCAACCTACAGCAAACCAAGAACGAAAGGACCAATATGGTAATCAACAACATAGTCGCGAGTTCCTGATGATGGGCATAGTAATGCCCGAAACATGTTGAACCTATAAGAAGTACAATAAAATAATAAGTGGCATCTATTTGGTTTTTTATTCTTCAGAAGCGGTTCACGTCTTTCGCGCTACTTCGACATTAATTATATGTGGCATACAATAATATCTTATAAACAGAAGCATAACAAAAATCACTCTTTAATTGAATAATAATAATTACGAACGTAGTCGCACGAATAGCTGCAGGCCACTCATGTACAAAGTGTTGCTATGCATACGGGTGGGGAAACTTTCACTTACCTAGCACACTAATATGAGGCAGACATTAACTGACATGTCTGAAAGTGACATTTGAAGGTCGATTGATTCTGGCACCGGGGACAATATTGTACCTTAACAGAAAATAGCAAAATAGCGCGATTAATATACAGCTCACACCAATGGTGGAGATTACAGCCCTACTGGCCTTGTCCGCGAAAGTGTGAAAGCTGAAGCGCACCCAATACACCATTTCAGCTCAAAAACTTTTCGACAATCTGCCAAAAACGCGTTTTGTAAATAAATTACGAAGACTACTTTCGTTCAGTCTTGTTATTATCCAGGAGCTATAAATTAATACTCTCCAGCCCAGTGGCTGCGCGGTCTAAGACGTGGGAGTGAGGTCGCTCGCTTGCTGGGATTGGGGGTTCGAATGTCTGTGTCTTGTCAGGTAGAGGTCTGTGCTTCGGGCTGATCACTCGTCCAGAGGAATTTTACCGAGTGTGGTGTGTCTGAGCGTAACCTCGTAAGTTCAACGATCAGGAGGGCTAGGCCCAATAGGGCTGGGGCTCCATGGAAAAAGAAATTAATACTTACACTGAAGGTAGCTTTTCTCGGAGTGAAGTACAGTAGCTTTATCGACAGGTCCCAGATTTTCGGAAGAAAGCCGGTGCAGTAAATACACCGTGCTATATGGGATCACAGCCGAGAACAAAGCCAGTATATCGCCATTGCCTTTAAAACCACCAACACGACCGCATAATTGCCAAGACTACTTAGCTACCCATTTTCAACTGGAGACCTCCCGAAATTTAAACGCTTGATTTTCGCTGTTATTACATTCCAGTGTTTTTTTTACACAGGAACATTTCTTATACATAATTTCTAGGTGTGTTTATGGCCTGTCTTCCCACTAATGCCACATACTCAGCCGTATTTCTTACTAGTTATCGAAGTCAAAACGAATTTCGAAAAATTATTTCGCATTGCGGCTATTTTTTTTTCACACTGCCTGCTTTTCAAGTATATATTACTACACAGCATTTCAGGTTACTAAATCAGGTGGCACCAGCGTCTTCCGGCCTCAGCAGGTATAACAACAGTGACGTCGGTGTTAATCTTTGTCCTACCGGGGTGGGTATTTAAATTTTAGCACTTGTTATATGAAAAATAATGAGTAATATCTGAAGACAAAAATGTAAAATTTTGAAATAAACAGGACTTTGTTGAAAATATAACAGGGATTATGTATCCATCCTTTAAAATGCAGTAAATTTCGTTCTTACCTAAATATACGATTTTAAATTCTAGGCGTCTCTTTCCTAACTGCGTTTGCGTAAGGGAATTAAATCTTTAAATGGTGACAGGAAAAGTTACAAATTTGTGATAGTCCCTATTGGTATGATATTCATATCAAATTTCGTACAATATGTCAGTAGCCCATTAGTTCGGTTTCCGAAAGAAAAACAATACTTACATGAGGAGTGAATTTGCCTGCCTAATAACGTGTAAATTAATCAAGCTATTTTATCCTGAAGAGAAGTTGTGTCATTGTACGTAATTCTGCACTACCTAATTTTAATTCGCAACATCAATAACATCCGTGTTAACTCTCGTATGTGGCCGAACTTTTACCAGTGTGCTCTAGGTGTCCGATAATTTCGTGACAAATATATATTCTAAATCCATATATGTGATATGAGAAAGAGGGACATGGGCAGCAATTCAGTTTGGTGACGACGCATTATACTGGATTAATGAGGACTCACGGCTTGATTCATGGTAGAGAGATGAGATTCTTATTCTCCTCCCAAACACTTCTAGGATCCCCACAACGTACCTTCAGTTAGTCGCTGGTTCTCGAGTGAGTAACGATATAAATCCACTCCCCAATACCTTTTATGGAGTCTATAGGGATAACTTTTATGAACAAGTATTATTTGTCTCTGTTCAGAAATATGTAAACCAGGATGGACTGAAATGAAATAGTACACATCAGCTTCTGGTTTATACTGATGGTATTAATATATTGGAAGCATACATACTTTAAAGAAAAACGCAGAAGATTTAGTAGTTGTTAGTAAGGAGACTGGATTAGAAGTAAATGCTGATAAAAATAAGTACATGGTCATGTCTCGAGATCAGAATGCGGGACGAAGTCACGATATTAAGATTGATAATAGTTCCTTTGAAAGGGTGGAAGAGTTCAAATATTTGGGAACAGCCTTAACGTACAAAAATTCTTTTCAGGAAGAAATTAAGAGCAAATTGGAGTCACGTAATGCTTGCTATCATTCGGTACACAAACCTTTGTCTTCCAGTTTGTTGTATAAAAATATAAAGTTTAAGAAATACATAATTATAATTTTGCCTGTTTTTTTTTGTATGGGTGTGACACTTGGTCGCTAACATTGTAGGAGGAACTTAGGCTGAGGGTGTTTGAGAATAGGGTGTTGAGAAGAATATTTCGGCCTAAGAGGGACGAGGTAAGAGGGGAATGGAGAAAACTACATAACGAGAAGGTTAATGATCTGTACTTTTCGACCAATATTTTTCGGGTTAAAAAATCGAGAAGAATGAGATGGGCTGGACATGTAGCGCGTATGGGGGAGAGTAGAGTCGTAAACAGAGTTTTGGTAGGGAAATCTGAAGGGAAGAGAACACTTGGGAGAATCAGGCGTAGATAGGAAGATAATATTAATATGGACCTTCAGGAATTTGGATGTGGGGGTATGGACTGGATCGATCCGGCTCAGGATAGGGACAGGTGGCGGGCACTTGTGAATGCGGTAAAGAACCTTCGGGTTCCATAAAATGCGGGGAATTTCTTGACTAACCGAAACCCGGTTAGCTTCTCAAGAAGGACTCCGCTCCATTGAGTAATTAAGTAACTAATTTCAGAAATAAAGATGTTTGTACATGGCAAGGGGAAGTACTGTTCTATGACGAGGAGTACAAAGTAGTCTAGTGTTTAGAAATTATGTAAGAAATACATAAGTCACGATGAAATTGAAATAAAATCAGCACAACCAAATAAAAATTCTTTTTAGAATAAAAAAGTTTTGAATACCCCAAAAAGTAAGAAATTTAATGAAAACTAGTCATAGGATTGAGGATTTTTTTGGGAAGTGATGGTTTGTAGACTGGTAGGTATGCGTCTTCTATGTTAAATAAAGATGCAAAATGGTCTTCCGAAAAGTCGATTTATATCAAACTGCACGGCGTCACATCCCAGAAGATTTTGATCATCTCACTCACCTCCGTAGGAACTTCTAACGCCGTAGGTCTTTCGGAAAACCACCTTCAGTATATTTGACCTCATAACATTTACAGCAGATATTTTATAAAATTACGTGACTGGGAACGTTGTAGCTTCACGTTACGAAATTTTATTGAAGTTCCAAATCAAAACATTGATTTCCGTTTCATTTTACTTTCTGTATATTGCCTGAAAGGTACACAACGTACAGTAAAACTTGTAAGTGGACCTAACGGTTAATTGTGAGACAGAAATGTCCGCGTCTGTGAGAATCGCACTACATTTTTCTGAGGAACAGCGCTATATTGTAGAGTGGTGTGTACTCGCCAAAGTTGCGAAGAAAAATACTGCTTCCATCTGCAGGGTTGAAGTGATTTCAACAGGCATTATCTGTTGAGTAGCTGAACCCTGGTCAAGTCTGTAAGGTTCCCTCTGTTCCATTTGCATAGACTTAGTTTTTCTAACTACACTTTACACTGCTATTTTGGCTACAGACATAACAAAGTTAATATGTGCCTGCATTTCGTTTTAAACACAAAAATGGTCGTCTTTAAAGCTGCTTGCCCGCTGTAATACAGTCTTTAGTAGCCACGAGATGTCTCTGCCTGGCCTCGCTTATTTTAAACCATTAATGGATTCTGAAGTAAACTCCCGGTAAATGTTCCTCTCTGCTCGCTCGTCTATTTGACGACACTGGTTCAATGCGTATTATACGGCGTATCACGGGGATTTAATTACCAAAATAATTTTCCACCTCGCCCCCACCATCTTATTTCCTTTTACCCCTCTTCACGCGTATCAGCGTCAGTGACTGAACCCACTGAAAATCACAAAACCGCTCCGTTTCTATCATCCCCCCCACTCTCATCTGACAACACCCCCAGTCGAGTTGCTGACTGCTCCTCTCCTCATGACCATCATCATTTCCTCCCCATTCTCGATTCTCTCATAGCGACAGCATTCTTTTCCCTTTATGTGATGTGATAAATCAAGACTTTGTACGATGGGAGGGAAAGAATGGGTGCAGAAAGAAACGCACCAAGAAAAAATACACAAAGGGAAGAATTGTCTATAAAACCCCACCCCACAGCAGTTTTGTGTGTACACTGTACAGAGGTAACTTACCAGTCTCTTGATTCATGGTCGGTGGCGTCCTGTGTGACCCGATAATGCTGATGGAGATATAAAGTGTGCCACTTCTCCGTCCCTCACACAGGAAGATGTCTTTTTAGCCCTTCAGCATCAGAACTGGACACAGATTACATCCAGATCATTGTTACTTTTGAAGTGGGGTGGGGGGTTAACCAAGAAATATGTCGCACAATAATTCTTGACTAAAAAAAAAACACACAAACAAAAAATACAAAACAACAAAAATAAAATGTCTTTTGGTTAGTCTTAATAATGTGATATTCGGGCCATTTTCTGGCACAGTCACGATTTACATGTATCCAGACAGCCGGTCGGCTTTGCAAATTGCGAATATCTTTTGAGCATAATAATTGTACCGAGGTACTGATAAGTCCTTAGCCCGACCAGGAAGGAAACAAGCTCGGAAGCATGTCAGAGACGAACACGATTTCAACAAAATCGAGACGCGAGCTGTCATCAAGTTTTTTTTTCCCCCCACTGCAAGGCAAGGCGCCGAAGGAAATTCGCGCCATTCTGACTGAAACTTTAGCTTGTTTCCTTCCTGGTCGGGCTAAGGACTTATCAGCATCCCTGTAAAATACATTAACCAAACTTGTCTAATTCCAAGTTTTGACGACAGTGAAAATTTGAACTGTGGTCTTGTGGGTTAGGAAATTGTGAGCTTTCCTACATTATTACCGACGTCTTGGATGAATGTGCTATTTAACGACTCTTGTTAGTTGCTGAGATTTTATTGCATTTGTAATGGTCGAAAGAGTGCAGAGCATTGATGGAATGATGCTGACCGGGAAAACCCGCCGCACTCTGAGAAGAACCTGTCTCATTTCCACTTTGTCCACCATTCGTGGAATTGTGTAAAATTCTTTTTATGTATTCTATTCTGCTGGCCTGAAGGTGACCTTGTGAAGTCGAAAAAAATTGTGAAATTAAAGGTCTAACACTCACTAATTGTGCTGATGGAAATTAGTCACCCTCTTTGTTATATTTAACACAACTGGATAAAAAAGGGTAAAATTAGATGTAACGACTTAAATGCATTCATAGACCTTATCAAACTCGTCGCAGGAGAAGAATTCAACTTAGCAAATTGCGCCTTTACAGTCCTATAGAGACGACACATATAATATCTAGAGATCTTGAATTAGAATTTGCCCGTGCCAGTACGGATTGGGACAACGTCCAGATAAACATGAGTACCCTAGAGTTCCAACAGTTTCCATTGCACTTCCAGGTTTAATTTGCTTCAATTTGTTGTAATACCAAGCCAGCAGCGTCGTCTCACGAATTTTCTGTAATGCTGCAACGCAACTTTTACAAACCCGGACTTTTTACATAGTAATTATTATTCTTCTTGTTGACTACTTCCAGTACATAAATTCTCCGTATTGTTAGGCTTATATATTTGTACCTAATAAAGTAATGACCGATTGTATTAATTTGTCAAGCCACAGAGAATGACAAAATTCAGAGAATGGAAAGCTGAATTATCTCTTTTATCATTCTTATAATCTTTGCCAACAGGAAAGGCCTTCTGATCCGTAAAGCATGTAGTGTGGAATCCATCTACCAAACTACGTGTTATCACAAACCACACGGCTTTCTTTTAATATTCGCAGCCATAGCACCATAAGCTGCAGAAGCAATATTGCCTCAACCTATTTGTAGTTGAGCAGAAACTATCAACATTAACCATTTAAATGCCGAATTAAATACCATCTGCTATCTGCTGGCATTATTAGGAAGTCACCATATTCTCCACGTTAGCAGGATAAGGGTTAAACAAAACTCACAAAAATTGCGGATATCCAATGCCAAATTCCATCGAAATCTCTCAAGTAGTTTCGGAGATGAATCTTGTGGAAAGTTACGCTATGATACACAAAATCGGATGTTTCCTCGCATGCGCACGTAAGGCAAAGTAAAACCTTTCGCTTGGCAATTTTGTCACGACTATAGGAGGGAATAAAATCTTTACGAATAAACGAGAAAAAATATTTTCTGGCAGAGCTGTAAATGTCAGTGGCTATATCGTGTGGAGTACAGTTCCATCAGTTTAACTGAATCTTGATTATGGCGAAGTAGGGAGGGCTGGAATTAAGAAGAGCCCTCGCTGTATGTCAGGATGTTGGCTCCCCTCTTCTTCTCGCCCCTCCCCCCCCCCCCCCCCCCCATCATTAACAGCAACAGTACAACGGAGAGAAATGCTGGAGTGGAGCTTTGGCCACTCAGAATGAAGCCTCTTGAAGTCTCGCATCACAAGATAGAAGAATCCAGAATAATGAGGTCGGTTTGTTCAAGAGGTCTTTTATACATTCCAATGCTGGATTTGTTCAAAATGGTTTAAACTTTCTTAGAAACAAAAGCATGGGAAATAAACAGTTAGATATACCCGAAATTATTCTGGCATTAGAGGTTAAGTCAGTGAAAAAGGGAGAATTGACCGACACATTGAAGTCCCCCAAAATAACGTCAGTTTTCTTGGTTATTCTAAATTTCTGTTGACGAAAGGAGCCAGATCGTATTTCCATTTGTCAGAAGATCACAGGAGAATTTATTTGCAAAAGTCTCTTCGACCAGTAAGGATGCATACTTTATGAGAGACATATCTTGTTGGTAGCACTAAGGGGTAAAGCGAGTAATTTACAAATTTAGAAGAATGACAAACTTATAATTCATGATTTGTTACTCCAGTCCACAAATTCCCCATCTGAAAGGCATGGCTTTCTTCGGTGTTATGGGGAATATAACTGGTATGACAATTCTGATGGTGTTGTGGGTACCTTCGAAGTATACTTCTTTCACTGGTTAAACTTCCCAGATTGCAGTAATTCTTGTTATATTTAAATATACCTCTCCCTTATTCTTCTTATAAACAATTCCATCAAGATTCCCTCGCACAATTTCTGCTTGTACCACTCAGATGATTGCGACAAAGATTAGGTATTGACTCTTTGTACTAAGGAATTCTGTTTTGCACCTGTCATATACATTGACAAACGGCAGTTTTCAAGTTATATTAATTGTTATGATGATTTACAAAAGTGCACAATGAATTTATTATCCTAGTGACAAACACCATTGATTAGGAACATTTTTTAAAGGTCAAAAATTTTCAACCAATCAAGAAATATGTAGGATAATATGTATCAAAATTTTTATCTCAGTAATTAACGAACTTGATACACAAAATTTTTGTTTTACATGTTTCGAGCACATGTGCTCGAAACATGTAGAGGCATGAAATAAACTTATTGTAAAACAAAAATTTTGTGCATCAAGTTGGTTAATTACTGAGATAAATATACTGAGATGCACGGTCAG
>Ga0123354_10018687_pt1 | contig 10876 bp, 5 predicted proteins | sample TergutLab28metaG_2_FD_97872 | JGI IMG/M metagenome (GOLD analysis project Ga0123354, IMG submission 97872) | Labiotermes labralis P4 segment gut microbial communities from Petit-Saut dam, French Guiana - Lab288 P4 | ecosystem: Host-associated > Arthropoda: Insects > Digestive system > Gut ... | reverse complement strand
AGAGCCTTGTTTTTTCTTAACTTCCAACCTCCCACTTTTCCCCTCCCGCTAAAACCACCATTTTTCCTTCCCCCCCCCCCCCCCACCAACTCGTCAAACCGAGATTCCTACATTAGTAGACAGGTCAATATCGCGTATCCTGCCAAAATGTTGTAATAAAAAAATGCTTCTCCTTATATTTTCGTAAAAACAGAACATGCTTAAGTGTTTGTCTATTCAGTATCTGTCAGAGTTTCTCTGTCTTCAGCACAACTGTGTATCAGCAATTTACGACAAACTTATTTCAATGAGCGATATTTTTTTTTTGTGACGCTGCGGTCCAACGCGGGCCAGGTCCTCCTCCTTTACGAGGTTTCTAGATCACAACAACGAAGCACCACAGTCGGTAGGACTCCTCTGGGCGAGTGATCAGCTCGTCGCAAAGGCCTCTACCTGACAACAAACAACACTCACAACAGACAACCATCCATGCCCCCGGTGGGATTCGAGCCCACGATCTCAGCAGGCGAGCGGCCGCAGACCTACGCCTCAGACCGCGCGGCCACTGGGACCGGCCCTCCATGAGCGATATAAAATGCAGAATTAACACGACTAACCTTGTTGTTTGAATCGATGCGTCCTCTATTTGCACACAGGCAAACACGCTACAAGTATCACAGAAGATACATTAAAATCATATGAGTGAAACAAATTGGTATGTAGGACACATTATGTCCCCCCAACAAGTGAAAAGTACTTTCCCTTGAAAACTACTGTGTAAGTATAAGTAAAGTCAAAATTATTTCATTGTCTCATTCTCTGTTAAATATATTCACTTATTTCCCAAGATAATGTGCTATATTAACAAGGCAGTTACCGACATACAAAAATTACGTCTCTTAAGTTCAGAGGCAGCAAACTGAGCCACGCTCGAGGTGCCTACAGGCATGCAAGTCATTCTTCATTTAAAGTGTCCGATATATTCTTATAATAAAACCAAATAGAAGCACTAATTTCTCTAATTTATTTTTGGAATAAAAATCTACATTTTATTAGCATACCAACTAATGCACATACATAAAATTTCACATTAAAACACTTAAAATCGCTCCAACAGTGTAGCTCCCTGAAGATGATCTTAGGATCGAAACATGTTGGAGAGATTTTAAGTGTTTTAATGTGAATGTGTATGTGCATTAGTTGGTATGTTAATTTAATGACTCTACGAAATGCACGGTGCAACTATAAAGAAAACTCTACATGTTTCGGACAGTTCCTCTGTCCATCATCCGGAGTTTTTCACTGTACACACAGCAATAGTATGTCATACAGGTTTGCTGTCATCCTGTATGACATATACCATTGCTGTGTTTACAGTGAAAAACTCCTGATGATGGACAGAGGAACTATCCGAAACATGTAGAGTTTTATTCCAAAAATAAATTTGAGAAATTAGTGCATCTAGTTGGTTTTATTACAAGAATTTATCACGATGCACGGTCACCTGAACTTCAAATTCGTGTCCGATATACTCTTCAAATTTTAACCAAAATCAAAATATGTCGACAAATATTAATATAATACACTAATAAGTTTCTCCCCAAAAATAAAACCGTGTATAGGCTGTATTCTTACTTCTTTTCTCTATACACATATCTTGAACACAAAGGGGATGTCCTGTCCAAAAGTTTAAATACTAGTTGGACATAAATCCACCAATATCAGAACCCGAAATCAAAGTTGTGTACAGAATGTATACCTACTTCTTTTCTTTATGTACGTATACTTGAACACAACGAGGGCATCCTGTCTAAAAATGTCTAAAAAAATCAACCCCTTGAGCGGTTTCCATTTGTTAGATTCGGACGGGCACACATGAGGCTAGCAGGTGCATTATACTGCATAATTTAACTTACAGTGATTCGTCCTATTGTTCCCAATCTATAGAGTCAATATGTATCCATCAAACAAAATATGTGTTTATTGTAGAGAACCCAAAAGACAAAATACGTAGCTGTTGTTTGGGTTTCTTTATGAAACATGTGTTGCGTTTGACGGATAATTATTTGTTCTTTATGTCAAAATTCTCTTTATGATTATGCCCAATTATCTTACCGGTAAAGCTTATAGTCCTGCAGAAGCCTAAAACTGTACAAAGAGTCCGAAAGCCTGTATCGATTAACACCGTCTTGTGCGTCCGAATTGATACCAATATTTTTTGTACATGGATATGGCTTCAGGGTTTTGTCAAATAAACACCTAATATCAATAACCAGCAGCAACTGATAGATGCTGTTATGGATATTTACGTTTTTGACAGGAATTGCACGTTTTTTCCGCAATGATGGGCCGGATAGAATTTGCAGGTCAAAGATTTTCTCGCCAGTCGATGGCAGGGAGATGTGGCTTTACAGCCCCGATATTTGGACCACACTTTTTCCATTACTTTGTCTACAACTGAAAGGAGCATTCAGGTTGCAGGGGGCCAGATTCGTTACTTACTGTTATTCGTTGACCATACAAAGAAAAGGAGAATACCCAGTTATGATTACAATGACGCTGAAAAAAATGGGCAATGAACTTGGAAGGATACGAGAGAAAGTGGTCACAGTCGATGTCAAATTGCTGTCCGCCAACAGGGAGAGAACAGACAGAAAATGAACCGATGTCTCCAATCGACAGGCCAAGGTCTCATCACTGAACAAATTTACCTTACATTTATCAGTAAAATACATTAATACTCATAGGAATTACAATAGATATATTATCGCAAGATTCATTCACACTGAAATTGCTACAACAAAACTAACCGAAACGCCTAGAAATAGTCATAACTCTAAACCGCCTAACGGCGAAAGTCGATCCGACACACGGAAGCAAAAAATTCTTTGGAAACCTTGGTAACTACAGATAGTTACTGTGGAGTTTGCAATTGGCCTTGGCAGTGGCTTACACGTAAGAAAGCCGACCATCCTTTGCTTGTTACCAATAACCGATGTGTTCCAGTTACAGATACACTCGACTGAAGTGTAGTGGCGTTTTGTGCTTGTAAGATAATACGGTTATTTTCTCTAGCGTTCTGTGTGGTTATGTCTATATGGCCTATATGTGTTTGACTTTAGGTTTGTTAAGATACATTTGTTTACTGCAACTAGGTTAACATACGGTGTCAGTAGTACAGTACACATTTACACACCAACAATAAAGAGAACAACACAATCGACAAAAAAACACATAGAACAACACAACTAACTGGGAAGAGTGCGAGCCGTGCGCCGTCTTTGCGAGTTATACCCTGTTACCAGAGTTTACAACAATGGTAACAGGACATGGGAAACTACGGTAATACCTTCACAGATTTGGACTAATAGATAACCCGAAGTGCCCGTGTGAAGAAGAGAAAGAACAAACTACAAATTACTTAATATTCCAATGTAAGAAATTACGTAACCAAAAGGATGAAATGATAAACACATAAAAAACACTTGTGGCAATTGGTCTAAGACGAATGAAACACTTGTCAATAATTATTTACAAATTTTTGTAAAATTCGTCAAATCCATAGACTTTACAGATCTATAATGACACTTTACTATCAAAGATAGATGGATCTCAGAGAATTATGTTAATATTATTAATCGTAAGTTTAGACGTCAAAATATTATTGTTATTATTATTATTATTATTGATGTTATGATGAATCTTCACTATAGTTTTGTTACTAAGAAATGTAAAAGATTATTGCAAAACTAAGGCTTAAGTACTGCAAAGCATGTAGTATTACTCCGTAATGGGGCATGCTGTTAATATCAATAAAAAACCCTTCTGGCATTTGCCTTACAACTGAGGAAAAAGAAGGGAAAAACCTCAGTCAGGGTAGCCGAAGAATGTCAGTTGGTACGATGAAATATCGAACAAAAGGCGACCAGTGGAAAGAAAGTAAATCAGTGACAGAGGCTTATGTTTTTGACAGGGGCTATATGTTTGTAACAGGGGCTATGTGTTTGTGACAGGGGCTATATATTTATGACAGGGGCTGTTTGTGACAGGGGCTATATATTTGTGACGGGGCTATATGTTTGTGACAGGGGTATATACGTTTGTGACAGGAGCTATATATTTGTGACAGGGGCTGTTTGTGACAGGAGCTATATGTTTGTGACAGGGGTTATATGTTTGTGACGGGGCTATATATTTGTGACAGGGGTATATATGTGTGTGTGACAGGAGCTATATATTTGTGACAGGGGCTGTATGTGACAGGGGTTATATGTTTGTGACAGGGGCTATATATTTGTGACAGGGGCTGGTTGTGACAGGGGCTATATGTTTGTGACAGGGGTTATATGTTTGTGACAGGGGTTATATATTTGTGACAGGGGCTATATATTTGTGACAGGGGCTGTTTGTGACAGGGGCTATATGTTTGTGACATGGATATATATATATATATATATATATATTTGTGACAGGGGCTATATGTTTGTGACAGGGGCTATATGTTTGTGACAGGGGCTGTATGTTTGTGACAGGGGCTGTATGTTTGTGACAGGGACTATATATTTTCCCCTGACCGCCGTGGCGAGTGTGAAGGAACTCAACCCACACTGTGAAGGTCAACTGCATTCTCCTGAGTAAAAGACGATACATATACAGCTACAAAGCGCCACAACCAAACGAAAGTAATCTTATATCTCATAAGTGGACTGTTTCCGTTGACAGATTTACAATTACACTATCCGGGGGAGCAAAATAAGCAAACAGCAGACTCAGTAGCGTTCAGAAAACAAGTGATTGGCAGAAAGCCCCTGTCGCATATAATGCTACTGCCACCCTTTGTAAAAGTTGGTCAAAAACATCCCTCCTTTATGAAACCCAAAGATCTTTACTGCCTTCATAAATGCCCACCAATGGAACCAATAAAACACCACTGCGGGAAACAATAAGTTCAGAGCAGATCAATAACCAAGCGCCCTGCCAAGATACACAACAAGCAGCATGAGCGGCAAAATTCCTTCCATCAGCATCTTCGCCCTAAGCCGTGGTGAATAATCAGCGCAAGTTTCTGACTGCCTTTACCCAACGTTCTATCCACAGAACGTCCATAAAGCACCTACTATTTTCCTGAACAGCATTTACTGACTGATCTTCGTAACGTAGAAGTAATGTGTTCTCTGCGAGGTATGAAATTGATATATACTATATAGGTTAATTTAATGTTTCGATTAGGCCGTGGGATGGCGCCGAACTCTCATCGCAGAAGTCTAGGTTCGATGCCTTGCCAGTCCATATGAGATTTGTAGTGACAAAATTGCACTGGAACAGGTTTTTCACCATCAGTATCATTCCATCAGTGTTCCATACTCATTTTCAATTACATGGCAGTGTTACCAGGACAAACGGGAGAAGTTCTCCTGCCAACCTTCCACAAAAAAAAAGAGTATTTTTTTCGGAAAACTTACTTACTTACTTCCCTAATTTCATGCCTTCCCCCATTACCCACATATGCACTAAATATAATCAAAAAATGTGTGTGTACACACACACATATGCACACACACATAAGCACAAACACACAAACAAATAGTGGTAAAACATACAAAAATAAATTGGTGTACGAACGTGAAATTGTAGGTCTTCGTTGTAGCACATACAATGAATATTGCCTTCTGGTATGTACTGTGTTGTATAAACTTCCCAATGTTTCTGAAGAACCTAATGCCTCCCTCTTCAGAGTCCTTAATCTACTGCCTCATCCTGAGAGTAGAACTCTGAAGATGGCGGCAGCAGGTTCTTAACAAACGTTGGTAAAAAAAAAAAAACAACCAGTCCAAGCGACGTCAAATCCCAGAATACAGTACTCTTGATGCACCTGACAACATGAAGACAAATACGCCGTCTTTTTCACACAAATGACTTCAGGTTTACTAAAACAAGTACCACTGCTGACAGACTGAGAGACATATTAAAACAAAGTGTGGCTGAGCCTTCTGGTGGAGATGACAGACACTCCTATATCAGAAGCTAGAACAAAAGGAGAGACACGCCCGAAGTATCATTCATCAGGCGATGGCCGTAGATCGATGGACGACAAGTAAGAATGTACCAGAGTTGAGTCATATTTCTTGCAACTCCTGTCGGAATGAAGCAAATTAAAAATGATTACCTTCTCTCCGTCGTGCCTCAGGGCCATCGAGTCTCTTTGATTTAATCAACAATTAATAGCTCCACGGTACAGATTCCTTCCAGAGCAGCTAACAGTTCTTCAGATAGTCAAGAAATTCCTCGTATTTTATGGAAACCTCAGTTCATTACCGCATTCACAACATCCCACCAAATGTCCTTATCCTTAGCCACATGAATTTAGTCCAAATCCCTCCGTACTATTTAACGAAGATCATTTTAATATTATCCTCTCATCTACGCCTAGGTTTTCCCTGAGCTCTACCTATCAAAACCCTGTATGCATCTCTCCCGTTTCCCCTACGTGCTACATGCACCGCCTACATCATTCCTCTTCATTTAATCATCCCAATAGTATTTGGTGAGTACAATCATGAAGTTCCTCGTTATGTAGTCTTCTCCACTTCCTTGTTGCCCCGTCCTTCTCAGGCCCAAAATATCTTCCACAGCACCACATGCTCGAACACCCTCAGCTTATATTTCTCCCTCAATGTGCACCCACACAAAACAACAGACAGACAAAATTACAAATTAAAAATCAAAAATTAATTGGAACATTAAAGTTTTATGTGATAATAAGGGACATACACTGACAGACAGACAGACAGACAGACTACACAATGTTACATCTCCACGCCTGCATTTGCAACCTGTGACTTTATTAAACATGCCAGCGATTATAATAAAATACATAGTTGTCTTAAAATAAGAAGGGTTGGAGGTTGGGGACTGGAATCATCTGGCTTATAACAGGATCCAGTGGCAGGCTGTTGTGACAAAGGAAATGAAACTTCGTTTATATGTACAGGGGGAAATATCTTTGTCAGCTGATCTGCAGAATATGATTCCTAAATAGGAATTGTTTAAGTGATAGAAGATGTAACCTGTAGAAGAATTACGAATTAGAAATAAAGCAGATGCTTTAATTTAGGTTGATATCCAGTTACAGTAAGAAACGGTTAAGTACGTGCCAAACTAACGAAAAAATGGAAAATGGTAAGTATTTAATAAAGATGGGGCTGCTACTGTTAAAGGCCGGTGTCAATCTGTTGGTAGCTCCTAGAAAATGGTAAGGGACTTTAATTAAAAATTATTATTATCATCATCATCATCACCATCATCATCATCTCCTTTATGCAGAGTATTTATACTTATATTCCTGAGACAAACCATACCCCTAGGGAATACAGTGTTGCAGCTATTCTGTTGTTACTATTCATGGTGCTTATATCGTTAGTTTCAATGTTGAATCTGTTGTACTTTTACATCAGTACTTTCCGAAGTATGTGTGCAGTGCCCAATATGGCTGTTTTCTGGAGTTCCTTGACTTCATGTTTTCCTGATATGTTGCTCACATATTTTCTGAATGGCTTTGAAATAGTCCCAGTCGCCCCTATTATAAGTGGTATTATTATTATTATTATTATTATTATTAAATCTAATGTTATTTGATTTCTAATTCGTGTCATACCTGTTACTTTTTCTGTGGGCCATCCTATCATTAACTGTCTATTTTCTGTTTATCAATTCCTGCTATTCTTTAAATAGCTTTCTAGGCATTTCCCTACATAAATCTATTTCCTTTTTCGTTGTATCTCCTTCGTATATTTTTTTTTTTGCAATATATACCTAATATCACAGTCTTCGTCTTTATCTGCATGTATTTGTCGATTCATCTTCATAACGTCCCTGAAGTTCTTCTTTCAATTTCCTACGTACGTATACTGCAGGCTGTGTGCTTTGTCTCTCAACATGGTTGTGCTGTTCCTGTAACTGGCCCTCAGGCTGATGAGTCAGCACTTGAACCAGATTGAATTATTATGACTTAGTAGATCAGTTAAATATTAGCCTTTGAAGAATTATCCTGCTACATGGAATCAGTGTAAAGGTAAAATCATCACCATGTTTAATTTAAATCCTCATGCCGTGAAAGTATAAGGCGGAGGGGAAGTTTAGCTCCACGCGTTCGTAACTTCCCCTAGCACGCCATCCTCAACGGGCGTTATATAGCAGAAGGCAGTGACAATTCATTAGCGCCTATCATTACACTCTGCAGTATATATTTGTGGTCAGGTTGAGGCTGCATCATTTGCTCTAAAATCCGAGTTCATCTGCAGGTCCCGTTCTGTTACAGTCCCCCGTCTATTGCGAAGCCTTCACGTAGAGAACCGGAAATCGCGGACATTTAAAAGTACACACACACACACACACACACACACACACACACACACACACCAACACATGCACACAGCCCAAGTCTAAATTTACAGTGCACTTCAAGTGTTCAAGGTACGTAAACCGTGACTCTGTGTCTCTCAATCACAGGATGCTCGTAATTCAAATACTTCCTTCGCCAGCAAATATAGCTGAGACTGTTTCTTACTACAAGAATGCCGCCATTTCAAAGCACTTCACTTTACGTCGGCAAGATATAAAATGGAATTACGACGGGAAATTATGGCGTTTTAGACCTTTAGCTCTGCCTTAACAGAAAAAAGATTTTTCCATTACTCTACCATGCGCAGTTTTAACAAATGTTGGTTGTTTGTGAAGATGCTGTGTTGCCACACACATACACTGGCAGAAGCACGCGACGTCTGACTTCTTCAGGGATAATTCGTCAATCAGAATGCAAGATTTGAAGCCCCCACGGCGGTGAGTACGGACCTACTGGTTCTGATAAAATGCAGTTTGGTGGACAGGGTGTATTCACCTGAACATTCGAGTCTTCGGGGGAAGTTACGCTGTGTCTTTGTTTGCGGAGCGCTTTCATTGTCAGGCTCAAGTAGTCCTGTCTTCATCTTCAAGCTCAAGCAGTCTTAAATTCATCTTCACGCTCAAGCAGTCTTGTCTTCGTTTTTAGGCTGAAGCAGTCTTGTCTTCATCTTCAAGCTCAAGCAGTCTTGTTTTCATCGTCAGGCTCAAGCAGTCTTAACTTCGTCTTCACGCTCAAGCTGTCTTGTCTTCGTTTTCAGGCTCAAGCAGTCCTGTCTTCATCTTCAGGCTCAAGCAGTCTTGTTTTCATCGTCAGGCTCGAGCATCTTAACTTCATCTTCACGCTCAAGCAGTCTTGTCTTCGTTTTCAGGCTCAAGCAGTCTTGTCTTCATCTTCAGGCTCAAGCAGTCTTGTTTTCATCGTCAGGCTCAAGCAGTCTTGTCTTCGTTTTCAGGCTCAAGCAGTCTTGTCTTCATCTTCAGGCTCAAGCAGTCTTGTTTTCATCTTCAGGCTCAAGAATTCTTGTATTCAATTCAGGCTCAACCAGTCTTTTCTTCATCTTCACGCCCAAGCAGTCTTGTCTTCCTCTTCAGCCTCAAGCAGTCGAGGCAGCCTGATCCTGAAAATGGACGCTCTAGGACCCGTCGAAACGTCAAGAATATTTTCACAAAACACAGCCTAACATCGCTGGAAACCTGAAACTTGAATCAATGTCGCTGTCAGAACCTAACTTACAGACGCCAACGTTTCGGACAAACCTGCTGCCTGTTGGTACGATCCTACATAAATCCCAAGCTTATAATAAAACTTGTCACAGGAGCTCCACAGAGATCTGTGACTTTTTTCTGTTCATCACAAATACAGTGAAACCTGTCTTAAAAGGAACCAGGGCACAAAGGAAACCTGTCTATTAGAAGAGAATCTGCTGTCCTTAGGATCCAAAATCCAAGTACTTGCATTGAACAGAACCTTCCTGGAAAGGGAAAAAGTTCGGCACCTTGCGGTAAAGTTACAGGCAGTTTGCACCCTGCGTGATTACTGTTCCTTTTTAACCACTTGGATCAAATTGTTGCATCGATATGCTCTTATTTATTTTTACACAATATCAAGAGCTTGACTGTATCAATACATCGAAAGGCGTGTCAATAAAATCCACCGATAAAATTGTCGAAAAGTGGGTTGGCAATTACGACAGTGTATTTGCAAATGGCACAACCACACGACAACAAGATGGAACTTCTATTTACGCAGGCAGTTCTAACAACATAACATAAAAAGGAACAGCTATTTAATTGTTCACAAAATTAATTTTAGCGCATATTTTTGTTGGCATGCTGTCTGCCTGTCTGTTTTTAGGCACTGTGTCACATTTGTACCCACTTATCTGCATAAAATATTTGCACTTCTAAATCATTTTCCTGGCTCAAGCGTTGGCACGCTGTTAACTTTAAGCTTTACCTCCTTAAAGCGTAGTGGTGGTAACGCCAGGACAAAATTCACAATTCTACCTTCTGCCCACAGTGTGTATTTATGTGTCTTGTATAGACATTGGAAAGAAGAGGGATATGTGGCCTGTACAGAGTTACCTGACTGGATTTTGTAAGGGAGAAAAAGGGTTTACTGCGCGGTACGAGCATAGTCTTTAAACAAAAATAGACTAAATTTATACTTCAAAAGTTTCTAAATTATACGTTCAGTATTAGTGCGAAAATAAAATTTCTGCGTCCTTATTTCAATCTGCCACCGCCACAATTTTAACATTTTCTTTTTCGTACACATTCATTTTTATATTACCCATACCAGAAGGACGAGCGGGCTTAGCCTGTGAACCTGCTAATTAACTGATGCTCTCCCCCCCCCCCTTGAGTGGGGACTCTCAGCTAGTGAAGATATTCCTGGCCTTCTATAGAACGAGATGTTTCATTGCCGTATTCACAAAAGCCCATCACCGGTCGCTGTCCTGCAATCGATGAATCCAGCCCACACCTCATCATATTT
>Ga0123354_10018686_pt1 | contig 10876 bp, 6 predicted proteins | sample TergutLab28metaG_2_FD_97872 | JGI IMG/M metagenome (GOLD analysis project Ga0123354, IMG submission 97872) | Labiotermes labralis P4 segment gut microbial communities from Petit-Saut dam, French Guiana - Lab288 P4 | ecosystem: Host-associated > Arthropoda: Insects > Digestive system > Gut ... | reverse complement strand
AGGACGTGTTAGTATATTGTGGTCTAGGGGCGAAGAACGGGGGGGGGGGGGGGGGGGGGGGGGGGGGAGGGGACAGCTACTCAGTCATGTCCAGCAGAAAGAGCAATTCTCAATCGCTGGACCAGCCATAATAATAGGGCTTGTTTCCTTCTTTTAGAAAAAAACATAGGGTTATGTGATTGTGATATTTTGTGTTTGTGTTTGTGTCTTTCAAGTTTCAAACCAGCTGGCCGAATGTAACGAAATTTTACACGAACAGTATGTGATAGGAAAACTAATCACCCTCCTTTTTAATTTCTTAAAATCACTGTTAGTAACATGGCAGACTTTTGAGGCGAACGTGACCGCAACAGTTTTCTTGGGCTCTGAAGTTATATATCATAATACAGCTTAGTCAAACGCTGTATTCGGGAATGAACCCCGCATTCGACACAATGCAGCTGACGAAGTTAAAGAGGGCTCGACGTGCAAACAGAAAGAAGGTGCATCTGGATAAAAAAAAAAAAAGAATAACCCCTAAAAGCTGGTCACGTTTTATTTAAAAATACTTTTCTGTAACTGAAAACAGCTGATCCATATATTTGCTTAAAATAATTCTAATTGCAATTCATTTACGTTAATTATTTGGTACGTACCATTAACAGGGCTGAAGTCACGGATCATGCAAACACGAGCAGTCACGACTCTCTTATCTTCGAGGGACGTCGTGCGTACGACCACTCTTTACTACTGCTTCCCAACCTTGTAAGGCCTGGGGCGATTTCACCTTTTCTTACGGAATCGCATCCCGCCAAGATATACTTGCAGATAATTTGTTCGAAGTTTATGGAAATTTACTTATATGCTGTGAAAAGACTCAGACATAAATAAATAACTTTATTAAACACATCTGCTGGTTCCTTGTTTTTATTTCCCAGAAAAGGGAAAAGGCTGTCACGAAGAAGGTAAAAACTTGTGACTTCCACAAAACACAGCGAATTTCTTGACTAGCTAGGCGGCTACTAGCTATTCAAGGAAGAATGTGTTCCATGCTTATATTTAGTACAGTAATTCCCTCCAAATTACTTTTAATTTAATATATGACCTTTCATCATTTTACAGAGTGATAGATCGTTACAAAATGTACGCGGGCCGAACATAACTCATCGGTGGTAATCATACGGCCCACGAATTGATAACCCCTGTTCTAGATGGTGAGACCATGTGCAGCAGGAACACGATACAACCCACACATAATAATGGCACTGCATATTGTAGAAAGTCGCACGTCTACCGAAGGCTCGTTAAAATGCATACCAGTGTCTTGCTTATATAATCCTAAGGACCAAAATACGAGTATATAAGAGTTTATGGTCTCAGTCTTGGCCTCTACGAACATTTTCCTTTTCTTAGCACTTGCGCTGCACAGGCTTAGCACAAGAGGGAAATAAGATCCATAAATGTCCCCACGATTATGAAGAGTTAATCTACAATAGAAGATTCGTTCATATTTGTCATATGACACGGTTAAGGTTAAAGGGCAAATAATTAGGCGAGGTTTATGAAGTCCTGGAAGAATGAAACCCGCCCCGTAGCTAGAATTCGACCCTGTCTTCGTAAAACAACGCGCATTATCTTCTGAGAGATCTTCTCTCGTGCCCGTCGCTTTCAGTCCTTGACGGAATCTATTAATTATAGTGGAACTAATTTATTGTAGTATGCACAAAGTAGCCTTTACGGCATCGATTATAAAACGAAACGAGGAGAACCTACGTAACTGTACTTTTAAAATTATGACAGATGTACACTATGGAATAATAAAAATCCCGACATTTAAATCCAACCTTATAATCCCCATCCTGCAGTACGTCTCATGCTATAAATTCCTGATATTAATTCAAAGTACAACATTTGCAAGTTAGAGTTTCTTTTATTCTTTTTCTAATTTGGGCTGATTTGTACTCCTAGAATCCACGACCCAGGACCAGAGCTAATTTAAAATGATAGCCCATTCCACCTGCCACTTCTTATATGCTCTGCAACAGATTAGTTCTTACAGACAGAATACACGTCGGTGTGTTCTCGCCCAAAGGTGGGCGAGCGCATATTTGTCTGGATTAAATATATTTCTCAAAAGACTAACTAATATTAGCTCTTAAACTGATAGATGTAGGCTAAGTGGTAAAACTATGTCTACGTTGAGGTAGTGGTGGGGCTTGCGTGGTCAAATGATCCTGAGTGTGGCTGGCGGTAGCGTAGCTATTGTTAGGGCCTTCCTTGCCAGATAGGTCAAAGGCATAATCTGGTCCTCCAGGTTTGGGTTCGGGCGTGGGACTTGACAACTACACCTCATAAAAGTATGTTATGTTGAGAAAGTCTAATATTGTAAAAGGTCAGGGTCCAAAAAGGACTGTAATACCAGAAGAAGATAATGAAGAAGAAGGTAGAATGTAATATTGAGCATTTGTGAGTCTCGTGAACACTGGCGCAGGGAAGGCTGTATTTTTCTTGAGGCTCTAAATTAAATCACATTTACGACCTACCGTAAAATAGTATCACATTCTGAAAATCAAGAACAACAGAGCAAAGTCTGCGTACTTCGTCGCGGAATACACCATTTTCATTCTTGTTTTAATCTAGAAAGATTTACTCTAAATTATGTATAACAAAGACTTGATTGAAGCACGCTTGTCTAAAGAAATAAATCTTCTTTCTTACGTCCTTCCCACGGTCAGTCCCTTTTCCTGACGGAAAGCTTATTGTATTGTTGTTTTCCACAAACGGGCGCATTACTTGAGTTTCGTTTATTATGAGAAAGTTTATTAAAAGAAAAAGAAATCCCCATTAATTTAAAAAAATGATAACGGACGTTCTGTGATGTGAGATAGTACGTACATATATAATACGCGCGTACTTACATACATACACACGTATTTACCCGTATATAAATCATGCAGAAAAATAAAAATAAAGTGCTTATGTAGGCCTGTGAAGGAGTGTTTTCTTATCCAGTCATTTGTTATAGTTATATTAAAGGGTAAATAATTTCAATTGAACAGTACTAATTACAACACAAAAAAGGAAATGGGAAAAGAGAACAACGCGGCGCCATAAACTTCCACGTCACTCTATCACTCAGGTCCGTTATATAGTGATGACAGTGATGACGATTACACAAATACAGATGTTCACACAATGTGCATTGTGAGAACAAGATAAAAGATTCATCTCGTCTAGCTCAGAGATTTTGAAAAGAGAAATAAAAGTCGGTGTTCTAGAAAACAAATTACCTTCTTCTAAACCATAAAACCGAACGGAAAGGGAACGATAGAAAAAACCAACGAAAAGGTGATACGAGATCTGACAGGTCACATGCCTGAGAGGATGATGACGATTATTACCATTAACACACTTCTTAAAGACTCCCAAATCTTTTAAGAGTATGCAGCAATGTTTTTGTATTGCTATGAGGAATGTGTGCGATTCAGGCACTGTCTGTTAATGCTTCATTTCGGGCATGTCACGTTCACTAGCGAGGCCTATGGATCGACTCGTTGCGGTATGACATTGCAGCTGGTGTGGAGTAAATGCTGTGTCAAAATTCGGGTTACGTTACATTAATTCTGAAAAGACAAGTTATTTTTTTTTTGCACAATGGAGAATATTCAGTGCAATAGGATTGAGCTTAATCTTATCGATCTGTTACGAAGCTGTCAATATTACAGGGTCAGGATTGAATTTAAACCGGTGTGAATATTAGCATGTCGCAACTGAGACCATGAATGAATAAGCTCTTATCATACATACGGTACGCCTGTGTTGTTACATGTGCAATCATCATGAGTAGTGCTTAGAAACTGTGCAAAGACCACAAACGTGAAGATATTAATGTTCTTTGGGATCAGCTACTGTATTTTGCTGTTTCATGCCGTCTTTCTGCTGTGGCTGTGAAGTTCATTTATTGCCGACATAGAATTCAAAATATATCACAATACAGAAACCTATACTCTATACGAAAAACACAAGTCCTCGTGTTTCGATGGGTATTCGTCAGACCGAAAGTTATTTAAACATTGTTTCGGATCGCAATGCCATTCTTACTTTTAAATGTATAATTTTTTAGAACATGTATTTGATATGAGTTTCGCCAAAGTAGAGGTTACATTAGCTCCAATTCTAATTAAGTTCAACTGACTTTCAGTTCAGGAGTTCGACAACAATTTGAATGTAAACATTCCCTTTGTTTCGTCAAAAACGTCATTGTGATTCATTGCCTTTCCTAACTATGCTAGAGAAAGCTGACTTATCTTCGGAAGTTTTCTCATTTAAACTTATGTTATAGTTCCGTCCTAAATTCTGGGTGTAATACCAGAATATACTGTTTTCTAGACCAGTGTGTTCATTATCTTCAAAAAACTGGACTTGTGTCATTTTTTAAGTTAAATTTTCACCCGACTAAATTAATAAAATCTGTGCAAACCAGAAGCTTAAGTGTTTCATTCAGTTCTCAACCACTGAACATTAGTAATGGCAAATTAGGGCCTCAGAAAATTTGATCGAAAATCTATATTAAATTAATTTTTATTTGGGTTCGTACTTTAATAGTTTCATCTGTGAAGCAAATCCGAGTGGCACTATATCAGTCTAGAAACGTATTTTAAAATGTATATATTTTACAGACGAGTGTAACTTTGGGATTGTTTCTGTTGTATAAATCATAAGAAGTGGTACTCTTCTGGTCATAACCTTCATGACCGACATACTGTCGATCTCTGAAACGTTGTTTTACTTGAACTATCAATATTTTCGCCCTCTCCAAGGAATTTTAGTCGCCTTGAAAAGTTCGTATCGTGGGTTTAGTACACCCATTACAAGTATTAAGCATATTAATATATTTACGACGCGTAAGTATTAGTAGTAGTAGTAGTAGCAGCTCTTGTTGTTGTTGTTGTTGTAAAACTGACGATGGAGGAGCAGATTCCTCCGAAAATGTGATACCTGTCTGTGAACTACACAGCGCTTCTTCCCAGAAAAGAGTAATCTACCACAATGAAGTATTTTTCTGAGAAATCGTACGGCATGGCCAGTCCAACTCTGGACAGAGAGTATTGCTCGGCATGGAAGGAGGAGTCTCTATTCTCATTCTCTGGTGTGGATATTAACAGCAGAGCGCCAGATGTGAGAGAGTAGTTCGAGTAAGCTCCTGCATAACCTCCCTCATTAGTACTGGCAATGGCAAAGATTTATCGCGTGCAACTGTTTGCAGGCATACAAAAAGCATCGCAAAACCAGTAATCTACTGAACTTCCTGCAGATTGTTTTCGAAATTACGATTACGAATTAAGCAGTACTCCGACATATAGACAAGGTCTATCTAGGAGGACCTACATACGTCAATTGCTTTTGGGAGCGTCGTAGCTATAATGGGAATCACGAATTTGTAACAAATTTGTGAAAAATTGTTGACACGATATACCGGGGGAAAAATATGGGACCATCTTCCTCTATGACTTATATTTCAGTAGAACTGCAAATTTGGGATGGATGGTAGAGTGCAGCCTAGAGCCGCTCAGTGTTTCCTGCCACCGAAAGGTCGCTGTGCCCGGCTGTCTCTGTTCCATTACTTTCAAAATCGATTGAGGAATGCTTGTAATGCAGAGATAGTGATATGATTTAGAATTCAATCCTCTGGCTGAAGAACGTGACGCCGACACGCTAACTGGGCTATCACGTTTCATGCTATCTGTGTAACGTGAGAGGAATCGAAAGACTTTGCTTTGGCTACACAGGCAGCATCTGAGAAGGGACCATTGCAATAGGATAGTAAGTAAGGTTTTGTAAGAAAGCAATCGTGACCTGCTTGAAGGTAGAGTCCCCGTATCTGGGAAGGATTCCGTGAAGAGGCTTAAACCAATGTTGTGAAAATTATACATGGATGTGGTACCATACATTGTGTTAAGGAACGACTAAGAGGACCCACATTTTGTACATTTTTTAACATAAGAAAATAGGTCAGAATATAGGTTTTCGAATGCACATATTTCCGGGCCCCCCTCCTCCCAGCTGTAATGTGAAGAGTTAAGATACAACTCTATCGCGGTGTCTGTGCTTTTGCATACGGTAGCCGCCACAAAAGAGGCAATTTCTTATCGTGGGACGAGCGTTTCTTCTCTCTGTTGACACAGTCCGTGTCCTCTGTTATCAGCCAACAAGTCACAAAGCTTTACACCTCGCCATCACCTTAAATTTGTGACGGCCAAGATTTCATTTCATTGCTGGAAACATGATCATATATGGACTGAAGTAGTTACAAGTAGTGTAGCTTCTGTAGTTTTGAAACTATAGGCTATGTATCTTAAAGTGTGTCATCCCCGTTGTGTTAGGCTAATAATACAGAGCTGTAGTGTGTATACATCTATATATAAATACAGTCATGAACACAGCAATATTACAATTAGTAGTAATATATAATATACAACTACATGTTTCGGCCCTGTATGTAGACCATCATCAGGTTGTCCAAAGAACTTATTAAGTGACTACACAGTATGTGTGGTAATTTTGGAAGGGGGACGATATCACGTCTTACATCATAAACCGTGGGATTAGCAAAAGTTGCCAACACGTATACTGATGCGTACTTCATCATGTAAACGCACAGACATTCATCTTTTGTTTATTTAATCGCATAATAGGATCATAAGATAACAGAAATAACTAATAATAATTCGCCCAGTTCTTCTTAGAATGAGAAATATTTCAGATAAAAGTTGTGTAGGAAGTCAGAACACACTTTTATGTGAAATAATTTCTTTTCTTTAAAACTCCTGCCGTTTAGGAGATAATGTGGAAAAATATTGCACAGCAGGACAGTCTACAGATGAAAATATAACACGACGAAGGCGCATTGCATGCTGGTTACCTAAGGTTACAAACACTCAACCAGAATATGCAATACTTATTGTTGTTGCACTGCAACAATAGTTGCACAAGCTCGCCCCATCGTTACGTTATCTGTCTTGATTACTATCACATTACGTTATAAAAGACACTGATTAGCTACAATAACAAAATACAGAGAGAGAAGCTCCCAAAATAAAAGCGAAGACCAACTGCAGGAAGAAAGAAGGGAGAATCCAAGAAAAAAGTGAAGAGAAAATCGAGATACGAATAATTCAACAAAGTGCTCAAGCTATTGAATGTTTAGATGTAGTCATTACCAAAATCATCATCATCATTACTACTGCTAATTATTATCATTACCTTTATTACGTGTCATCATCATCTTCATCGTCGTCATCATCATTATCAATTATATTCACTATCAACTAAAAACCTGCCCTTCTGTGTTTGATAATTTTCGAAGTGTGCCGACTTGCATCTTCAGAGTTGTTTGTTTAATGTTTGTTCACATCGTCTCAACTGTCTTTCTGCTCGCACCACCTGCAAAGATATATGGTTTAAAAAAAAAGCAGATTTTCTTTAATGATTCATTATCTTAAGTAAGTTAATTACATATTGAAAGAGTAGTGAGTGGCCCCTGTGAGGTGAGAGGAGTCTTACCAAATGTGTTGGTGTGTGTGTGTTTGTGTGTGTGTGTGTAATTGTGTGTGATTTAGAAACCTCACAATGAGGAGGCCTAAGCCCTATATGGGCTGCGTCGCCACAGAAAAAGAAATGTGTTCAAAGAATGTAATTGCTCTTATTGTCATTATGATTTAGTTCTTTATCTTCTGTAAAATAAATTGGAGCGGCTTGTTTCTTCTTCTTCTTTTATTATTATTATTATTATTTCTTATTCTTTCACTCGCTAATACAGTACATACTGTCCTTACGCCCTGGCCAATTTACGTACCTAAGAACTATTATTAAGTTATTAATATTCTTGTTATTGCAATTAGTATTAAAAAAAACAACATGGAATCAGTCCGAAATGTTAGTTGTTCCCTTTATTAGTAGTTATATTTATGTTGTTTTATATCTCAGCTAAAAGAAAACTGCAGATAGTTTCCTTTGTCTGGTTAACTATCGTGCATGACAGTTTGTTTTCGTACTCACTTGCATTAATATTCGCAATCAAAACGGTCTCGTATATTAGGCTTATTTAGCGTACAGACTTCAAGTTATTTTTAGGCGTGTATGCACACTGCAAAGCACCTATCCTTTCTTCTCCGCGTATTAAATAACTCGAAATGACTGAAGGGATTTTTAGGAATTTCGCTGCTTCGGAGTTTGAGTAAAATTTCCCTAAGCCACTGTAAATTCAGTTCAGAATGAAGAGTTTTAAGGCCCCTGCATTGAACACCTACATGAGTTTCTGCACACACCTCGGACGAAACTTGCTAAATATTGATTGGAGTGAAAAGTATTTCGAGCAGAAATTCCAAAGAAGAATAAATCATAAATTTTGCTTGCAGTTCAAGTTTTACGTAATCTTACACACTCGAGACCATTAAAAAAAACCACAACATGTTTTCAAAATTGAACGTACATTCAGAAATGTTTCTATATATGTTCTTGTTGATAAGTAATACACAAATATTTTATACCATTTATATTCACAATAATTTCGACATAATCTGCCATCATCAGGTAAAATATCTGCAATCTGAAATTATTGTAGAAACAATTCAGAAATCAACAATGGTCTCTTGGACATTTTCAAATATTACCTATGGCGTACGTTTCCTTTATTGATGATCATTTTCAAGGCTGCTTTTAATAGCCAAATTTAGAAATCAACGTTTATAAAATATATATTTAATTCAACATTATTCAACTCAATGCTATTAATACAGATTTTAATTTACAATTTGTTTCATTACGGAATCTATAAAACGGGAACAAAGGCAAGATAAACGATAGGCTATGCTCGTATTTTCGCCGCGTTAAGACCTTCATGTAAGTGGGTTTATACTGCGTACGAGAGAATGCCTTTGTTGGAAAATAGAACATCTCCGCGTTTCAAACTCTGGAGATATTCTATTTTGCAGATAACTCATTCGCTTGTGTATTCAACTGTTTGCTATGTCGCTCTTTGTCCATTTGTCCGAGTGGCATGCTTCGAGCCGATAAGTTCTTTCAGGCGCACCGTAATCGGCGGATTGTTGTGTTGACAGATTGACAGACAGTAACTGTGTATCTGCAAAATAACAAAATCCAAACAATGAACAAGCCATGACTTTTAGACCTCGGAAGTGACAGTCCATAACGTTCAGCTGTTGGTACTGGATGCATGCTTATGCGTTCCTGTATGAGATTAGGCCTAAGAAACTTCATGTAACACAAGACACACTATAACAAATTGCGAGACTCAATCACGGAGAAAGGTAAGGAAAGTACATGGAACGAAAATAACTAAAAGGGAAATTGAAACTCAACAGAAGAAAAAAAGTTCACGATCAAAGATGAAATGCATCTCACGGCACATAACTGTTTCTAAAAGGCTGATAAACGCCTGCAACGTGAGGCAACCACTTCTACATGAACGTATAGTGGGTCGTCTATAACGTTGGTACTGCTAGTCTAAAACTTTTCTTCACCGGCTTTGATGTGTTCTATAAAAGCGCGGTACGCTTTTATAGAACAAACTCAAATAATGCGCCTTCCCTCTTCCGACAGTTCCAGAGCTCAGCACTGAAAAGGTAACTGTGGGGTCTATCTATTCATACAAACGAGTCAGGACAGCTCCGTTAATGTTCAGTGACAGGCAACGTGTTGGAGAACTGGGTCAGTAACAAATGTAACAAAAACTTATTGGCTAATACATTCTGCCTGACAGACAGACACGTTCTCTTCATTAGGCTGTGTCTGTAATTTATGGACACAGTGCACATAGTCCGTAAAATCGTTACGTCTTTTGGAAATTACACTCTACTGGTGTGCACTCGCCTGAGGCTTCCAAAAAACAGATTGGGAACCGCTGGACTAAAGCTTGTAATTTGAGAGCCACAGCGACATGTAATAGGTCCAAAAGGGAAGGCCTTAAGTAAATATTGTTCCGCTTGCTGTGGTTTACCAACGTTTAGCCAAGATCGCCACTCCCATCTCCGATAATGGAAAATGAACGTCCGTGCCTATTCTACATAGCGTTAACACACAGCTGCATGACACTCAGAAGCAACTGCAGAATCGTACAATGAAGGCAAAGTCTACTTCCAGACTGAGGTTTGTATAGCAACAAGACAGGCCATGTACGTAAAACATAACACTGAGGCCCGTTCGTGCAAGCTTTGTTGCACTGGAAAAGCTATAATTACTACATATCCTGATCTATCCAGCATACAATGCGCATGCGCCATACTGGCATTTGTGGCCAGACCGGCTCTACAAAATTTTTCCACATTATCTCATAAACGGCACGATTTTCGAAACAAAGTTCCTGAGAACAAAACGTGTGTTTTGATTTTCTCTACAACTTTTGTCTGAAACATTTCTATTTCTAAGAAGAAATGATCAAGATAAGATCAAAAATGTATATCGGTCTTCATGTAAAATACCCTTTATTTTTGTCCGATTTTAATGGAACTTGAATTTTCGAGACACATTTCGAAAAATTTTCAGTTATAAAATTTCATAAAAATCCGTCCAGAGGGAACCGAGTTGTTCCACGCGAACGTACGTACAGACGGACAAACAGACATGACGAAGCAATAGTCTCTTTTCGCAGTTTTGCGAACTCGCCTTAAAGTAATGCTGTCTAGGTCCTCTGGATATTGTCCTTTGCTTGTTGCTGAGATTACTTGTATCTCTGCGAATTTCCGATGGCTGACTTTGTCTGGTCTCCTAGGTATAGACATAAATTTAATGTCTGCCATCCCGAAGTGTTTAACACATATATAAATATACAATGATGTATCAGTCAAACACAACAAAACTTTATTATGTTTATTGTTGT
>Ga0123354_10018685_pt1 | contig 10876 bp, 4 predicted proteins | sample TergutLab28metaG_2_FD_97872 | JGI IMG/M metagenome (GOLD analysis project Ga0123354, IMG submission 97872) | Labiotermes labralis P4 segment gut microbial communities from Petit-Saut dam, French Guiana - Lab288 P4 | ecosystem: Host-associated > Arthropoda: Insects > Digestive system > Gut ... | reverse complement strand
TTTAAAGCCCCAGTCCGTACCGCGCTGTAAACACTTTTCATCTCGGTTATAAAAACCAATCAGTTTATGCTGTAAGTGGCACAAGTCGCTGTTTGTTCTCAGATAAATACAAAACACATACATCTATTTAAAGACCCAGTCCGTACCGCGCTGTAAACACTTTTCATCTCGGTTATAAAAACCAATCAGTTTATGCTGTAAGTGGCACAAGTCGCTTTTTGTTCTGAGATAAATACAAAACACATAAATACAGTGTGGGCAGAGCGTACTGTTGTTGAATGTTAAACTGGTGTTGCATCACGTAAACTGTAGGCTCTAAAAGGCTACTCATATAACTGTTTGACACTACAATCCTATACTCTGAGCTACCGACAGCGTTATTAGATAAACAACCATAAATAAATAAATTGGCAATGTATATTTTTGTTTTATTTGTTGGTCATTGTGGTGTATCAGTATGAAGGGGAAAACGCAGATGAAGTTGATGGTCTTTTTTTAGTTCTCACGCAATATACTACATGATTACACAGACGTTTCGGCGGAACATACTGAATATGATTTAGGTGGGTGCTGAAGTAATTGTGAGGAAGGAATAAACATTGGAACGAACATTGACTGGACGGCGTGAAAACTCTAAACAAGATATATAGACTTAAGAATTTTTAGAAGAGATGGAAAGCAGTTAAGGACCGGGGACTGGAAGAAGTTACAGACGGGTACGTTTTATGATTTTATGGCAGCGTACACATTTAAGTTCTTTGCGGTGATTTTATACGGCTAAGCTAACGACCAGCGCCGTGTTGACACGTCATAAAGGAAGCGAATACAGTTCGGTGCCAACCGTAACCTCTGCGTGTGCTGGTGTGTGTGAACTAACGCTTTCTTATTACCAAATATCCGTGTGTGTGTGTGTGTGTGTGTGTTTATGTGTTTAAGTGATATGACTGAGAAAACCAAACCATCAGAACTTCCAAAATACCCTCTACAGTAAGGATGCAAACCCCCCTCGATGTGAACTGTGTACCAATATCGCCGATGCCCACATTACGGGCTATGCTGTAACCCCAGTGGCAGTGGCGAAGCCTGTGAAGGTCTGCAGCCCAACTGCCATGCGAAAAATTATGGAATCGTCTGAATCTAGAAACTTAGCAGTGGGTTTCCTTTCACATCATGTTCACAGGAAGACGGAGAAGTGTCCCCCTCCCCTTTTTTTTGAAATGTACTGGGTTTTAACAAACTGGGAGTGTTGACACAATGGTCTTAAATAAATGCGGCTTGGAATGATTTCGTGTTTCCGCCACGAAGTGGGTGAGAACTGGGCTCTTCTGCGATATTGCGCACCGAGTATTGTTAATTTCTTACAGACGTTTCGGGACACCATATCGTTCGCATCTTCAGGGGAGGATAGGACCGTTAGGTTATCACGAAACGTCGGTAAGAAATTACTACTCGATCCGCAGTATCCCAGAAGAGCGCGGTTCTCAGCGGTCTGGTGGTTTCCTGGACGTGTATAATCAAAAATTTTGTCTCGAAGATGGAGGCGGATGTTTCCTGCGAAGCGATGCTACTGAACCATCAGAACACACTGCAATATATCTTAATGTTATCCAGAATCAGGTGTGTTTTAGACAGCTAAGAATTGGGCGTTTGTTCCCTAAGTGCTTGCTAGCCGCACCAGCGTGAATTAGGCGCCGGTCATACCGTACAATTAAGCTGTCTGTCTATCTGTCTAACTGTCTATCTGTCTGTGTGGTTATATTTCATTCCGTCGTCACCGCGACCTCTTGATGAACCTGTGTCAGAACCCAAGCTGTCTCTCGCCCAACTGCTACACGACTGCACGGCCATCATGGTAATATTCGGAAAATCACGGCAGCTTTGAAGAATTTGTCTGTCGGTAATAACTTTATATAAAACGCTGACTTCAAACTGTGACGCTAGTGTCGCTGCTGGACCGCACAAAATGACTGATGTGTTGATAGTTAAGGAGTTTTTGTAACAAGGAACGGGAGATCTTGTTAAGTTTCTGTCTTGTAAAGTGGTGAGAAGTGAAGGGCTGGCGTGAAAGTGTGAGTACAGTGTGTGTGTGGGGAAAACTACTGGGAATTGTATACAGTACTTTCTGACCGTGGTGTTGTTTACCGTTTGTACATGTTGTGTTGTGAGATGTGTTGTGTGTATTGTTGTTAGTTGTGTTGTGTGTATTGTTGTAGTTGTCTTGAGTGTATTGTTGTAGTTGTGTGTACTGTTGTAGTTGTCTTGTGTGTATTGTTGTAGTTGTCTTGTGTATATTGTTGTAGTTGTCTTGTGTGTATTGTTGTAGTTGTCTTGTGTGTATTGTTGTTAGTTGTCTTGTGTGTATTGTTGTAGTTGTCTTGTGTGTACTGTTATAGTTGTATTGTGTGTATTGTTGTAGTTGTCTTGAGTGTATTGTTGTAGTTGTCTTGTGTGTATTGTTGTTATCTTATGTGTATTTGTTGTACTGTGTGTGTATTGCTGTTTTTACTTTAGATGCCGGACTGCTGGCTAGAAATCAGTACTCGGAAGGTCCTGCGACCGGCCACCTCGACACAGGTTTTTCTTGGTTTCCCTGTGTCTACAAGCGAATTCTCAGATGGTTCCCAAGATTCCAAGTTGCCACTACATGCTTCTCATGTAGCCCTCCTGACTTAAATTTATTAGTAACCAGTTTCATTTTTGTATACATGTAAAATAACCACTGTCACCGGGTGACAACCCAATTGCAGTTAATAATAATAATAATAATAATAATTATTATTATTATTATTATTGTTGTTGTTGTAAGGCGAATGCCAGGGTGTAATCAGCAGACGGGGTACGGCCGTCGTAATCTACACCCCTGTTACTAAGGCCTTAAGCCAACTTGACTTCCACCATCTTCACAAAAGCCTTGAGCCAAAGCGAGCGAGCCAGTCTGGCTTCAAACCCCAGACATCCAACCTAGCGCTTCTCACCAACCCCAAAGTAAAACAGAGCTTATTACCGATTGTAGCAGAAATCTTTAGAATGAACACAAGACCTTAGCCTAGACGGAAATCCGTTAACGCAAGCACAGGTACGAGGTTGCCGTACCACAAGCACTGGACCTGCGACAGCGTAGTCGGTAGAGTGACCAGCTGCGGTCTGGGGCGGTCCGAGGTTTGAATCCCAGAAGGAACACTACATTTTCTGTTCTCCAAAATCCATCCAGACAGTCTCTGGACACAATCGAGCCCACTATTCAAAGGGTGCAGGGGTTCTTGCCCGAGGGTGAAGCGGCCGGGGCGTGAAGTTGACCATTTACCTCAATCTAGTGTCGAGGTTAATAATAGTGCTTTCATGACCTGGACATTGACACCTGTACCAGAAGCACCGTGGCTCAACTGACAGGGACGTTGGATTGCCCTTCGATCAAGTATTCCTTCTTAATTAGCTCTGTTGGTTGGTTGCCTAGTTAGTTGGCCGATTGGTTTATTGGTTCCATGCTCGATAAAGGTAAAGATAAATTTATCCGTAGAACAGGCCACGAAGGGCCTGAGGGGGAGTAGACGTATAGCTCTAGTCTTTCTTTAACCTCGGCGCTAGATGGGGTGGGTGGTCAACGCCACGACCCGGTCGCTTTACCCCGGAGAAAAACCCGGTACGCATTGTATAGGAGGCTGAGTGGGCCCCAGGGCCCGTCTTGATGGGTGCGAAAAATCATGCCCCCCCACCGGGATTCGATGCAGTCCGTAGCGAGTGGCTATACCGGCTGAGCTATCGCGGCCCAGTGACTCCTTGATAGTGGGTGATAAACTTGAAGCTCCGCATCTCACCCAGCTTGTTTTGTAACTCACATAAATCCCTTTCAAACTTGAATAGGAAAGCTGCTTTAATATGGCGGAACATGCTGACGTCACAGATGTCACGGTAGTTTTTACAATTACCCTCTAACAATCACACGGACATGATGTCTGAGAAACAGCTGTAATCGCTTGCTGTCGGCTCGCTTAACTTACAAATATTCGACCTGCAACAAACAACGTGTTTGTTGGTTGTGACGTGTCTTTGTGAGCCAAAGGAATACATTTGCAGAGCCTTCTTGTAATGTGGTGATCTGTAACCTAATATCAACTGCTTTACATTGAAGTAAAGCTTATGGGCCCCCGGCTCACGGCAAGTTGGAATAGCAGCCAACCATTTGTTAGTTGTGCGACTTATCGGTTAATATGTTTCTACGTACTAAACAGTATTGACTGGATCGAGGTACTGCTCTGAAGAATGTGGATACCATAATATAGACACTATTATATCTTATACACGTGTCATCTTCTGCTTCTCTTCGTAAGTAGTTGCTAAAGTAAATAATGACGGGAAAGCAAATATTGGTTTGTTAGACGGTGTGTAATGGTTAGGTCTACTATTGTGATCGTCATGGTACTGTACCAACTGACAATTGTCGATCGGTTGTCTTCAGTTCGTAATTGTGTTGTTATGGCGCCGGTTATGAAATTATGCCTATTGGGGAGGTTGATAGAATGATACTGACAGGAGAAAATCGAAGTACAAAAGAATGCCACTAATCCGGACGATGGTTATCCGGATCGCCTTGTCCCTTCGGGTAAATTTGCCGATAATTCTACACAACTAATTTGCCTTTAAATTACCGGTTATCGGATCAAGTACAGTACAGTGTTACGGCTTCTAGAACTTCAAATCAGGCTTAGTCGAAAGGTTTAGACACAGGTATATACTGTAAATAGTAACAGCCGAATTTCAAACTGCCAATGTAGGCTCTTTTTAAAGAAAACCTCAATAATCCGGATTTTCTGCATATCCGGAAGACTAGCCGTCCCAGTTAATCCGGATAAGTGGAGTTCTACTGTACTGAGAGGGAAATCTCGCCCGTTGTCACTCTATGTACCACGAATTGCACATGCACTGGCCGGGGATTGCAGCGGGCCTTTGCGGTGGGAGGCCGTCGACGTAACGCTTTCAACCTTAATTACTTACTTAGTTACTTACTCCATGGTGCAAAGTCCTTCTTGAGCAGCTAACTGGTTTGCAGCTAGTCAAGAAATTCCCCGCATTTCACGGAACCCGAAGGTTCATTACCGCACTCACAAACGTCCGCCATCTGTCTCTATCCTGTGCCAGCCCAATCCAGTCCATATACCCACATCCTACCTCCTGGAGATCCATCCTAATATTATCCACCCATCTACGCCTAGGTCTCCCCAGTGGTCACCTTCCCTCCGCTTTCAACCTAGCTATACAATTATTTGATTATTAAGTCGGGTGAATTACCCCCTTCATCAAGCCATTCGCCATGCCGACGCGTTCTTAACCTTGGTGCTACGTGCCAGTTGTTATACAGCGCCTTGCCTTGTCACTGTATTGACTTAGGTAGACTCGAGTTGAAATGTGATGGCACACGGTGACGCACGGCAGGGGAAGTGAAGGGGAAACTGGCGAATGGAGTGGGTAGCCATTACTCTTCACACTACCTCGCAACATGGTGTATCCAGCATTACTAACGCTGATGCGCACACCTCGGCTGCCAGTAGTCGACTGAACTGACGCCCCCGCCGATTTAAATGGACTCGCCCGTTTCACCGGAAAACGAAATCTGGTTTCTGCGCGTGTGCCATCACATTTCAACTGGCTGTGGGTTTTGTATTTGGTGAATAGAATGTATATAAGTGTATTGTCTATGACATACTTTATTATATTCATATAATGAAGATATAATTAAAGTATCATATTAGCGACATGTTTCGGCTTTTTATATAAAGCCATCTTCAGACTGCAATTCAAGGCATTTTGATATACAATTGGCATTGTTCCTAAATAAGAAATAATTGCCAATTGTATATCAAAACGCCTTGAATTGCAGCCTGAAGTTGGCTTTATAAAAAGGCCGAAACATGTCGTTAATACGATCATTTAATTATATTTCATATAATAACGGCTGTGTTAGACTGAAAAATATACACGATAGTAATTATTCAAAACACACTGGTGGTGTCTGACCTGAAAATTGTATTTGGTCAGTACTCACCATTTCAAATTAGGAAACGAGAGATTTGTAGTTCTCGGGGCTGCGACATTGGCGATCTGTTTGGTTGTGCGGTGACCGTACGGCCAGAATCGTTTTGCGTTTGCTGTGTGCTTTCGTGTGTTCGGTAGGATGTTTGGTGTTCCTGAGAAATCGTTATGTTACTTAGGTGAAGTAAGTTGCTTGCTTGTTGTGTGTCGGCGTACGTGTACCATGTACAGGTGTCGTTACTTGTCACCTGTTCCACTGCGATATCCTGAGTAGAAACCCGTAGTACTCCTGTTGCAGGTGGAGTACCGTCCCTGCTTGATTCCGGCCAGCTGCTGGGAACTCATGCGGGAGTTCCTTCAGGGTTTCCTCGGTTCCTCGGTCCAGAGCACTCCACCACAGTTTCTGCAGGTGAGTTCTTTATTGGCACTTACTATAACTTATGGCCTCGTACGCTTTTGTTCGTGCGAACTTCGCGTATTTTATACACGGCGTGTTTTGAGAATTGAAGGAGCGTCTAGTGACTGAGTGCTGATTCATTATGTTATGTAGATGATACGTCATACAGTCTGTATACTATTGCAGACCGATACAGCTCAATACACCCTGTGTATTAAGGCAGACTGATACAGCTCAATACAGTCTGTGTATTATGGCAGACTGATACAGCTCAATACAGCCTTTGTTTTATGGCAGACTGATACAGCTCAATACAGTCTGTGTATTATGGCAGACTGATACAGCTCAATGTAGTCTGTGTTTAATGGCAGACTGATAAAGTTTAATACAGTATGTTTATAATGGCGTACTGATAAAGCTCAATACAGTCTGTGTATTTTGGCAGACTGATACACATCAATACAGTCTGTGTCTTATGGCAGACTGATACAGCTCAATGTAGTCTGTGTTTAATGGCAGACTGATAAAGTTTAATACAGTCTGTTTATAATGGCGCACTGATAAAGCTCAATACAGTCTGTGTATTATGGCAGACTGATACATTTCAATACAGTCTGTGTATTGTGGGATACTCATACAGCTCAATACAGTCTGTGTATTGTGGCAGACTGGTACAGCTCAATACAGTCTGTATTATGGCAGACTGATACAGCTTAGTACAATGTGTATTGTGGCAGACTGATACAGCTCAATACAGTCTGTGTATTTTGGCAGACTGATACACATCAATACAGTCTGTGTCTTATGGCAGACTGATACAGCTCAAAACAGTCTGTGTATAATTGCATACTGATACAGCTCAATATAGTCTGTGTATTATGACAACTTGATACAGCTCAATACAGTCTGTGTATTATGCCAGTTGATACGTCTCAATACAGTCTGTGTATTATGAAACACTGATACACCACAGTACAGTCTGTGTATCATGGCACACTGATACACCACAACACAGTCTGTGTAATACGGCACACTGATACACCTCCATCCACGCATGAACCTTTCAGCTTTTTCGGGACTGTCTGATGTTCGAATTGCAAACGCATCTTAAATTTCTGGTGACAGAATTATCCATGTAAATGACATCTCTTAATCCGTCTGTATATTCTTCCAGTTCCTACACATATTGTAGTGACGTTGCATGATTCTGGGTGTGGCGTAACCAATATGATGTCCCAGTATCACCTCAGACTGTTTTGTCTCACAATACCGTATCTCACAGTACCGTCTCTCACAATATCGCCTCACACTCTCTTGTCTCACAGTATCTTGTCCCGCAAAACCGTCTCTCACAATATCGCATCACACTGTCGTATCTCACAATACCGTTTCTCACAATATCGCCTAACACTGTCTTGTCCCACAATATCTTGCCTATACAATATCATCTCTCAAAATATCGCGTCACACTGTCTTGTCTCGCAATATCATGTCTCACAATACCTTCTTTCACAATATAGCGTCACACTCTCTTGTCTCACAGTACCGTCCCTCACAATATCGCCTCACACTGTCTTGTCTCACAGGAACTTGTCTCACAATACCGTCTGTCGCAATATCGCGTCACACTCTCTTGTCTCACAGTATCTTGTCTCACAATACCGTCTCTCACAATATCGCGCCACATTGTCTTGTCTCACATTGTCATGTCTCACAATGTCTCCCACCAGTTTAACTGTTAAGTCCTGTGGGTTTTATTCCGATGTCTTAGTTGTCTGGTTTGTTAAAAACTGGGGCAGGAAGGCAATTAATGTCTGCCACAGAGATTAGCTTGTAAATTTTAAAGAGGACGGTTCAGGGGTGACAAGTTGTAGATAATCCGAATTGGAAAACTGCTTAAGTATTCTGATTTTTCTTTAGTGTGAAATTTACTTGGTATTTTATAACTGTAACTGTATTTTCTATACTATCAACAAATATTATTCGGTTGAATATATCTAGAAGAATGAGATTGGCGGGGCTTGTAGCAAGTATGGGTGAGGATAGAGGTGCGTACAGGATTTTGGTGGGGAAACCTGATGGAAACAGACCACTTGGAAGGCCCAAGCATAGATGGAAGAATAATATTAAGATGGATCTTCAGGAAGTGGGGTGTGTGGGTATGGACTGATCTGGCTCAGGATAGGGGCAGATGGAGGGCACTTGTGAATGCGGTAATGAACCTTCGTGTTCCATAAAATGCGGGGAATTTCTTGACTAGCTGAGAACCGGTCAGCTTCTCAAGAATGACTCTACTTCATGGATTAAAGAAGGTAAATAAGTAAGGGTATTTGAGCCTTAGAGCGAGTTTAATTAAACCACCTATTAAAATGACGCTCGGAGAATCACATTCCTCTTTTTTGCATGAATTTTCTTAGACTTTCTTGTGACTTATATCCGAGAGTGACACTTGATTTGGAAATATAAACATTTAGCTCCTTCAACCCGCTGTAAAACTCTACAATGTCTGCATCGCAGCCTTGCCCAGAGCGGAATGCTCGAAATTTCTGTGTTTATTTAATGCTCTTATTTAGCATTTGAAACCGGGTGTCAAACCCATACCAAAAACAACTCAACTAAACTTTTGGTCTCTGGAATACCACGCGGTAGCGGAAGACTACCTCCATTCTCCGGTTATTAAAACGGAACGCTGAAGGTGTCGACTTCCTTATTGGCTACGGACGACCTTAAAACCCCTAAGAATAATATAATAATGTTCACCACTCTAAATATCTGCCGTCTTAAACAACATAATAAGAGTCTGTGTATGTGAGTGTTCGCGCAAAGCGTTTACGACGGTTTACGCTGGTGCAGACGCGGTTGAGTGACAGGTAATATCACGTGGTAGTGCGATGAGCTGTTGGAATGCTTTTCAAGCGGCACGATGCTTGTGTCAGACAGCACACCTGCACCGTACCGACTGCTACAGCTGTCAGGCGGTGTAAGAAGTGTAAATAATCAGCAGCCCTGTGCCAGAATGGTCACACCTTCCGTCACAGCAGCAAATATCATTCCAAAAGGAAAAGAGACATGGGTCTTGGTTGTATCCGAGGCAGAGACCAGTTTTGTAGTTAAACTTCGGATATTTTAAGCCGAGGAGATACCTGACCCAGTGATATGATTGTAGCGCAGTCAAATTTGTGGCTAGGCGACGCGGAAGACCTTGGAGTCGTGGTGCGATGGTAAAGACAGGACGTGTGTCTCCCCTCCACAACCTCTAGACCGGCTCTGTGGCCTACCCAGCTTCGTAGTAGGTATTTATTCAGATCTTTCTTCGCGAGGATAAAGCGGCCGGGACGTTAAACTGTCAATTAACTTTCATCTAATGCCGAGGTGACGCTCGACCCACACTCCACAATATGACATCATGGCGTTGAGATGGACAGCTGTACGTTTACGTTTGGGTGGTTTTGATAATTATTGAATTGTAACTTTGGCCCTAAGTAGGTCATGTGTCTATATATTGGATATTTCTTTGTTGGACGATGCTTTGTCTACTGAAGAAGATATGCGTCAAATGAGAGGACGTTGCTGTAAGTGAATGTGTTAGAAGGAAGACCTCGTGGCTTGTGTAGTCCTTAAACTTTTGGCTTCGGAATTATTTTTTTTAATTTTAGCACACCCTGTATATAAAATGTGAATAATACAGGAACCAAATATGTTAGAATTATGAAACAAACTGCATTTTGAAGAGGAAAAAACGGAGATTATATACCATGTTTAAAATATTCAGTACCTATATTTGTTGAATAAATATACAAAATGCAACTTTAGCGGTTAGCGGTGCGGTACGACCACTATAGTTGACATTAGGCGTCAAAAGGGTAAAGGCACTGTGATAACTCTATGTTTAGAATAGAGTAATAAAGGGGTTCGAGCCCTTTCGGTCCCAGTGGAACTAGGCCCTTTGTGCCCCACAATCTGATGCCGTGGAAGATCTGTTCCTTTACTAAAGTTCCAGATTTCTCCCCATACTTTGACACCTAACTTCCTCTGGGTCCAAGAAAAAGGAGCCCAAATAAGAGTGTCTGAGTGCAACCAGCGCTTCACACTCACACAAAACGTAGGCTGAGATTTCCTCCCCTGCACACCTCGCTCTATACTTCACCATATTTGACATCAAAAATTCTCAGCGTTGTACCTTAAGAGGGTAGTGTTTATGCGCTTGTTAAGTTGTGCGCAGTAAGCACGATTACTTCCGTACGCAGATTGCAACCATTTCTTCTTGCGAACGTAGACTGTGAGTGTTTGCTGTGAGGTGTGAGCCAGATTTTTACACGTAATTAGTAAGAACTTTATGCTTCAGGGTATTAATTACAGTTGTGCCATTTACTGGAAAACAAACTGTCAGAGTATCTGCTTTAGTCGATGTGGGATCGCCGAAATGTGAGAAGTTGTTTCTGATTGTATATT
>Ga0123354_10018684_pt1 | contig 10876 bp, 11 predicted proteins | sample TergutLab28metaG_2_FD_97872 | JGI IMG/M metagenome (GOLD analysis project Ga0123354, IMG submission 97872) | Labiotermes labralis P4 segment gut microbial communities from Petit-Saut dam, French Guiana - Lab288 P4 | ecosystem: Host-associated > Arthropoda: Insects > Digestive system > Gut ... | reverse complement strand
CTTGCGGGTACTTCTGCGGCTTCTTGCCGTTCTTGCCGAACGGCCCTTTGCTTGGTGCCATGTGAACCTCCTGAAGGTTTTCCTATTGGAAGCATAACCCTCCAGTCAACCCGGGGCGGTTCACTCCGTATGGAGCGCGACGCCACCTTCTGGACGGTGCCGGTGTCCTTGACCGTGTTTCAATCCACGCGCTCCGTATGGAGCGCGACCACGGTCAGCGCGGCCAAGGCCGTCAAGGACCAGTTTCAATCCACGCGCTCCGTATGGAGCGCGACCCGCCAGATAGTCATCGCAAGCGACTACCTGCTGATCGTTTCAATCCACGCGCTCCGTATGGAGCGCGACATGGTCGTGAGTGATACGCTTTGCTGGAAAATGTTGTTTCAATCCACGCGCTCCGTATGGAGCGCGACGGCAAGCGGATACGGATATCTGAGACTGTAAGGGGTTTCAATCCACGCGCTCCGTATGGAGCGCGACCGGCGGCTATGTCAAGGACGGCGATTACGTCATCGTGTTTCAATCCACGCGCTCCGTATGGAGCGCGACAGCAGGTTCTGGCGGCCACTCGAAACACCAGCATAAGTTTCAATCCACGCGCTCCGTATGGAGCGCGACGTTCTGGCCGTTCGCAATAAAGCCGGTAGTCTTGTTTCAATCCACGCGCTCCGTATGGAGCGCGACGCTGCAGCGGTTCGTGAACGCGCTGCCGACGAAGTTTCAATCCACGCGCTCCGTATGGAGCGCGACTGTAACACAGCACTTTGACAGCTGAATAACCATGTTTCAATCCACGCGCTCCGTATGGAGCGCGACGACGACCCTGTCGCCACATGGTGCCATATGAATGTGTTTCAATCCACGCGCTCCGTATGGAGCGCGACGGTAAATGCGCCTCATTATGCCTCCAGGATGCCGTTTCAATCCACGCGCTCCGTATGGAGCGCGACCCACGACCGGCGCGGCCATAGTGGCCCCGTCAAGTTTCAATCCACGCGCTCCGTATGGAGCGCGACATCCCCTACGGGGCAGAGGTCGGCACCGGCGACGCGTTTCAATCCACGCGCTCCGTATGGAGCGCGACCGTGTGGGCGTTCAACGCGTTCGCGAGGGGGCAGTTTCAATCCACGCGCTCCGTATGGAGCGCGACGCCGCGGTTCTTGATGTTCGACAGCTCGCGATAGTTTCAATCCACGCGCTCCGTATGGAGCGCGACAACCAAAAACCGCAAAGCAAAGGAGAGGGACATGGTTTCAATCCACGCGCTCCGTATGGAGCGCGACGGCTTTTCCATGACCTGCTGCACTACGAGAATAAGTTTCAATCCACGCGCTCCGTATGGAGCGCGACGCGTGTAGCAGTCGTCGGTCGTCTTCTTAGGCTTGTTTCAATCCACGCGCTCCGTATGGAGCGCGACGCCGGCCAAGGCCGCAGGGTACGACAACCAGCTATGGTTTCAATCCACGCGCTCCGTATGGAGCGCGACCCATGCCCGCAGCCGTGGCAGCCTGGTCAAGTGAGTTTCAATCCACGCGCTCCGTATGGAGCGCGACCTCATCAGCAATCAGCAACCTTTACAATGCCCAGTTTCAATCCACGCGCTCCGTATGGAGCGCGACTCTCCCAACGCACTGCCCATTTGCCAAGGTTGGCGTTTCAATCCACGCGCTCCGTATGGAGCGCGACTTTACAAAACGCATAGGCTAAAGGCTCTAATTGGTTTCAATCCACGCGCTCCGTATGGAGCGCGACTTTTGGGAGCCAATTTGACGGGTCAGAATGATTGGTTTCAATCCACGCGCTCCGTATGGAGCGCGACGACAACGACCTGCTTATAGGTTTTCCCGCGCATCGGGTTTCAATCCACGCGCTCCGCATGGAGCGCGACGAAGATCAGCTGGTGTGACGGCAGGATGTATAGGTTTCAATCCACGCGCTCCGTATGGAGCGCGACTCTCAGCTCTTGGTCCAGGAATCCCTCGTTGGTGTTTCAATCCACGCGCTCCGTATGGAGCGCGACCTTCTTGGAGGCGTCGGGGCGCAAGGCCAAGTACTCGTTTCAATCCACGCGCTCCGTATGGAGCGCGACACCGTCTCGTCCATCACAGCCCCCTAGGCGCGAAGTTTCAATCCACGCGCTCCGTATGGAGCGCGACCCCTCTGGTGCCTGGCACCGACGGCGCAAGCTGGTTTCAATCCACGCGCTCCGTATGGAGCGCGACGATAATCTCGCCGTAGGTCTGGCCGGTCTCAGCCCGTTTCAATCCACGCGCTCCGTATGGAGCGCGACGTCCGCCGCGTCCAGGTAGCTCGACCAGAATGTGTTTCAATCCACGCGCTCCGTATGGAGCGCGACACCGATTTGGCGCGTGATCTGATCATAGCTAAAGCGTTTCAATCCACGCGCTCCGTATGGAGCGCGACGGCGGCTACGGCTATTTATGCCGCGATGACTACGTTTCAATCCACGCGCTCCGTATGGAGCGCGACAATGCCGGTGATCGGCCTGCAATGCCCATGCGGGGGTTTCAATCCACGCGCTCCGTATGGAGCGCGACACCGAGCGGTGGGAGTCGAAGGCCAGCTTTATGAGTTTCAATCCACGCGCTCCGTATGGAGCGCGACGTAATCCCACTGCTCGGCGCTGATCGTGAACCCGTTTCAATCCACGCGCTCCGTATGGAGCGCGACCGCTAAATATCAGTATTAATCAAATATTGAGCACAAAATATTGTAGCTCAAGCTACGAGGCCATTAATATCTACGTCGTATTTTGGTTGTCAAGGTTCGTTTTTTTGGTGCGGAACACTTTAGATAAACATGTCAGCTTGAGGTTCGCACTACTGTGACTCCAAAAATATCTTTAGTTGCTTGGCTACAAAACCAAGGGTTTTGTTACATCAAACGATGGCTTTGCGCCATAATGTTCAACTTTATTTGCATAATTATCTCCAAGTATGTAAAAACGGAGGCTATCAGTTTCTATGTCTATTTCTTTGAGTAATTTGTCTTTAATAAGGCGTAGTTGCGCTGTATTTATGGCACATTCGAATACTGAATTTTGCACTCGTTGCCCATAGTCCGTACAAATCTTTGCTACATGCCTAAGGCGCTTCTGACCAATTGGTTCCAGCGTACTTACATCATATGTAATTAGAACTAACATTATCTTAACCTTAAGACTCGATATTACTTCCACAAAAATGGCGGATATTCGTCCAAATCGCCACGTATATATCGAGCAAGCAATAAAGCTTGCACATAAGGCACAAGTCCCCATTCAATTTTCTCTTTTAAAAATGGATGCACTATTTTTTCTTGCTTTCGATTTTGCCAAGCAACTAAAAACGCCTTCCGTGGTTCATCTTTTAAGAATACTGCACCATCCTCTTTTTGTATAAAATCTGATGCGGCAATTTGCCGAGTATTGATTAAGCTAACGACGAAGCGATCAGCAAAAACAGAACGTAATTCCTCCATCAAATCAAGTGAAAGCGATCTTCGACCAGGCCGATCACTGTGGAGAAACCCGATAAATGGATCAAGACCAACTGAACTAATTGCCGATGTCACTTCTGATGCTAATAATGTATATGCCAAAGAAAGCATCGAGTTTACGCGGTCTTTTGGCGGTCTTCTTTCTCGTGTGTGAAAAGAAAAATCATTCTTGTTTTGCAAAATGAGCTCATTAAAAACCGAAAAATACTGCGATGCGGCCTCTCCTTCGATGCCGCGGGCGCTATCAATATTATCTACAATGCGCATCCGTTGAATTGATTCAGCAAAAAACTTTGAAACTGCCTGCAGTTTGGAAGTATCCACACGCATAGAATGATCTCGGATTAAACGCTCAAGCACCCAGCGGCTATTGTAGAGTTTTCCAATAAGAAGATTTCTAACAATTTTTATACTTTCCTCTTCCTTATCCGCTAATCGACATTGCGCCCTTCTCAGAAGTACATTGCCATGCTCGATACCAGTAACACTTGCCAGAAAACGCCCGTTGGCTGTTAAAAAAGATAGAGAAATCGCCCTATCAGCACATGCTCCCATAAGCTTTGGGCTTGCACCAGTATAGCCAAACGTTATTATGCCTTCCAAATTATGCAATGGTACTCGAAGAAGCGTATCTGCGTCTTTTTTAACTATGACATTTTCACCATCGAGTGTTAAATACGTGTCCGGCGTTGTCACATATAATGTGTTAAGCAGTTTTTTCAAAAACACTCCCCAAATCTGTAGAATCAGACAGATATTTTCGAAGATACGCATCTACACTTTGATCAGTTGTTGGCAGCTCAGGTAAACAAATATCTTTTAGCGAACAAGCATTGCAAGACTTTGTTCGTTTGGCACGAGGTGTATAACCTCGTTTATAAAACTCGTGCATTTCAGTAAAAGATGATAGAACTTTGGAGCGCAACTCGTTAGTTATTGCTACTGCTTCTCGCCTCCGAATTTCCCAATAGAACAAATATGCAATATCTATTTCCTTGCAAACCAGCATTTCCTCTATACACATCACTTGGGCACAGAGCTGCAGTCTATCAATATCAGTTATCTTTGGACTTCCACGTTTATATTCCACGGGATATGGGCACCATCTACCAGCACGACCAAAAAGCTCAATGCCATTAGCATCATCTCTTTGGAACTCAACAACGTCGCACTTACCTACCACGCCCATCGCCCGAGAAATGATTGACATATCGTGGGTAATAATCATATCTTTTCGCTTTTCAGTAAATAGTGGATCGTGCGCCCGCTCATGAAGAAGAGCGCCATCAATTGTGCGTAGATTATCTTCCCATTGTTGCTCAATATTAATCAGAGCCCATTGTCTCCGGCAAAAGGCAAAATGTTGAATGCCAGAGATTGATAGGTAATCCTCTTCATTAATAATGCTGCAGATGCTATCTATCATTTATGTCAATGCCATTATCATTGATAGTAAGTCAAAGCACTATTGTTTGCGAATAATTTTTACTCCTTCAGGAGCTTCGTCAACCATGACAGAGTAATCGCTATACTTGCGCGGGGCTACTACTCCATCTTTTCGGGATACTTGTACGAGTTCAAACAGTTTACTGGAAGGCGCATTTCCCAAAGCACTCTCATGTTGAAAGATTATTAACTCGCGTAACACCATTTTGCCTCGAGCAGCTGAGCGGTCAAACTCAAACATGCTTATGATTGCTTCCCAGAGTAACTCCAGATCAATGTCTGAGAAGCCCGTAACTGTCTGAGCAATATTTGCAGAAATAAAGCCTTCCTGGCGATATAAACCATAAGGCACGATTGATTTTCGTCCCATGGTATTAGATTTACCATTCTCAGCTTTGCCTTTTTGAAACTCTTCTAATTCTTTTGCATCGGATATCGAAAGCCGGGTGATGGTAATATCTTGTGTAAAAATCGGATCTATACTTCTTCCAAAAGCCAATTGAACCGGCCCACGAAGTTGGCCGGAAGAGTTCCATAACCCACTTTCCTTTTTTGTAAAAGCGGTAAGAACAGCACCAAATGTACGAATATCGTAATATTTTAAACACATAATATCACGCGCACGTGCGCTCCTTTGCGTTTTATCTTTAATTTCCTTTGATTGATCGATCGCTGTTTTTGATTTATCATTCAAAAAAATATTATCCTGTTTTATGTAGATATCAAAACCACTCTCTCCATTCTTTGCCATATCAACGTAGTTTCGGATCTTACGCTTAATACAAACATCCGTAACGATACCATGCCCTGTTTCGGGGTCAATACGCGGCATATTGCCAGCATCAGGATCACCGTTCGGGTTACCGTTTTCAACATCGTAAAGCATCACAAACTCGTAGCGATTTGTTATTGCATTCTCAAACATTATGCTTCCTCTCTCTCTTCTTTGTCTTTTTTTGGTGTGAAGAAATCCTGCGTCTGATGATAGTAGCCAATAATAAATCGACCCTGATCATCTAAAGATAATGTTGCTGGAAAAGGCAAGTCGCAATCAAGCTTGCCGAGCAATTCACCCTTTAATTTTTCGTATCTGATTGCGTAATCTGATTTCGCTGCATGGTGCATTGAAAGTTTGAGCAAAGTTGGGAAAACACTACCTGGATTTGCGCAAGCACTTGCAAAATATCGGTCGCGAATCGTAGCATTCAACGAACCACTGGACGTACTATTTTGAAGTTGCTGCAATACGGAAAACAACCGTCCAAGTACATAAGGTTTGTTATTTGAGTTTTGATTCAACGCCACTGTAGTTACCTCACTTTCGTAATAGTTTCTAATTAAAAAAGCTTTTATGATTGCTGCTTTTGTGCGATTAATATCTCCTCCCGCCCGTATTCGTAAAAGAATGGCATTGAAGAGTAATGCTGGGTAACGTGCACCAGAAATGATGCTATTTATTAACTGCCCGCCCAATAATGGATGAGCATCTGATTTTGAGCCTTTTATAGTAGTTTCAGACAAAATACAACAATATGGTATGTATTTAAGGTTTTCTTTGCGAGAGCTATATATCTCCAAATTATTTATATGATCCGCTATTTTATTTATTGTGTCACCAAAGCTTGACACATGAAAAAACCGAATGCTGATTCTCGCCGCATTTGGTGATAAGCATAGTATATAAAAAGGAATTTGCCAGTTTATATTTGTGATATCTGGTAGTTGGCCGCGCAAAATAGTTGGAATTATTGTATCTAATTGAGATTCGTTATCTTCTGTCGGATTCATAGTCCACGAAAAAACAAGTTCTTCTGAGTCGCTTTCAGCCCCATCAGCCCAATAAACAAGAGTATCACCACCAATTGATTGATGGTTTTTATCGTTACCTAGCAATGCATTCAGTTCAGTCGTGTAGGCAAAAACAGCCTTAGCACCAATTTGTGCTGGTGGGTCATTGGGCTTCGTGCCATATGAACGAAAACTTGTCTGTTTATTCATGCTGATTAACGCTTGCTCGCTCGCTTTTACACCGCGTAGTCTTACTTTGTCATGTTTTTGTAAAATAGCATCTTTTTCGCCAGAAATAAGGCATAATTTTTCTTTATCAGGTTGACTTTCTTTATTTTCCCATGCAAAACGAATCTCCATTCCGCAATCTTCATAGTCAATACGCTTCCCATTAAATTGGAAGACATATTTTGCTGTTTTAATATTTTTTGGATCAAACGTGTGCGGGAGACTTGGAGCACCATTATTAAAATATGCTATTATTGCTTGCGCAGAAGGTGTCTCAACACCAGACAGTAGGCTTGAATGAAGCTTCTTTGATGACTCAAATTTTTTAGGGTCGAAACCTAACATGTAATTACCATCATCGCACAGAAAATATGCAGTTTTGTACGCATTCGGCCCCGAGCGCCCTCTGGTCTTAGAGGGTAATGTCAACGCAAGGCAACCTTTTTCTCCACCAAGAGGTAAAATATTCAACAAAATACCATCCTGATTAATAATCAACGCATATGACACATTTCTCTTTTGCCACCCAGGTAAAACGGCAGCAGTGTCTTCATACCTCTTTACGAGTGATTGCAAGATCATCTAAGAACCTCAACATTCCGAAGGTCAATAATTCCGCATTTCATTTCTGCTCGAAAATACATTGCTGTAAATGCGACTACATTACCTTCTTGATTTTTTTCGTAGTCTAGGTCGTATAGCATTATGCCTAGATCACGACTATCGTCAATCGCAATTGGTGAGCTGCTGCTGTCGTCAAGCAACTTGATATCTGCTGGAAACTCTCTGGTACCGAGATAGGGATGATGGTAGCACTGGCCTTTTATTAATCTACGCTTAATAATTTCCGCAAATTTCCCATGATTGAAGGTACCGTCTGGCAAAGTGTCCCTCTCGGCACCATTGTTATTTAGTTTTTCAAACACTGGTTCGAAATGAGCAGTTATAACATACCTGACATCTCTGAGCACCATTGACGCACGTTGAGCTCGATCACTAGAGGCAGCAATATATGACACTTGTGGTGCAGCCTTACTATTTACCTCATTACGGCGTATATTTTCAAAACGAATCGGTGAACAAACAGCTATTTCATCAATTACATACTTAATAGCAGGCTTCCAAAAAACCGCTTCAAGTATCCCTCTTGCAGCGCTCGGTGTAATAACGTCATAACTAACACGCTCAACCTTTAGCTCTGGTCGTGAAAAACAGGCATATCTACCAGACACTTCAACTTGAAAGCCGATCATTTTCTCCAGTCACCCCTTATCCAAATAAAGCCATTCCTCCACCAGGAGAAAGCGTAACACCATAATGGTCATTATAATACGCTTCTTGTAAAACATGAATTTCTTCATCAATATGCTCAAGGGCACCAAGATCATTTAATATTTTCAAATCATGTTCATATAGCGATACACTGTATGATTGAATTTTTCTGTATAATTCGCGTGATCGTCCTCCATATCTGAATTGATCTAACAAACGCCTAGCATCATCGTTATAAGGCACATAAATGGTTCTTGTAATTTCGTCAATCAATCTGAACGTTTGCGAGACATCTTGAAAGGGAAACAAAATAGACTGTTCGCCTTCCTCGAATTTTGATACAACCGTGTTTTTATCTAAATTTTCCCTACCAATAACATATCGAAGTTGTTCAAAATACGATTTTATTGCAGTTAATGATGATATATCTTCAAAACTTCTTGCAACTTCCTCGTAAACTCCAATATTCTGAGCCATCTGTCTTGGCGAACTACCTTCGGTGCTAAACACATAAACTTTTGAATCGCTTGATTGTCTTTTTCCCTCACGATTACAACGACCCGCTGCTTGTATTATTGAATCTAGACCAGATTTTTCACGATAGACTACAGGAAAATCTATATCTACACCAGCCTCAATCAAACTTGTAGAAATAACCTTGCACGGCAACCCACTATTCAGACGGTCTCTTATTCTCTTTAACACATCGCTTCTATGTATCGGAACCATTGTTGTTGAAAGATGAAGAGCATCATCCCCCAAAATTTGAGTTACCGCCTGAGCTCGCTTTCGTGTATTTACAACACATAAAACCTGTTCATGTGAACTAATCAAATTTGCAATGCCTTCATCATTTAGTACGCCTTCGATTTTTTCATATGTAACACGTTGAAAAAACTCATACATATCTTTTGGATTGCGAACTATTTCAGTTGGTATAAGTGGCTCAAAGTACTCATCTAAACTCGATTGCGTTGCAGTTGCTAAAACTACAGTACAGCCGTAGTATGTGACAAGTTCACGTAAAGCTCTAACACAAGGTATGAGATATGAAAGTGGGATCATCTGCGCCTCATCAAGAATAATCAGGCTATTGGAAATATTGTGCAATTTGCGGCAAATACTAGGTTTGTTCCCATAAAGGCTTTCAAAAAAACGCACACTGCTTGTAACTATGAGTGGTGCATCCCAATTTTCTGTTGCAAGTAACTTCTGATACTGTAGCTTTGGATTTGCGCTATTTTCTTTAGCTTCATAGTCGATGCCACTATGATGTTGCAGAACATTATTAACCCCAAAGATATCTTCAAATACTTTTGCATTCTGCTCAATGATTGTGTTGTACGGCACGACATAAATTACGCGATCGTGTTTATTCTTTATTACATGTTTCATTGCAAAAGAAATACTGGAGAGCGTTTTACCACTACCGGTTGGAGCTGTCAGCGTAAAAAGGCCATGTGGACTATCAGCAGCTTCAATACAGTTATTTAGCAATTCATTTCGCCATACATTTAAAGAACTTTCATGAGATTTGTCCTTCAGTTTCGAAAGGTACATCAAAAGCTTGTCCTGAAGTACTTCAAGTGAATCAAAACCCCCACGCTCTATTTTTCCGCTACTCATGAAGTTTTCAGTATCAAGCCAATCAGCATCTACTAGCGCAGAAAAGACCATCCTAATTAGAAATGCAATGGAGTAACCTGCACCTTGCTTCGCCACTGTTATGCCTGGCGGAGCAATTCTGCTTATAGCATCAACGTTGTTAAAGTCAGCTTTGAAATTTCCATAAGCGGGTATATCGCGTTTCAATCTTCCGCATAATGACGTCTTTTCAGCCGTATCAGCAGAGCTGCCACCATTAGGCAAACCTCCATGATGCCCAACGACGCAATATGCTGCCATTTTACCTAGTGGGCCGTTTCTTAAACTATATAAATACTGGCCTCCTGCAGTTGAATGGTCAACGCGAATATTTTCACCTCTAATACGACGTTGAAAATCTTTTGAATACTTTCCTAGGTCATGACACAATCCAATAGAATAGGCAAAATCACCTGAGTTAAAGGAAGTCGCAAAAGATCGAGCTAAATTTGCAGTCCCAATTAAATGATCATAAAGACTTTGCTCTTCTCCATCATCTTGCTTTTTATGAGCAATAAAATCTCTTATGTATCTGTTTGTTGCTGACTCTTCAGGCATTTCTTATAACCTCTACTCTGCATTAAACATTTCTACTTGTCAGGCTTCTTTCGCGAAGCGATCTAAAATGACAATCATTCCAGACTCTTGAGGTACGATCAGCGCCTTACTAGCTGCTGCCTGGCTTGGTTGAGGATCGGAAACATAGCGCTATCCAAGCATGAGTCTTGAGAGCCACTTGATATCCCAAGACACTGCGGCTAATTTTGTCTGTTCCAATTTGTGGAAGCGCGGTTGGCAATTTAAGCGACTTTGTTTGCAGATACGCATAAGCCAGTCGTCTCAACGTCTATGGCACAGATTTGCATATCGCTAGCAATCATTTATCCTCCACATTCATAACCACCGGGTAAGATAATACAGTAATATCAACGCGCATTCAGAATAAAACGGTGCATTCAATGGTTTAAATCATCAACGGTTCTGATGTTTACCATTAGTT
>Ga0123354_10018683_pt1 | contig 10876 bp, 10 predicted proteins | sample TergutLab28metaG_2_FD_97872 | JGI IMG/M metagenome (GOLD analysis project Ga0123354, IMG submission 97872) | Labiotermes labralis P4 segment gut microbial communities from Petit-Saut dam, French Guiana - Lab288 P4 | ecosystem: Host-associated > Arthropoda: Insects > Digestive system > Gut ... | reverse complement strand
ATTATGAGGAGTGTTGTTATAATTTAATCCAAGAATCAGAATTTGATGTTTTCACAGCAGTGAATATCATATTATGGTGTTATGGGTTGTGACACTGTGCTATCTTGTAGGGTACTAACCTTGTGGAGAAATGCATTGCTGCCATTTTGATGGTTGTGTTTGACCTTTCCAGCAGTACTGATACAAGCAGAGTACAACATTATTGTATTTTCTACCCCAAATGAAGCTGCCCTCCCCTTCCAAATAAATCCCAAAAAATCACTATAGTTTCTTAACACTGGAAGGGAGCGTACATAAATAACCTATTAAATCCACAAAAATACCTTGCTGATAATAGGGTGCATCTTGTCACTTGTAGTGCCTTATGAGATGAGAAATATGGTATGTTCTGAGATCAATAAACTTATTCTGTTTGGCATAAGGAGGAATTGCCTCATAAGGGAAAGGAGCCCCTTATTATATCTGTTTATGGATGAGGCAATAAAAGTGGTTCTAGTAATAAGGCATATCACTTACCAACTACATACAACATTTTATGCAGCATTCTTCATGAAGGGTACCTCCTACACTAACTAACTCCATGAAGCTAATTGATCCTAGGCTAGTCAAGAAATTCACCGCAATTTATTGAATGCAGAGGTTCATTACCACATTTGTAGGAGCCTTTCACCTGTCCCTGTCCTGAACCAAAGGATCAGTCCAAGTCAGAGGCTTTGTGATATGCTTTGTAACGTGGTGAGTTTTTATGGTGAGGAGTCATTAGCACCTCGTCCAACCCCAAGCTGGAGGACCACCCTTATCGGTTGTCTGCGACTGCTTATTCAATATATTCATGGCCACTTTCCATATTGGAGACCGTTGCTTCATCTGCAACCTGTGTATGTGCCATGCCATGGTGACAGGAACCCACTTATGACACTGGAGTACTCCTTATGTATATGAAATAATTGGATATCATCTACATGGTTTTAATTGTAACAGAATGACTACTGATATAGTAACCTCTGTACTTCAAAGGGCTACATATCTTCCATATGTCAGCATTTATTTTATGCCTCTACACTGATGTTACATGATGAACCAGCAGTTATTCCACAAATGCTGCTTTTGGTCTTCATACATTCAAAATGAAACTGCAAGAGAATAAGTTACTCTATATTTCCACTCTTGAGCTTCAACAAGCTACACTTAATATTTTTCTTTATTTAATTGACATCTATAGAAGAAAATAGCATTTCACTGAACAGTGCCATCAGGCCATCGTTTGACAGGATCACTGTTGGAATGTAGTAAACCCCAGCATATCAGGTGACAGGATTAGGAGTGAATGTGGTAAATATCTATGTCTGGCTGTCGGTTATTTTTCTCATGTTTTTATTTCAGCATGCACAAGAAAAGTATGAACTTCAGCAGGAAGGTGATGAATTAGATGCAAGAATAAGGAAAACAGAAAAAGAAATTCAAGCTATGGAAAATACACTAAAGCTTATCAATGCCACAAATGAGAATTATAAAAGAAACTTGTTTGCTGTGGATGAAGAAAGTAAGAGTGTAATTTAGTTTATGTTTCATGGAGGCAGTTAAAATTCAGCCTACAAATAATAAAGCATGAATATGAAATTTTGCTTTCCTGATAGATAAGACAAGTGTGAAGCTGATGTATGTATGTATCAGTGGTCTGCTAAATTACAGTCCATTGAAAATTTACGGTTAGTTTCCCTTCATAAGTAGCAGGTTAGAACTCTGAGCTGAAGAAAATCTTAAATGAAGGAAGTCTAACACAAAGATTATGGACACTTCAGATGACTCTTCAGGGTGACAGAATTTGTTTCAGGTGGATGCTTAATATTACCTCTCCAGTGAGGTAATTGATAGAAGTTTTCATGACAGGTGTTACTCATGTGATGGACAAGACCGTCATTTCAAGTACATTGCTGCTGAGATGAAAGATTTTTTATTGTATTTCATTCAATATTTAATGTACAAAGATATGTGTATGCTTTTTTTTTTGAGAAACTTGATGAGGTTTCATTTGATATGATATATTTGTTAACTGCAGTTGGGTTGACACCCAGTGGCAGTAGTACAGTACACATTTACACACAAACAATACATAGAACAACACAATTAACAACAATACATAGAACAACTAATTGGGAAGAACGCAGGCCGTGCCTTGTCTTTGCGAATTATACCCTGGCATTTGTGTTACAATTGAGGAAAAAGCACAGAGAAACCTCAATCAGGATAGCCAAAGAGTGCTAGTTGGCACAATGAAAACAGAATATGCAGAACAGAACATACATAACAATAAAAATACATAATTTACAAAATTAAACAAAAGCATACAAAACAAACAACCATTATACAATAATAAAAAAAAATGGAACCAGAAGAACATGAAAGAATGTGATATACAAAAAAACCATATAAGCAACAAACTTCATATGATCTGTATGTGTTCTAATAATGTTATACACTCTGTTACTAAGACCTTCACTACACTTCACTTCCTCTCATTTGAACTTCATCCAACTACACTTCACTACTCTCTCATTTGGCTTAACTCCATTTAATTTCCTACTGCTCCATTTCACCTTACATCACTACACTTCACCTCACCTCATTTCACTGCACTTTTAGATGATTTTCACCACACTTCTATTACTTTCATTTAACCCCATTTACAATTGTTCTCCTAACCCTGTTTCTAAAAATGTTAGGTTTACAAGGGAAAGTCCCTAACGCTTCTGCAGGTAGTTGGTTTCAGTTTTTAATAGTCCAATTTACACAGGAATACTTTCCAATATCTGTCCTTTGCTTCCAGTCCCTAATTTTCTGAACATGATGTACCCTACTCAAATAATAAGCCTTCGCAACCTGTCGCATGTAGCTTTCCAAGCCTGTTCCCCAGTTTACGCTTTAAAAAGTGCGCATAAGCGTACTATCGTTGTACGCTGAGCCAAGGTTTCCCAGTTAGAATCCTTCGTATGATTTGTAAATTGAGCATCTTTCTTCTGTACTTTGTCTAACACATTTATCTGTACTTCTCTGCGTGGATCCCAGATATTTGAGCATCATATAAATTAAGGCTCATGTTGGACTGGAATGAATCAAAACTTAATATGCCTGAGAGTTTTTAATGTATCCACCTCCCTTCCCCCTCTGCAAAATTTCTTAAGTAGTTGTGGAAAAGAATCAGGTAGGGGTAGATGGGTGAACTTTACATCCCTATTATGTCCATTTCTTGTGCAAAGATTACTAAATAAGTGTACATCTTTTGATTTATAAGTTTTCAAGTTATAAGAGTATTGATTTTGCAGTGCTTGGTCTTCTGGGATAAGAGACCATGTAATCCTGTATGTGAGTTAGAAAGTTTCAGAGGATCATACTGCTTTCCTGTTCAGAATAGAACATGAAGGCAAAAATATTGCCACTCACATACTATGGTACAAAGTGCCATAATGCATTGGAACACAACATGATGCTTTATACTCTTCATATTCCTTCTGACTATTGTTAATACTGTCATTTTGCAGGCGATAAGCACAGACAAGAACTGGAATCACATTATTATATTGCTGTTAATACAATGAGGCAGCAGAAAGCACAGCTTACTGAACTAAACAACCAGACTGAGGTAATTCATATGTGTGTGGGATATCACTGCAGGAATACTATACAGCATGTCCAGAAATCTATACCTGTGTGTTTGCACCATGTGATCCCATTATGAACCCTGAGATTAGAAGGTACAATCATAAAAAAAATTTGGCCAATGCATAGTTTGTGTAAACTATGCAATTATGGTGAAACTATACAATGTTGTCACACAGCATTCAAGTTTAAATTCATTTTCTGTTCAAGTTATGTATCAGTCAAAATCTTACAAAAGGAAATTTGTATCTGAATATTTGTCAAGGAACTGCATGCTGGAAAAAATCTCAGTATGTGAGATAGTGACTGTTCTGGGATGTTACAAAGAGTTGATTGGTATTTGGTTACCAACTTCTCAGAAAAAACTAATGATCCTGTTTTCAGGGGTCAAGGATTCCAAGGAGAATTCTTGAACTGCTTGACCCTTGAAGGTGGGACCAATAGGTTGTCCTGAAACGTCGGTAACTAAATACCAATCAAGGTTGCGTAATGTCCCAGAAAACCGAATATCTCATTTACACTATGGCAGAATTCTGAAATCATGCAAATTTTCATGCACTTGTTATATATGATGTAAGTCACTGATTCCCAGCCACTTTGTTCTCTAACCAGCCTCTGTGATGGATACATGGTATATACAGGTGTCCATATGAAGTATATTACTTTATTTTGTCTTTGGGATGCTACATGAGACAGAAAAGTAAAATGCTGTCTGCTATTTTAAGTTTTTGAAATCATTGTTTTTAGGTACTGGAACAAACTTTGCAGGAAATTTGCATAACAGAAGGTGATCTTCATACTGTGTGGCGAAACAAAGATCAGGAGTTAAGTGAATTGGATTATGATATGCGAGAACAAGCTGTCAAACTTGAACGTGCTGAGAAACAGCTTCATAAAGCTGTGAGAGAAGTAAAAGGCTTGAGCTTGACAAAGCCCATGATATTGGAAGAGGTAAGTTGAGTACTTTATGTCTTGAAGCTCCATGGTCTTAGCTGCATACTAAAATATATACTTTATTAATAATGAGCATTAATACAAACTGGAATAGATTAGACACTACAGAAACTGCTTCCAAACTTGCCAACTGGTATTTGAAGTTCTATCATTAATAATTACTGTATTAAGATTCCGGGTCAAATATAGAGGCAGTACGTTCCTCCCAACATTGATATCTGTATACTGCACAACATTACATCTGAAGAATGTTATGTTCCATTGAGGAACAGCTGAACCAGACTTATAGAATACTGAAAAAAAATGTTTGAGTGTTTCATTATTACTATTATGGTAAAAGGTAAAGTGATCCCATTACAGGCCTGGTGTGGCCCAGAGGGTGGGTAGAGGTATAGCTCTACCCTTCCATGACTGCAGTACTAGAAGGGGGTGAATTGTCAGCAGCATGCCCCAGCCATACTTACCTCTGGGAAAGACCTGGTACCCATTTTACAGGAGGCTGGGTGGGCCCCAGGGCTGGTCTGGACAGGCGGAAAATCTTTTCCCCACCGGGATTCGATCCCGGACCGTCCAGATTACCATTATAGTAATGATGCAAAGCTAAGAGAATATATTGTATTCATTTCAAATATTCGAAGCTTTTATAAGCAGAAATTTTGAACATCATAATTATTTAACACATTCAGAGTTGTTGCTACTTGTATGTTGGTGGACCCATTGGACTGTCATAACATACCAGTGAACTGTAAGCTTAATTTAAATTTTTATTTCAGTAAAGTTTTGAATAATCAAATAATAAATGTATTTTGGTTTTTCTATTCATGATTTTCAGAAAGATATACAGGCACGTGAGTTGCAAGAACAGAATCAGAGTGCTCTTCAGCAATTGGCTGAATTTGTGACTCGTCACATAGAAGCAGGGCCAGTTGTGACACGCTATCTGGATCAAAAGGGTTTGTTTCTTCCCATGTCTCACAGTCCTGGAGGATCTCTCACCTGTATTTCTTCTCGGGAGTGTCTCCGACATACACCACTCACAAAATCATCACTGAGCAAACTGTCACTCCCAGGGCCAGGTAAATGATTCTATGTTCTGAAAGATTAAATTGTTCCTTCCTCAGACTATTGACTTCTCCACCAGACATGCACCAAGCAGGCTGGCACAGTGATAATGTAGCTGCCCTACTTTGGGAATGTACTCAGTTCCAATCATAGTCAATGTCTGTTTTGACTGACATTCAATGGCTAGTATTCTTGTTACATCCGCATATAGATCGGATTACCCATGATGATATAAGGAGAGAAATTAGGATGTAAACAGAAACAAATTCCTACAATTCATAGGTTCAATTGCAATATAGTTTGACATCTTTATTTGCCAACATCCATGCCTTGAGATCGAAAGATATGGTGTCATTGTGGTGGATCCTCATCGTGACCCACAGCATTCAATACAGATTTTCCTGACATCCTACCTTTAACTCCCAGAGGCAGAAAGGTGAGAAATCAGGAGCACAGTGTAGCTCTGATGTTGGCAAGCACGAGGTTCCCTTCAGGGTATTAACAGAATTCCAGGACGTTGAATTCATTGGCTCAGTTTGTTACCCTTCTGGCACCTAGAATTTAAGGGTAGCTCCCCTGCTACAGCAAACTGTGTTATATATAACATGAGCATCCAGTAACAGTGGCTGTTGCACCTGGGAAAGGCATTAGCATGAATAACAGAAATATAATTCCAGACTGAGAAGTCATAAAATTAAGGTCATGGCAAACAATCCCACCAAACCAATTTCAGGGCCAAACCCATGTCAATTTGCCAATTCTCCTTCTCCTCCTCCTCCTTGTCTTCCTCCTCCTCATTCTCCTTCTTTAGCACTACAGCCTTGCATGTTTGGCCCCTGGCTTCCCTCACCTTTTTAATAGTACTTTCAAAACTGTACTGAGGAGCAGTAACTGTTGTGGAGTCCATACGCCATGGTACCCAAAGAATGAAAAGCAGGTAACAGAATTTTGAGTAAAGAAAATTACTGATCAGTAATAAATTTTGGATAGACAATAGCCTCAGGACATTTAGTCAAGAACTACTTGCAAAAGCATGCAGGCTCTCCGGCCAGAAAAGGATAAAGGTCAAATGAAATTTAGATTAAGACCACCAGACAGGATGGAGTAGAGGGTGAGATTAAACCTAGATACCTGGAGGGGAAAGCAGTATAAACTATGAAACATGAACAGTGCAACTGAAACTCCAGTTTTGTTTTTGGAGATGCCAATTTTTTTAAAATATTTACAGGATCAGCATCGTCTGGTAAGTCATGCAACGCTGGATCTTCTCGTGATAAAGGCAGCAGTGGTGGTGCATCATCTAAGTCCAGCCAGGGCTCAGTTTCTGCTAACATCATAACTTTGGATTCAGCAGACTTGAATGGTGATTGCTTTTAACATGTTACATGTGTGATTCTCAGTCTGACTTTCATGGAATTCTGGTGTTATGTGAAGGGTTTATTTAATTAAGTGACCAGCTTACAAGTAATCTGCAGTGTATACAAATATGTCATTTTGTTGTCTGTATGTTAGCCACAGCTGTTACAGGAATTCAAAATTATTGCAGTATATGATGACATATTGGGCCATCAACTGAACAAAAAAGGACATCGTATCAAGTGTTTCAGAGATTGTCCCTGACTTTGTGTGCACACATAAACAGCACCTAATGCTGGGATTAAGAATGTATGGATCTGAACCTCTCTCACCCATATGTCTTCATGCCTTAATGTTTAAGGAAGCACAGGAATCACTTTGATTTTCACCTGTTTTGCACAGAAAGTACATACTTGAATTTAATTATGGCTTCAGCTATCATAATAAACTTTTGTGTGGTTTCCCATCAGCCACATGAAATAATAACCACTTCCCCCAGAATCTTCTTTGTTTTATTAACAGAGGTAAAACTTCTGTTTTCTTCTAGGTGCTGACACTAGAACATCAGGAAAGGTTTGTAGTTCTGCATCATCCAAAAAACACAAACTTTAAAGGGGAATAATATGAAGATGGGTTTTATGAAGTGAATAATAACCATAATTGATTCATATTTAAATAAATTAGTATTTTGTACAGTCTTTACCATTTATATACAGTGTAAACATTTTACTGTGTGTCACACCCAATGACAGCTTGTATTTAAATAAAAAGCATGCATTTCTTTAAAACATTTGAATTGATTAGTTTCCTTCGATTCTTGTACACTCCTGTTTTCTGTTCACTTACGATGTCTGCATTCCATTGGATATTATGTCATATAGACGGTGGTGTAGGTGGTTGCTATCTGGACTTGGAAACAAGTTTCTGATTTGCACCCAGTGCCAGTTTTGCAAAGGTAGAGATGGCGACCATATTTTTTAAAAGAATATGGGGGAGTTCAGTTTTGGGTAACAGGTGTATTAGAAAAAACACGTAAGTAACGAAAATTATATACATTCTCTGCCAATCTTTCGTTTCATACAAGTTCTGTGCCAGTAATGTATAATTCACCAACATGGCGGTTAATGAAGTGAGCAATGAACTACGTCCAAATTTGTTTAATCAAAATGGATTTATCTGCAGTGTAAATGAGTGCTTATGTTGCATAGAATTGAATAGCAAACTTAAATGTGCATTGGATGAAATAAGTTCTTTGAACTTAATCATACAGTTTTTATTAAATGAACGGAAACCCGATTGTGCATCGACAAGTTCGGATATTGACCTGTCTACCTTGTGCGAAAATGCAAACAAGAAAGGAGACCATAATGTGTCTGTTTGTAAGAACTGGATTGAAGTAAATTCTAAACACCGTACTAACTCCAATAATTTTAGGAATTCAGACAGTTTACTAGCTTGTCAGCCTATCCCAACCTCTAGTCGCTATGCTCACTTAATTAACCTACAAGATTCAACGGAAAAGCGTAAATAATACGATAGTATCCAATGAGCAGGGGTTACCTCGCGTCTCACAAAGGGTAGATCAGCAAATGGAAGTTATTAGTAAGGAAACAAACTTTTTTTTTTCACATTCCTACTATACTAAATGGAAAAATCTACTCCAGTGGAACTAATAAATTAGTGAATTGTGTAATCAAAATGAACGTTAGACATGCTGATGAAATTTCTGCGAATAACCTTCCATCCACTGTGAATGTTCGGATGCAAACATCAATTAAGTGTAGTTCCAAAGTGGTAATTCTAGGCGACAGCCACTTAAAAGGATGTACTGAGAAGATAAATAATTACCTTCGTGATACGTTTAGAATAACTGGGTGGACTAAACCAGGTGCACTAGCTGAGGAAATATTGGATAAACCAACATTGGACTTGATGAATTTAAATAAACGTGATGTGATTGTGATTAGTGCAGGTGCAAATGATGTGTATATGAATAACTCTAATGTAGCATTACTGAAAATCACAAAGTTCATACAGAACAACTGTAATACCAATATAATATTATATGAGGTTCCACATAGATATGACTTGTCTGAATATTCATGTGTAAATAGAGCAATTCAGGCATTCAATTGTAAATTAAGGAAAGTAGCTACCTTGTTCAAATATGTTACTATATTGGAGTGTAACTATAATAGAGAGTATTTTACAAAGCATGGTATGCACCTTAATGGAAGAGGTAAAAGACTGGTTTCTAAACAAGTGGCCTCTGAAATTTCTAAATTAACTGTAATGGAAGCAATAGCTCCAATTAGCCTGGGGTGGAAAGAGGACCAGGAACAAGTGGTGTTAAACAATGTTACATATAATGAGACAGAAATAGTGGGTAACGAGAATCCTATGAAGGTACTGAAGGATGAAGCTGACAAGCAGGTTATCGGGGATCAACAGGAGAATGAGACCAGTGGTGTTTCAGTTATTTCATTAAATAATGCGACTAATGATGATAAGGCTGAAATCCCTACTAAGTCAAAGAGGCTAAGAAAAGCTCCAATTGCAAGATCAAAGGATTTTTTATGGTAACACCAGGACCAGTTAGTTTAGGCAATGAAGCTAACCTCAAAATATTTGCCCAAAATATTAGAGGCCTGGGCAATAAAATTGATGAATTGGTTATTAATTGGGTAAAGGATCCTCCTCATATACTTTGCCTGTCTGAACATCATTTATCAACAGAAGTTATTCAGGGTATTATTATTGACATTTATAATTTGGGTGCATATTACTGTAGGAAACTCACCAAATATGGTGGGGGTATGTATATTTCTTCGTAAATCTTATCAGTTCATAAATGTGAACCTGAATAGTCACTGTACAGAACAGGATATAGGGATATGTGCAATAAGATTGGTACATAGTCCCTTAAATTTTTGCGTTCCGTCAATATATAGATCCCCGACAGGAAATTTTGATACCTTTATGGAAAAACTAGAAGAAATACTAAACCTATTATTTTTAAATCAGCTTAATTTAATTATATGTGGAGATTTTAATGTAAATTTCATGACAGATAACACTAAAAAAATATCAAATTATTTCCCTCTTAAAGATGTATAACTTAGACTACATAGTAAATTTCCCAACTCGAATAAATGATTATACTAAACTAAACTCCGTGGCCTTAGTCCGCACGCGAACTATACCGACAGAGCGGCCGCCGCCGGTCGGCGAAAAATGATTATACAGAAACATCAATTGATGACAAATGTCTGGAAAGAAGTAAAAACGTAAACTTTATTATTGAACCGTATTACAATGGATTATTTGATCACGACGCTCAAATGCTCAAACTCTATATCCCCTCACATAAATCTTTTAAACCTGGATTGGCTAGAACTGGTAGGAAGTACGATGACTCCTCTATAAGTGAATTTAAAATGAACTTAAGCTATGAAAACTGGAAAAATGTTTTTAATTCCGCTAGTGATAATGGCGTAAATGTTATATTTAATAATTTTTTGAATACGTATTTAAGGATATTTTATTACAGTTTTCCTCTACATAAATTTTTGGTCGGAAATAAGTGTAAAGGGTGGCTCACAAAAGGTATATTAATTTCATGTAGACACAAGAAACATTTATATCTACTTTGTAGGATGTCTAATAACATTGTTTTAAAAAATTTTTATAAAAAATACTGTAAAATCTTAACTAGCACTATTAGGTTAGCAAAGAAATTACATTACAATGAATTAATATCTCAATCAGAAAATAAAACAAAAACAGCCTGGAGTATAATTAAATCTTTAACTAATAAACGAGCAGATAGTAGTGAGGAACCTATGTT
>Ga0123354_10018682_pt1 | contig 10876 bp, 7 predicted proteins | sample TergutLab28metaG_2_FD_97872 | JGI IMG/M metagenome (GOLD analysis project Ga0123354, IMG submission 97872) | Labiotermes labralis P4 segment gut microbial communities from Petit-Saut dam, French Guiana - Lab288 P4 | ecosystem: Host-associated > Arthropoda: Insects > Digestive system > Gut ... | reverse complement strand
TCTATATAATTACAGTGATTATGTGTACTGGCAATATGTTTCTAGGCTTGTTTGTCGATATGTGTATACACTGGAATGATTTGGGTCACGTCATGACGAACCTTCGTATGTTAACTGGGATGATTAGTGTTCTGTGGATTTATTTATCCTGCAGGTAAATAACAAAACTGGCCAACACAATTATAATTTCACGAGTGCCTTTATAATGCATACAGCATCAGTTTTAGGTGAAAATTTATTATTTAGGTTACATAAATTTAAAAATTTGTGGCTTAATACTGTGTGAAACAGTCAAATAATCCCATTTATTCTACTTTTTTGCCGGTTCCTTGCAGTAATGTAATAACAAAACAAAATTCTAAGAAATTAATGATATATATAACTGACGACATATAAAACCTACACACATCAGGTTAAGAAAGAACTTAGTAGAGGAGTGTGTTAATTTAACTGTCAATTTTGATCCTTGGCTCTTATGTACTGCTATGAAAATAAACGTGTCCTTTATGGGTTGTACGAATTTACTATTTGACAACAGTGACGAATTTTTCGTTCCTGTGTTAGTTACTGCGAATGAACGATTAGAAATGATTATTCTACACACCATAGAAACTAGTAAGAAATTGAATTTCGGAAAATTAACTTTAAGAAATTTATTTCTCATAATTTAGCAAGAGCTTTGTTCTGTCGTTCGACAAATAAATATTCAACATTTCCATATAAAGTTTCTCAAAATTTTCTAGCATTATATATTTGCTACTTCTTTCCGTCCTCGTGAACAGTCATCAGAATTTCTATAAAATGTATTTTACAGTAAGGATGTAAGCTTGAATATCAATATGCACTACTTTGGGAGCTCTCCATTTCTTACTGTTACGATTTTTGCTCCAAACATTAGTGATTATTTTACAGTAGATATTCATTATTTTAAAGATTATAAATTAAAAAATAAAAATTTTCAATATTTAGGGTACAGTTATATGTATCCCTCTTCTAAATGTTTTAAAGTCTGCTGGGAGCAAATTTAACAAACATCATAATAATATGATTCATTCTTTGCTTTTATTTTTGTATTTGTGATGTAATTTCTTTTCATAGCAGGTATACATTCTGGACCTGACAGAACAGATGCCTGGAATGTTTTATTTGGAAAATATTTACTCTTTTTTAATTATTTTTCTTTAAAATCATGATTCATTTCAATCAAATAACGTTTCCTTTTTGCTATTTCCTATGCTTTTGAAAGTTTAAATCATATCTTTCTAAAGGTAATCCCATAATCGTATAATAAATTCGATTGATGTTTGTTAAAATATTTTGTTTCGTGTTTTGAAATACATTTTTGGATATGTTTTCAAGTACATATTGGAGTTTACTATGATTAGAGAAACAAACCCTGTTAGCTAAAAAGAAAATTCGTCAGAAGGCTCAGAAAAATAAAAACAATGGCTGAAAACACACAATTCTCACCGCTTTCATCTTTGAACGACAGAACTTTTAACAAAATTAAGACCAATCCAAACAAATGGACAACAATAAATTGATAAAATTTCATTTCAAGGATTCACGTTTATAATTAATAAAAATATTTAATACAAAGGCAAAAACAGAATAAAAAATATTGTACTATATTTTATTTGATTGTCAAGTTTTACAAGTAAATTTTCAGCTGTGTTTACGATATTTCCCCTATTTTAAAAATTTGTATACACAACATGATTACGGTCCAAGGGGAAGGAAACATGTAGCCTACATATAAAAATATGAATTAAATAGCTGTATTTGATGGTGTTTGACTATTTTTTAGTTAGTAAAAAAAATGACATTTGTCTGTTTGTTACTACAAAGCTTTCTTTTCGCTAACATATTATGCTGATATGGTTTGTGGCAGATGGCGACAAAAACGTATTGAACGTGCGATGGACCTAACAGACAGCTTCACGTGGGAAGATCTGCCGACCAGAGACGCTGACACCGGACACTTGACAGCGGCAGGATGGATCCCGCTCATTCCGAAGTTCGCTATTCGTATAGCTTGTTCGATATTAGTCTTTCATTGTGTCCAGTCAACAATACGCATCGTGACAAATCATGAAACACTCTTCAATACTTGGTATCCTTTCGACTGGACTGTTTCACCCTTCTATGAACTGGTTAACATCTCACAGGTAGCAATTCCTGTTCGTTACAAAAATAAAAATTTCCCTCGAAACGGTTCTTATATTATTTTAAGTTTAACCGTTTTAGTTAAACTGTAAGTTACTTTCTTTATTGTTTATCCACAATGTTGTTGATTAGGACCTGGAAGGAATTTCTAATATATATCTTTCTTGTTTGTCGTTGTCCTATTTAAATTTTGGTTTGAAGGGCAGGAGGAAACAATGAAAATCCTTGGTGTAGCAGGAGTCATGAATAGTACGAGCTGAATAAAATTGAATATTGCTACCTCAGTAAAAACTGTTGGTTTTAAATGCGGTTTTAATTTCTGATTTCATAGAGAAAACCCACTAATTATATTGATTCAGACAGATGTGACAAATAAATATCATGCATTAAATCAAGACATCGCAGAACATGTAATATAATGTCTTTCAAAAAGAAATACGACACTAGCATTGCATGTTTCACGATAATTTTCTCACACTATCCCTAACATTGAAACTCCCTTCCATTTGAACAGCCAGTTCCACATCGAACATCACGGGATCTTTCTACCAAATTGCTAAAGTAGGCAAGTAATTTAAACAGGGAGACCGCAGTGACGTTCTTGATCAAGGCGATACTATTTGTTTGTAACAAAAGTGTCTGCAGTTTATTAGTTCCTTTAGTATTACAAGTAAACGTTTGTAAATATCAGGCACTATTGGACTAATATATGTGGATTGTGACAAATTATGTCCTGCTGGCTGCTCGTCAGAACGTAGAATTGTTACAATTATTATAAAAAATTAAATAACAAAAATAATGACACGTTTTGCAGTAGGTTGAATTACGAAAGGAAACTCTGATTCATGCACTGTATCCAGGAATAGAATATTTAAACACAGTGTCCTCCTATATAAATAAAATCATTAATACAAAGGCTTCAATTCTAATTTAAGTAGCCCGCGGTGTTTCAAATTATTGTTTCTTACATCAATGTACACTTTGTTATATTTCACACAACATGTAGTGCCTTGAGAGATGATTGAATGTAGCTAAATTTTATAAGTACCGGGAGAAAGAAGGATGTCACAAAATATTTATCGCCTGTTCCATATACAGTGCAGATACCTCCGAATGCATCTCATTAAAAAATAAAAGCTGTTATTCATGGTTGAAAACTGACATCACATAAGACAAACCACAAGATGAAACTCAGAGCAGAATTTTTCACAAAATATATTATTACTACCGTGGCAATGGTGAGTCTGAAATTAGTTTCATCATCATCAATCATAAACGACCTCATTTCATGACAAATCTCAGTGTTTCTATTAACCTCTTCACAGAGTTTTGCACCGTTACCGTCAATCGCTCTATTCTTCGGTTTCCCCTCTCTGTGTACGATTTTGATAGCCGTGGCCTGTGCTCAGCTCCAAAAGTTGAAAGCAGCCATACTAGATATCAGACAGCAACATATCCCGTCTCATCACGTGCAAGAAGATGAACAAGTTCATGCAACTGCAAAATGTAACTTGCAAGCAAAGTTAAACGCGTGCATTCGACACCATCAGGAAATAATGGGGTAAGTTTGTAATTAACTACCTGTGAGTATTATATTCACGAGACTGCAAGTACGAAAAGTATATTTAGAGCGTCGTCTGACAAAAAGTGCTATAAAATCAGTCCCTCTGAAAATATTTTCTGACAACTACATCCAACATAGGCAATAGTAATAATTTAAAAATTTTAAGAAACCAGTCACTTATATCTTCCAGTATTTTCAATATACCTCTACTATTCACTCACAGGTACATGCAACAACTGGAAGATGCACAGAATATCGGTCTTTGTGGACACTTTCTGATTTCACTGGCTGACATGTGCTTCGCTGCGTTTTCTGTAGTTACGGTACAGTATAAAATATATTAGAGCCTGTATCATTAGAAAGAATAGTATTGTGAAATGTGAGGCTGTTTGTTCAGGTAGATTTGCACCCACAAGCTGCCTCCATCCTCAGGGTAGAACATCTCAATATTATCTTCAGGGAAGACGGTGACAACTGCATATCGCAATCAGCAAAATAGAAATTTCAGTATCAAATTGCTCGAGAAATTAATTGCGCTCAATACCACTGGTAAGTTTTTCTATTTTTAAGTTTGGAAAATTCATCGACTGTAGAAAGTCATCTTCAGGCCAGTAGTATAGAATATATAAAAGGAACTGTTTATAACTTTATTGCAGTCTTAATTATGATTTGAATGCCAGGGTTCGATAATATACATCTTCCTCTGTCAAAACAAATTTATTAAAGACAAGTTTTAAATACTAGGAGTTTAAAATATTTAAATGACTGTTGAAATTTTCTTGAATTTTACTGCTATATCTTTAGTTAGCAGATGAGTTCAGAACTTAGGTTGCGTAGAATGTTTCGCAGGTCTAATTTATTATGTGGATTGTATGTCTGGGTTTATATTTTAATATTTTTATTCTTCCTTTTAAAATTAAAATTTATTACCTGAGTTTTCTTCAAGTGTTAACTTTTTGTTATTTATGCACATTTTTTTTTTCAAACTTTATAATGTACAAATGGTGTTGATATTGGTGTCCAGATAGTCCTGGGGCTTGTAGGTGTTGCTTGTACAGATGTTCGGATGATACTATCAATAAGAAGCGTGATATTTATATAAAATTTTGATGACAATATTTCATTTAACAAATTTTAAATTGTACAACCAATTTATGGATTCTCTTTTCTGTACCAGAAATTTTATCAACAATTTTGTGCTTTTTCAATTTCCCAATATAAAGAGTATTTTTCGACGTTGGGTATATTTATTCCTTAATGATTTGTCTGCAATATTCCTCTTGTGTATTCTTTAATGTGTTATGTATAATGTATGCATTGTTATTTTACCTACCATAAAATATGACAAATATAAAGAAACAAATTACACATTCTTACATCCCAGAAAATTGTAAATACCGTCACAGCTTGTCAATTTTATCATCCTTGTGTCACAACGTTTAACTATGACATTGTGTAGAATTGAGAGCCACATTTTGTTACTGAAATTCCTTATCAGACCTTAATGGCATGCTCTAAAATATAAATACAACAGAGAAGAACCTATATTTTACATGATGAAACATTTCTACTTTGAGATCTACTATTTGGATGACAAGGAGCGTCCTATGTTTTCATTTCTTTTACTATCTTTCAGCACCGAGAATATGTGCAATGTACTTTGCCAAGTTCCATATAAAGTTATTTTAAATCATTTATTCAGAAAACATCTTTTATTATTTTTTAAATACGCACGACAATAGCAGACCTACAATCCTCTCTATCGCAGTAGGTCACATTGATTTGTTCTCAGAATTTCAGGGAAATTGTTTCATGGCGCATGCCGTACTCACTCAGACATTTTAAAATCGATAAGCCCCGTCTGGACTATTGATCATCCCGACTCAAAGATCTCTGCCTGACCTCACACAGCACCCAAAATAGACAAAATTCATGCCCCAAGTGGGATTCCAACTAGAAAACCCCCCAAGCCAGTGGCATCAAACCCAATTTTTAGGACACTGGGATAAATAATTTTCATGGGAACACTAGTAAAAAAATATTAAATTTGGTGAACACCCTACCTCTTGTAGTGTCATTATATTGCTTCATTTAACTATAACTGAAATTATGATATTAAACTGACTGATAAAAGAACATCAGATACTTCATGTTTAATAGACTTCTTTTTTGAAATTTTATCAAAACATACCTTCTGTGATGCAATTGTTTTAACAGTATTGCAGGTTTTTCAACGTTATGTATTATTTCAGCAATTTAATTATCTCTCACTTCAGCCACATGCAACGTAATGGGAAGACAGAGAAACGACTAAGCACTAAGGAAGGTGTAGGTGTAAATTAGAATTGCATTTCTCTCGTTAATGTTGACGTGGAAGGGACAATTCTGATGGAAAGCAAGGCCATGTTTGAGGGGATAAGAAAAAAACCAAAACAGCATGTATTGGAATTAAGAAAATACACATCGGTCGGTTGAACATCGTCTTCATAATAGTGAAGTCGGTGTATGGTGTGAGTGAAGTTATCGGAAAAGAAATTTGGACAAATATTTCTAATAAAACATAAATTTCCAAATTTACATAAATAAGCATAAAGAACTGACAAATTATTAGAAGGATATACTTCACTCAAAATAATGCAGACAATATACTGCAATTTAACATTCAGGCGCATTCGTGCAGTCATTGTTGAAGCGGAAAAGGGATATATTTTAAATATTCTGAATGTGAGTTTTTAGACGTAGGTATCAAACACGCCATGTGTATGTGTTATACATTCAATTGCTGCCTGTCCGTCTGTACTATATTTTTCAAATTATCTCAATCAGGACATAATTTTTTAAAAAATAATTGACCTAAAATGCATGCCTTGTTTTTTTATTCTAATTTATTTTCTGAAGCATTTCTCAATTTAAGATGAACAGATGGTAATATCACCATAAATTAACTTAGCTATTCTTGTAAAGCACTAAGTATTTTTGTTAAATTTTAATGAAACCTGAATATTCTTGATAGATTTTCAAAAAATACTGAAATAAAAATTTAATGAAAATCCGTCCTTTGTGGTTGGTGTTCCATGCGGACGGATATGACGAAGCTAATATTCATTTTTCGCAATTTTGTGAAACTGTCTAAAAATATCACGAATCACACGAAAACTCGGCCGCAGCTGGAAGGAACTGAAGGCAAGTTCGTCATGGATAGGTACTTGAGTCCTAATTTTCAACCTTCCAAGTTTGAAAACCGTAAGATTTTGGTCCCAACACTTAAAGATTATGTCACATTCCCAGAAGTCGTTCCAGATATTAATGAAGAAGTCCTTCGATAAGTGTATACTAATTTGCTTGTGGCATGTGAACGTTGCCCTCAAGGAGAGGAACATCACCAATACAATGTGACATAACGAAATATTGTCAGTGTAGTATCGAACAGTGGCAGAAAATACGTCTTTTTCGCTCTTAGTGGACAGGAACGCTCGCAATTTCACGATTACTGTAATGGATTTAATGGGCACCTTCCACCGGAATTGCGCTGGGCCATGTAATAAAGCAACAACAAAAATTAAATATTCATTCAGGCTAATATAATTTGACTGAATTACTTTTATGTAAGAATGTTTTAATAATTGTATTTTCTTCTTTGCACATTGCTATTGTTTTGCATTATTGATCCAGGCTTGGGGAGACTACGCAGATATGAGTCAAGGAGTGGCAGTTTATGTGACATTGGCCTGTAACGTGTTTCCGATTTGCTGGTTTGGAACACAACTGACACAGCAAGTAAGAGTGAATGGTACTATGAAAATAATAATAATAATAATAATAATAACAATAATAATAATTATTATTATTATTATTATTATTATTATTATTATACTTACAACTACATATGGAGAATGCGGTTACTTCCAGCAGATTGGGAACTTAGAGCTTCTTTCATTTGTGTATGCTGTTCTGTACATTCTGGCCTCCTTGTTTCAAAATACATAAGATAATTCAAAACGTGTTAATTATATAAATTATGAATATTATTTTGAACTTTATATTCACTGCATAGGAACAATTTATCTCATTAGCCTTTAAACTTCTTCTTCGCCAGAAATACAAATTAATATTTCCAGCTTATAATAATATCCTACACGTCAGGGTTACAAAATATAAAAAAAGATATGCATTTTATTAAAAACCAAGTTCTTTTATTTGAATTAGGTTTGTACAAATTTTTGAAAGCAACCAGAAAACATGAAATTGTCCATTTCTTATCACAAATGTTAAGCGTAAAAGCATAATTTGTGTAACTTTACACGCAATTATTACTAGTTGGTGAAGCGTAAAATACTTTGTGTTTAGACATTATTTCGATTTCAATAATTCTAGCAAAATCATATTTTCTTTCCATAATACCTTTGGTGATGATGCGATGGTGACCTCAAAATTTAAGGTTCTTAAAGCTTGTGGATGACGATCTTATGAACTAGGTGACATCAAGACCAAGAACGTTACAACCGCATGTAATGGAAACTACAGAAGTAAGAAGAGATATCTCGAAAATTGAAAAGTTTTTAATTTGCCACAAATTTTCTGACAAACTGCTGATTTCCCTTTCAAAAATCTATAACCCACACAGCTTCAAGTGGGAAGCATTAACGTAGTGTATGTGTGTTACATCCACCATTAGCAGGTTGCATTGAACAGAAGGAATCTTCATGAATGTGTGAACAGTGCGGCTGTACCATGTGTTTGCTGTCATCTTTTGAGTAATACCAAACCCTCAGAGAATTATGACTGAAGGGCAGTATATTTCAACAGACAGGTTCTAGAGATATTTTGTTTTAGTGGATAATTTTTCTGTCTGAAATTTTGTGTTTTATATTTTCACCAAAATTATCTGTAACCCCCTTGTGCTAGAAACTATTTGACAGCTAGTTAATTGCAAAATAAAATCAGGTATAGGGAATTTGTTAAAATTCTGGACTAATATTTTGTCAAAACTTAATAAAACATATATACAAAATAATTGTTGGATGAGAAGTTTTAATGAATAATGGATTGGATATGATAAAATGCTTAAGCAAAAATCGAGATGACAATTTGTTTGTGGGAAAGACGTATATTCAGAAAATCCTAAAGGACGATATGAGATAAAATAAAGTTGCCCATTACATGTCAAGAAGAAACAGAAATGAGGCAAAGAAATATATCTAACCATTTTAAACCCGGTCGCTGGATAATTATGAGTGGTCAGTGCCCTGTTCCAGGCTTTTTAAAACGGAGAAAAGACACAGTCCCCTAAGAAGGGATAAATGACACAATGTTATAATTCAAGTCCAAAAGATTCTACATTTGAATAATTCACGAAAAATAAGTTCTTTAACACTGAATATATGGAAAATACTTAGTATGATTCAGTATGATGCCGCCATGCTATGACACATAATCAATGTAACAGGGATAAAAAATATCAGTTAGAAGTCCCAGGACCAAAGAGGACGCTTCAAAAAGACCTAAAACTTTCATTTTGAAATGTTTCAGGCAGACAGAGTGAGAGACGCGGCATTCGGGTGCGACTGGGTGGGAACTCCTATCCCATTTCAGCGATGTCTCATGTTCATCATCGCTACAGCTTACAAGGAGTTCCAACTGACAGCGGGAAAGTTTGTTCCGGTGTCAAATTTGACTATGAAAAATGTAGGTAAATAAATATTCTTCCTCCGCGTTGAAGGTTCTCTATCATACTCAGACACACTACATTCGGTAGGACTCCTCTCGACAAGCGATCAGGCCGACGCAAAGAGCTCTACCTAATAACACGCAACACTCACAAGACAGACTTTCATGACTCCGGTGGAATTCCAACCCCCCATCACAGCAAGAGAACTTACGTATACCCGGGCTTTAGACCGCGCTGCAACCGGGGTTTACTCGACTGTAATGCAAATGATATCTTATAATATAAAGTTACTAAATTATGTCGAGTGATTTTAAATGAAAAATATTATAAAATGCCAATAAAGTACACAATTAAAAATATATTTATTAACCATCTAACATATTTCGGTGTACTGTCATTTGTCCTCAAATCCCTGATGATGTTGGACCGGCGAAGAATTTGTGATCGTTGATGTATAAGTATGTCCAATTTTTTGTAATTTAAAATATTATATTAAATGGAGTGCATTTGTAAAAGAATGATTTTGTTTACGCCACGGCCAGTATAAGGGGAGTACAGCCGGACAGATGAGAGGGACGCCAAAACATAACGAAAACTAAGAAATCACTGGAAAATGGGAAACATTGTACGAGCAAACTCGGTTTTCCACATACGAAAGCTCCTATCCGAAATTTATCCGGAATTTTGGCACTCACTGTCATAAATACTGCCAACCCTCTCTTAGTCGGGTTTAAAGAATATAATTTGAAAAGTGCTATAACAAATTAGCCCGTTCGAGCGCCAAATTAAAACCCTCCCGAGGGGCTTCAATATATATCTAGTCGACTCTGGTTACGTCACAAATCTTCGGATTGCCTTTCTAGCTATACAACTCAACTTCTTCGTGAATGATACTAAGATGGATTCAGTTGACTTTATTATTAAGTATATAAATTTTGTAACATGTTTTCTTTTGGGTAATTCCCCGGCGTCAAATGCCAATAGCCGACGTTTCGGAACCATCTATCAATTCCATCTTCATAGGCAGGTGGATGAAGTATGATAAGAGATGGGATGTGTGGTGTATTTATACCTGACAGGGTTCTGGCAGGCTGGTGGAGGAGCCAATGGAAGGCGAGTGACCGGGAGTGGGCGGGTAAGTGCACAACAGGTTGTGGAAAGGGGCAGGTGCGAGTAGGGTGGGATCACTGTAGTGTACTCGGCGGATGCCTCCTTTCCTTGAGTTTGTGTAGCAGCGGCTTCCAGGATCTTCTGAGGTTGAAACCTCCATCTCTGTTGATGTTATTAGGATGCATCTCTATTTCGATGGCTTCTCTGATAAGACGATCCATGTAGCCAGTTTTAGAGGAGAGGATTTTAGTATCCTGTAATCTGACGATGTGGTCATGATTGAGACTATGTTCGGCAACCGCTGATTTATCGGGTTGAACCAGTCTCACGTGTCTTTCGTGTTCTTTAATGCGGAGCTGGATGGACCG
>Ga0123354_10018681_pt1 | contig 10877 bp, 5 predicted proteins | sample TergutLab28metaG_2_FD_97872 | JGI IMG/M metagenome (GOLD analysis project Ga0123354, IMG submission 97872) | Labiotermes labralis P4 segment gut microbial communities from Petit-Saut dam, French Guiana - Lab288 P4 | ecosystem: Host-associated > Arthropoda: Insects > Digestive system > Gut ... | reverse complement strand
CTCCTGAAGATGGACGTATTAACGTCTGAAACATGTTGAGCAATATATAATGAAGCAAGTGTCATCTAGTTGGTCAACCTTTATTCAAATATCAAGATGATGCACGGTCCAATACGCATAAAATTTCCTTCATATTAGTATAGAAGGAACTTTGTGGAAGAAAAGTAGGAAAACTAATGAAAAACGTGATTTTCTGCGTACGTATTTCGCAAAGTACAGTAGTGGCCTGTGATTCACTTACTGGATCATTAACGGTGGAATGTATGCGTGTATGCTTGTATGTTTGTATGTTTGTAGTTCCACGCGAGGTTACTAAATATTTAAAGCACAATGCCAGCTGCTACAACATATGAAATCTACCCACGCCCACACGGTATTTTTTCCAAATGGCTGTCTCTCAGAACAAATGACGAATATTATGTCATCACTAACCTTTTTTCTGTTTTTAATGGGGACGGAGTAAGTTGTCTTTGAAGTTGGAAAATATTTTTAATACATAATTAAATCAGTTTAAATTTCCACCTAACACACCCCTCAAAGCGTTATTAAAATTTCGTTACTTTGCAACCCTGCACGTGCAGAATTCAAAATTCAACCTAAATTCTGAATTGCCTTTCTTTGCTACATACTCCAACATTCCGCTCTCCGCTACACAAAGCTCTACGTAGCTGCCAGGTTACGTTTGATAGAAGGACGAGCGAGTACAACTTGCGAGGTTTAGAGCAGATAATTTTTTCCCCCTCGCAATAAACTTATCGCCCTTCACTAGACCCTTTCTTGGTCTTTTCCTTCCTATTCCAGGTATTTAGTCTTCAAAGATTATGTCTAATAATTTTTTCTATGTAAGTAGAAGACTATAATTCATTAACTGCATCGACTGGCTTGTGGCAAAACTTAAGACATAAAGAAGTTGGTAATGCTGATAGTATTGACGGAAGTGTGCCACATTTTATTTCTCCATAACAGCAAAAAAATTCCTTGAAGTTCAGAGCGGTTTGAGTAAGTTGAAGTAAGGAATGTCTGTTGTTGGGACTGTAACCGGAACAGGAAATGGCTGTGAAGAAAGGAGATGAGCTTGACACTGTGACCTGCCCTTTACGCCTTCTGACCCACAAAGGCTCTTTGTGGTTCTTTCAAATCCAACTCCTCTCTCTGTATGAATTCCGTCAGTCCGGTTCTGCCTTGTCTCCTGTGTCTGAGCAGTTGCATCACCACAACTGACGGACTTATCAGATATCTCATGCAGTGTCAATAGTTACTTCATCCGGTAAGTATAGCAGTCAGAATGGGAACAAATCACTGCCTCGGTGTGAAGGTTAGTGTTCAAATGAATTGATCTTAAAATGCCAAAACATGAAAGATGATTTAAAAGGATCTTAGAGTGTATGAACGTGAAGGATAATTTTTAATTGAAGTTTAGACTACCTGAATGTGACGGATAATATTTACACGAAGCTTAGAGTATTTCGATATGAAGGATAGTATTAAAAGGAATCTTCTATTATCTGAATGTGACATACAATACTGAAATGAATCGTAAAGTACCTAAATGTGACAGATATTATTAAAATTAATATTGTAGCACCTGAATGAGACAGATAATATTGAAGTGAATTTTAGAGTACCAAAGTGTACAGTTCATTCATTCATTCATTCATTCCGTAGTCTGTCTTGCTACAGATACATAGCCTCTTCCGTAGCGAGTTTTGCACCCAGAGCAATCTAGTGCTTTCTCCTTCAATTTCCAATATCCTCGCGTTTATCTAAGGCCATCTAGTATATGCTTACGTCTTCTTCTCCATCCTCCCATCACTTAATTTTTACCTCTATCTTTCCTTCAATCAGTAGTTTTAGAAGGCAGCTCCTTCGCAAGATGTGACCAGTCCATTTAGCTTTCCTCCTTTGTATTGTACTTTGGATGCTCTTCTCCTCCTTGACTCTTTGTAATAGGTCTTCATTTCACGCACGATAGTCCAACTGATCTTCACCATTCTTCTCCCGCACCACATTTAAAAACTTTCCTGGTATTTCTGATCTACTTTCCGGTGTCCAAGTTCAAGCACCATATAATATTTTGTTCCAAATAAGACACTTATTAGTCGCTTCCTTAAATTTAAGTCCAATTTCTTGATAAAAAGAGCCTTCTTTCTTCTTGAATGCAGGTTTTGCCTTGGCAATCCTGGATTTAATTTCATTTGTTCATCTTTGTATCATTCGTTATGATGCTGCCCAAATAGTTGAATAATTCCAGATTCTCTGGCTGTTTTGATCCACCATAATCTGTATTCGGGATGGTTGCTTTAAGATTCTCATTACATTAATTTTTTCCACATTCATTTCCATTCCTTAACATCTTGCAGTTTCAATTAGTCTTATCAGTCATTTCCTGTAGTACCATTTCTTCCTTAGCCAGCATCACAACGCAATTTGCCAATTGAAGTGTGAAGTATACTACTAAAATGAATCCGAGAATACGGAGCTTGGAAGGTGATATTGGTTCCAATGCAGATATTAAATATGAAATTGCTTAAACAAGAGTAGGGTAAAGTGGATGATATTCTCCAACGGAGAAAGCTTGTGTTTTGGAATTTATTCTGTCCCATTTTGTGCAATACCATGACCTTCGTACACATTTATTGCTAGGTCAGTAAAAATGTAATGTTCCAAAGTTTATTACATGGAACAAACTCGCTACACAGACATACAAATTAGTTGTATATGTATCCGGGTATTGGTACAGTATAAAGATGGGCTAAGGGCTGGACGACCGAAGAAATGGGGTTTGCTATCCGAAGAGGGTGGCGATTTTTGTCTTTGAATCTGAGTGGTGATGAGTTGCGAATTCTACCTAGCTTCATAATCCAGTGGCTACCGTGGGTTTTATTCTCGGGAGTAAGGGAGTCAGGGCATGATTCCATAAGATCGGCGCAAACCGAAATCCCTCCCCAACTGACAAGAAATCTGTCGCCCCTCTTATCTAAAATAGGCCAATTTATTTAAAACGTCGTCACAACTAATGGCGCGAAACTCTTCGACATGCGGACGAAAATATTTAAAGAGATCCAAAACGATTTTTTGTAGAGTTGTAGCCCCATACGCTTGATTGACAACAGCGTGCTCTCGCGAAGGACCAGGAAGCACATCATCACTCATCTGCTAACTCTACTGGAGGTTACAAATGGAGCTATGTCTCGACAGTCCCATTGTCCAATGGCGTGTAGTGACAGTCCACTAACTTTACAATGGTCAACATACGACACATGTGTCGAATGACAGGTGTTTGCTTTACTTAGGTCTGTATTTTATTTAGCGCACTATATTCATTTACGATCGGCCCTCCGCGACCAGTTTGATGTTATAACCACTAGTTTCTGTTAGACAGTTGTTAGAGATAATTTGTATAATAAAACAAAACGATTTCTAAAGGAAATTTATAGTTCGATTTAACAAATGCTAAATATGGTCAAAATCCGTTACCCAGGCTCGGAGTCGAATTATTGCGGCTGGAATGTGAACGGACAGCTTTCGCTTCTCCTGTATGCTCTGACTTTATGAAATAGAAGGAAACAATGTATTATTTTAACCATAAACTGCAATGTTATTGTAAATTCCTTACATATCTACGAGGTTTTGCGGAAACGGGTTGTGTTGCATTCGTTTCAGTGGAAGAAGAAGAAGGGAAGAGAATGAAGCGCGAAGCTTGATTGCAGCTTGCACCAGTGAGGAAAATACCCATGAATCTTAATAGTGACATAAAAGCAACATGGCGGCAGTGAGGAACGGGGCTCATTTGAATCCAAGGAGCATAAAGCTTTTATGAGCTGGCGTGAAACAAGAAACAATTCTCAAGACGCCACTTGGCTAACTTGCGTTATTAAATGTGACTTTCTAGGGACTTCAACGTCAGAAAATCGACAAATTGAAATAGATGTGGCACTTTTAGCCAGAATTCCTTATTTTGGAGAGAAATATTTGTTTAAATCATTACTAATCTCTTCCGACCTAACAAAGTTGAAAGACTCGTCCATTTTCATGAGAATTACTGTAAGCAATGTGCCACCAGAGGGAGCTTCAACTTTATGTAATATTGTGTTATATTTTACGTTGACATTAGTGTCCCAGACTATAAAATGTGGAAGGGTTGGATTGTTAATAGTGATACATTTGGAAGTGTCTAAAGGCAGAAGTCCTTTCCCAATCCAGTTATTTGCCTGAAGAAACTGAAGGGAAAAACAAAGTCAGGGCGGTCGGTGTTTCGGCCGATATTGAAATGTGGCAACTCCCGAATAAACGTCTGAAGCGTCGCCATTAAACGAGCCTCCTTGATACTTACACTTGTACGTTTTAACTTGCCCCGAGTCCAGTCCAGACCAAGTCACTGAAATGCTGCAAAATTAGACCTTCTGCTTCTGTACTGTCAGGTAGACTTTACTGATGCAGCGTGACGAAGATATAAGAAAATTCCATGCAAAAAGAAATAACTCTGCTTTTGTACCATTTTGGTGAGTTGTGCTAGGTTAGGTTAGATTAGGTTAGACTCGACTCGACTCGACTCGACTGCACGTGACCCATCAATGTGATATAAGCTTCGAAACCCGACAGGGGCCTGTATACACAGATGTACATCCAGATACAACGAAGGCACTATTCGGTATCTTGCTCTAGTGTCACAAGGCAAATATTTCTTTTCCTTTCTCATATGAACAAATGCAATTTGAAGTTCACGTCGTCCCTCCACATAAATAGCTGCATTGTTCTGTAAGTTCTTTTGTTTATTTTATGAAGCTTCTTTTAATTAGCTTTATTTTTATGCATTTTATTAAGAATTGTTTGGTACAACGAGCTTTCAGAAAATGCAATAAAACAGGATACCACTCTTTCACACCAACTTACGTCTGCATTCATAGGCTAATTTATGAATTACAGTGTAACTGCTAAACCATTAGTTTCCAAACCGCAGCCAGCCAGGTTTTATTACGCGGCCTGCGTCCATTTTTGTAAATCTTATAAGTGTAATACAAAAATTGCGAATAATATAGCGGTTAATTATACAACAGACTGTTATTTTTCCATATGCAGCCCGCGAACTAACCCATAGTAACTGGTGTAGGTCCTTTCCCCAGACAGCTTGGACGCCCATATTCAAGGAAAACACGACACATTGTTGATCAGGCCTGACCAAGACATCTCTTTTGCGACTAGTGTGACTGTCTTCTGTCGGATGAATGCTGTGAATTCCGAAATATTTAGCACACTCAAGAGGAAATAAACATGAATAGGGTGCTGGAGTTTCATTAAGGATAATAAGAGTTAAGTTACTGAACTTTGTGAAAAAATTCTTCTGAAATCCACCCTGCGTCGTTGACAGTTCTTTTAAAATGTATCGCTGGCACAAGAAATTGTAACTTAAGTAACGTCATCTATGTATTTCTAGCAAAGGATGTTGCAGTTGAAAATGGAATGTGACGGTTTTGTGTGTGTGTTTGTATGTTTTGTGTATCTCAGAAAGAGTTTTATTTCGGTTCAATCATAATCACTTCCTTTCAGTATAATTCTTTTAATTGAATATTTATTATTTCGAAAAATTCATATATTGAGAAGGCCGACATATAAGAAAGTAATATTATGTAGGTATATAATGCTGTAAAACAATAAAAGAATTCAAAATCTTCACACCAAAAAATCAGTAAATTATTCTACATTATTTCCAATGTAGCAAGAATATTTCATCTCAGTAATTAACCAACTTGATGCACAAACTTTTTGTGCATCAAGTTGGTTAATTACTGAGATAAATATGCTGAGATGCACGGCCAGTAAAACGTCAAATGAATATTTCAGTTTTATTGTATATATTTTTTTTGTTTATAACGGAATAAAATGCGGAGGAACATGAAGCTGAAACAGACGTTGTAGCCTCTGCTTTGTAAATGAAGAATAAAACTAGCATTTCATCGCCTTCGTCTGTAAATCTTGCAGTGGCTTACTGAGAAATCTTTTTAACTGACGTCTTTCTCTCTAACACAGAAGTATGTTTTCTTTTGTAACTTAATAATTTTCAGTAGTCTGTAACAGATCATCTGACGAACTGCTGCAGCACCGTGTCTGAAGAAGTCCTCGAACACCGCAAACAAACGTACTCACATGCCACTTCCAGAATCATATTTTCTTTCGATTTAAAAAGAGAAATTATTTCATAAATAGCAAGCTAACTAGCACTGTGTGCGAACAGCTTAAAGGAATTGGCACAATTTGCCTTAAACAGTTCATGAAATGAAGTGACTTCGGTTTATTCACTTAATGCTAAGATCACGTCTTTTGGGACGAGATTTCCTGCAGTTGGATAGGTATGAAGCTTTCGAATAAACACCTTTTATATATCTTGAGGGAATAATGAACGTAACATGCGAAATGGTTTTTAAATTACTAATCGTAACGTAATATTATTTATACATATTTTGTTACTAATTATGTACGTTATGCCTTCTAGGCCATGTTGAACGCATGGCCGAAGATAATAATGTGCAGAAGATCAAGAGATGGAAACCCATGTTTAAAAGACCAATTGGAAGACCTAAAACACTTTGGAAAGATGATGTTTTGGAAGATATAAAGAGCATGAACGCAAGCAATGGGAAGAAAGTAGTACAGAATAGAGACAGTTGGAAGAAAGTAGTTGAGCAAGCCAGAACCTTATACAGTTGTAGCGCTTTATAAGAAGAAGAAGAAGAAGAAATGTTAAGTATCCAAACCCAGATGTTTACACTAGAAAATCAACACAGCAAAATTTTGTAACGAAACTGTACTGTATTATTTATATGAAGTACGTAACCTTTCCCATGATACAGACGGTGTAGTAAAAATAAACGCAAGGCTTGCAGGCGATTTAATGTCTTTTTTTCGAAAATGGAATGTTTTTATAATTTGTTCGCCTAAATATTTTAATCATTTATGTCACGTATAAATAAGACGGAATATTGCTTAATATTACAAGTGAACATGAGAAGTGTTGCAATCAAAAAAGATTTAAAGATTGAGAACTGTGCGTGGTAGAAATGCTGAATATACAGGAAAATTCAAATCAGGTATTCCCTTACAAAACACATTAAAAAGAATGAGCTGCTATTCTATTTCCTACACCTCATTTCCGTTTTGTCTATCAAAAACACAAAAAATGAAACAGTGACCACTTTATTTTGCACTGATGTGTATTGTGTGTACTCCAGTCGCATTAATGAAGACAGACGATTCTTCTTGCTTCTAAGTTAAAAAAAAACAGTACGTGGTACAGCCCTTTGGATAGTTGCCACTGAAAGTTTCGGTTTAAATTCTCCAGAAATATAGGAGAAGAATTTTGAGAGTCACTTTCATGTGAGTGTTACATACATAAATAAAGAGATGGAAGTATTAGCCGTATGTAGAAGAAATATTTCAGCTCCTTCAGTAATTACTGAAGTTCTTCCTCTATTATTAACTAACCCAAGGAACACAAAAATTTAGGCCATATTCCTAATTAATCTGTACTGCTACACCTGGCTGTTTCTATGAATTCATGTTTTACGTCTGTATGATTGCTGACCTAGGCCACTTGCACGATTTCAGGCTTCCGCCGCGAAATAGCTGAGAACTACGCTCTTCTTGGTTGTTACGTAACGAGTAGTGGTAATTCCTTACCAACATTTCGAGAAGACCTATAGGTCCCATCTTCAAGAGTCAATAAACCAAAAGGATTCTTGATATTTGAGCTTGGAACCGATAGGTTGTCCCAAACGTCCTTAAGGAATTATCACTACTCGCTGCGTAGTAGCTCAGAAGAGCACAGGCTACTTGGAACTGCCTGTTAGCAATCTGTCGACAGTTCACTTGTAAAAAGGAAACATAATTTTCCCCGTTGTTTTATATGGGTGGGAAAGTAAGAATCCAGCCCAATGTTAAGAATATTTCGACACTTTTGATATAAATTTATAAAACAGGATACGGTTTGTAATCTTCCAGAAAAGATAGATTCCAATAAAAGGGGGTGATAACTGTAATTATGAACGTGTATTTTCACAAAATGCGATGAATTGCTTGAACATTTAAATCACTCCAGCTTATTGAGAATTACTGTGCCCTATGTAGTGAGATAGTCGAAACACTTGAGAATAACTTTTACAAATAAACGTGGTAAAATGTGTTCTCTCTTCTATATATTTACGAAGTAAGCTCTTGGCGATTGGTTTCGATAAATAGTTGTTGTTGATAAACAAGTTAGGACAGATTTGTACTTTGTGGACCATGCTTTGTGGGATCACAAGCTACTCTTACGTGTTACTGTATGTACTGTATGCCGTACTGAGAAATATTTACTATAACGTTTAGGTCTTAATAATTCCATAACGTTAGTTGCTGTAGGAAAGGAGGTGAGAAGGGAATGTTAAGGTTTAATTTTAAGTGTGATGTAGTGGTACGGTCTTTTCGAACATGTACCGCAGTGTCTTTCATTTTTCTTTCTTATTCCGACCTCTTTCTACCTACTTATTATATGTAAAGGTAAAGCAGTCCCTTTACAGGCCTGGACAGGCCCAGAGGGCTCTTAGGAAGTTAAGGTTCTCAGATTTCGTGACAACGGCACAGGATGGTGGTAGGTTGTCAGCCTTACGCACCGGCCGCCTTTACCCCCAGGAAATACTCCTGGTACTAATTTCTGTTAGAAGCTGAGTCGACCCCAGTGCCATAGTGCGATCGGAAAAATTTTATGTCAATGAAAAATCCACTGACGCCAGCTGGAATCGAACCAGCGACCTTCCGATTTGTAGCACAGCACCTTAACCAATTATAGATGTAGAGGGTTACTGTTGCACGTGAACACACTAAGTGACACACATTCACACTAGGTTGAACGAAGGAATACCCGTCGCAGATACTACCTGACAAGACACAACACTCAAAAGAGACCTACATCCATGACCCTGGCGGGATTCGAACCAGCAATCCCATCAAACGAGCAGCCTCAGCCCCACGTCTTAGACCGCGCGGCCGCCGAGATCGGTCTTGAAATTTCTCTAATACCAAATTTCATCAGAAACTCTTAATTTGACAGACTAGTAACAGAGAAAACACACCCGTTTTGATTAATTTTACGTCACTCTTTAGAATAAGGCATATTCATTTTGAACTTTCTACTGATCGGGAGGTCTGAGAAGAGAACTCAATCCTAATTTCGGGTATTGCAAATTTTAAGTAAAATTACTTAGACTTGTATTCTTCATTCACATCCCATTATGTAGTTACTGCTGTCTTGACTATTCTTGAGTTAGGTTTAATTTAAGGAAGTAATGCGGTAGCGGATCTTCATCGGGTTTTCCCAGCAATTAATATGTTGGGGAACTGTAGATAAACCTTGTGAAGCGTTCAGACTTAATAACCTGTTGCGAAGTGAGATTCACCCTTGGTAATTTCTTTTGAAGCTAACAAACACAGGGAGACGTTGAACTGCACAGCAAGCGAATAAAACGCTTCGCAGGTTTGAGGGACTCGAAAGTATAATTGAGTACTGAAGAATCAACTGAAATACAAGGTTTCTCCTGTGTTTAAGGAAGTAAAACACGCTGAAGACATGGACCATTTGAGGGATGGAGCCACATGTTTTTATGTACCTGCTCGTATGACAGGTGTGTGAAAATGAAGTGTTGGAACTGGTTGAATCGTTCGTCGCCTTAAGCTGTAATAATATTCCTGAAAATTTCACAGAATTTTTCTACTCTTTCTTGTTCAAATTCTTTCCTTACTTAAGACTTAGTGTGGTGTACACCATAACGGGATGTTATATATGGAAGTTCCAAAGGTGTCATTTGGTTTTGATTTAGTTTACTTGTGTTCTAATGAGGGAGGAATGTAGGGTGATAGGTTGAGGGTGTTTGAGAATAGGGTGTTGAGGAGAACATTTGGGCCTAAGAGGGACGATGTGACAGGGGAGTGGCGAAAACTACATAATGAGGAGCTTAATGATTTCTAATCCTCAACCAATATTGTTCGGGTGATAAACTCGAGAAAAATTAAATAGGCGGGGCTTGTAGCGCGTATGGAGGAGAATAGAGGCGTATACAGGGTTTTGGTGGGGAAACCTGAGGGAATGAGACCACTTGGGAGACCCAGGCGTAGATGGCAGGATAATATTAAGCTGGATCTTTAGGAAGTGGTATGTGGGGGTATGGACTGGATTGAGGATAGGGACTGGTGGCGGGCACTTGTGAATGCGGTAATGAACCTTCGGATTTTACAAAATGCGGGGAATTTCTTGACTAGCTGAGAAACGGTTAGCTTCACAAGAAGGATTCTGCTGCATGAGGTGATTAAGTAAGTAAGCTACTTGTGTTCAGTCTACGGAATTTTGTTAGCAATTCTAATAGTAGGCACCGGAAATCTGTCTCGATTTGGAAGCACAAAATTAGAATTTACCCGACAATTTAATTAATTAATCAGGGCACAAGATTCATGCGAGTGTTCAGTTCCGGACCTTAGTCGTTTAAAATATGAAGGAGAATCCCTGGTACCCTTCTAATATGAATCTGAATGGTGACGTAGCCGGTTTGGGCGTGAAGGGGGAGTCAGTGTACGTAATGGCAGAACTGTACTGCAACATATAATTTCGTGCAGTATGGACACGTAACATACAATACCATTTACTGTATCAAGATAATGGACATGAAACAAAAATATGAAGGGTATATATATATATATATATATATATATAGATAGATAGATAGATATGTACATATATATACAGGGTGTCCCAGGAGGAAAGGACCTAACTTCGGGAGAGTGTTCCTTAGGTCAAACTATACCGATATAACCCAAAACACCTATATCCAAAGTTCAATGGTTACGGAGATATT
>Ga0123354_10018677_pt1 | contig 10878 bp, 19 predicted proteins | sample TergutLab28metaG_2_FD_97872 | JGI IMG/M metagenome (GOLD analysis project Ga0123354, IMG submission 97872) | Labiotermes labralis P4 segment gut microbial communities from Petit-Saut dam, French Guiana - Lab288 P4 | ecosystem: Host-associated > Arthropoda: Insects > Digestive system > Gut ... | reverse complement strand
GTGCGGGATCGGCGTCACGTCTTTAATCATCGTGACTTCGAGGCCCGCCGACTGGAGCGCCCTTATCGCGGCCTCGCGTCCGGAGCCCGGGCCTTTTACGAAGACTTCCACAGTCTTCAGGCCGTGCTCCATCGCGGCTTTCGCCGCCGTTTCCGCCGCTGTCTGCGCGGCAAAGGGAGTCGATTTTCTGCTGCCGCGAAAGCCCATGCCGCCTGCGGAAGCCCATGAGATCGCGTTGCCGTGCACGTCGGTCACGGTCACCATGGTATTGTTAAAGGACGACCTGATGTGGACCGCGCCTTTTTCAATATTCTTTCGTTCTCTGCGCCTGGTCCTGGTTTTTTTGCCTTTGGGTGCTGCCATTGTGCTGCTCCTCCCTTACTTCTTCTTATTCGCTATCGTGCGCTTGGGCCCCTTGCGGGTCCGGGCGTTCGTTTTGCTGCGCTGTCCGCGCACGGGGAGCCCGCGCCTGTGGCGCATCCCGCGATAGCTGCCTATCTCAGTCAGGCGTTTGATGTCAAGCGCGACGGTGCGGCGCAAGTCGCCCTCGACCATATAATTCTTGTCGATGCATTCACGGAGAGCGGCTTCTTCGGTCTCCGTCAGGTTTTTGACCCTTGTGTCGGGGTTTATCCCCGTCGCTTCAAGGATTTTTTTCGCGCTTGTCCTGCCGATCCCGAATACATAGGTCAGACCTATTTCTATTCGTTTGTCTTTAGGCAAATCTACGCCGGCAATACGTGCCATACTTTATGATCAGTCCTTCCTTTATATATTACCCTTGTCTCTGTTTGTGTTTGGGGTTGATGCAGATCACCATTACCCTGCCCCTGCGTTTGATGACTTTGCATTTTTCGCACATGGGCTTGACTGACGGCCTTACTTTCATGGAATTCTCCTCCTTGGTCTAATTACTTGCTGCGCCAGGTGATCCTGCCGCGCGACAGGTCGTACGGCGACATTTGCACCGTGACTTTGTCGCCCGGGAGGATACGGATAAAGTTCATTCTGAGTTTTCCGGAGATATGCGCTAAAATCGTGTGCCCGTTCCCGATGTCTACATGAAACATCGTGTTGGGCAGCGAGTCGACCACTATTCCTTCGAGCTCTATCATGTCGTCTTTCGCCATTCTTACATACCTCCTTCCTCTTTGAGGTCGGTTATCGCTCTCAAAAACCGCCTGAGTTCGTTATTCGTGACCCTCTCGTTGTCTTTCAGTTTGTCCGCGATCGGGCCTTCCGCTTTATCCTCCAGCTTCAGGTGCTTGTTCTTTTTCAGCTTCGGCTTTTCGATCCTCCGGCCCCTGCCGTCGGCGATCATGGAGTATTCGTCCTTCGTCCCGACGACGATGAAGCGCCTGCCCGCGTCCCTGCCGTTGAGTGAAACCACAATATCCGCTAAATCGATATTCATAGGACTCCCTCGTATACTGTGAGTATCTCCGGCTCGGTTTCGGTAATCAGTATCGTGTTTTCATAATGCGCCGAGTTCTTTCCGTCCACCGTGACGACCGTCCAGCCGTCGTCGAGGACATTGATTTCCGCCCGGCCTTCATTCACCATGGGCTCGATCGCCAGGGTCATCCCTTTTATCAGCCGAGGGTCCGGCCTTCTTCGGGGCGTCTCGACGTAATTCGGCACTTCGGGCGCCTCATGGAGCTTGGCGCCGACGCCGTGCCCGACATATTCCCGCACGACGGAGTATCCGTGTTCTTCGGCGCATCGCTGTATCGCCCTTGAGATATCCGAGACCCTGTACCCGACGCGCGCAAAACTCAGCGCTTCGAAGAAGCATTTTTTTGTGACTTTGACCAGCCTTTCCGCTTCCGGGGTACCGGCGCCGACAATGAAAGTCGCTGCGCAGTCGCCGATATATCCGTCTTTTTCAACGCCGATATCTATGCTGACGACGTCGCCGTTTATGAGCCTCCTGGACGAGGGCAGGCCGTGTATCACCTGTTCGTTTACGGATACGTTTATGCTTGCCGGATACCCCCTGTAGCCCAGAAACGCGGGCATGGCCCCCTGTGAGATGATGAAGTCATGCACCCTGTTGTTGATGCTCTTCGTCGTTGCGCCTACCGTCACCATTCTCCCGGCTACCTGCCGGGCTGCCGCGGCAATTTTTCCGGCGCGGCGCATCAGCTCGATTTCCCGCGTGCTTTTTCCTTTCAGCATTATTGTATTCCCAGGATTTGATGCACTGCGGCGGTTGTATCAGCGACGCTCGCGGCGCCTTTCACAGATTTCAGCTTTCCCTGCTTGCGATAGTATTCCTTGAGGGGCGCGGTTTCATTATGGTAGTTTACGAGCCTGTTGCGGATCGTATCCTCGCTGTCGTCTATCCTTATTATCAGCTCCGAGCCGCAGGAATCGCATATGCCCGGCGCCGATGGGGGTTTTGACGTCACGTGGTAGGTCATGCCGCAGTCCGGGCATGTCCGCCTGCCGCCGAGCCGCGCTTGTATCTCTTCGTCGGTCACTTCGATCGACAACACGACGTCGATCACGACGCCCTGCGCGTCGAGCGCTTGCGCCTGCGCGATAGTCCTGGGCATCCCGTCGAAGATATATCCGGTTTGGCAGTCTTTTTCTTCGAGCCTCTCCTTAACGATGCCGATTATGACGTCGTCCGGGACGAGGTCGCCCGCGTCCATGTACGACTTGGCTTTGAGCCCTACCGGCGTCGCGTTTTTGACAGCGCTGCGGAGGATGTCCCCTGTCGATATCTGCGGGACGCCAAGTTTTTTGACCAGCATTTCGGCTTGCGTGCCTTTGCCCGCTCCCGGCGGGCCGAGCAGGATGAGTTTCATAATTTACTCCTATCCCAAATTAAAGTGGACAAGTATTCTTACAGTATCTGGTAGGGCGGGGGCTTGCTCCCGCCGTCGTAGACGTTCGAGTGCTCCCTGCGGCGGGAGCAAGCCCCCGCCCTACCTACGTTTACGGTTCACCGATTTCAGATTTTGTGACTATTTCTGATCAAATATGGGTTCGAAGTCCTACCCCTTTTCTATTCCAAAAATCCTTTGTAGTGCCTCATCAGCAGTTGCGATTCGAGCTGCTTGATCGTCTCGAGCGCCACGCTGACCACGATGATGACGGACGTTCCGCCCAGCGCTATCCCTGAGCTGCGCGCCGTCGGCGAGAAGTAGCTGACTATCAGCGGCGTGATCGCGATAATAGCGAGGTATAGCGCGCCGAACAGCGTGATTTTAGTCAAAACCCTCTGGATGAACTCGCTTGTCGGTTTCCCGGCCCGGAAGCCGGGTATGAAACCGCCGTTTTTCTTTAAGTTGTTCGCTATTTCTATCGGGTTGAACTGCACCGTCGAATAGAAATACGAGAAGAATACGATAAGTATGAAGTACAGCACCATGTATGGCACGCCGTTCGTATCGAGGAATTGCATGAGCCAGCTATCCTGCCACCTCGGCACGAACACTACGATCGTAGGCATGATCGACGCTATCGACTGCGCGAAGATGACCGGGAGGACGCCCGACATGTTGACTTTCATCGGGAGGTGCGTGGACTGGCCGCCGTACATTTTCCTGCCGACGACCCGTTTGGAATACTGCACTGGTATTCGTCGTTCAGAGTTGTTGACGATTACGATAAGTATGATTATCGCCAGCGCGCCCAGCAGCATTATCGCATAGATCCAGATGTTTGACGGCGTGTTGATCGCGCCCTGGAACATCGCGTATATCTGGTTCGGGAACCTGGAGACGATGCTGACAAACAGGATGACGGAGATGCCATTGCCTATGCCGAACTCGGTGATCTGTTCGCCCATCCACATCAGCACCGCGCTGCCCGCCATGAACGTCGCGACGATAACGATCGGGGGCCAAATGCCAGTCGCGGTCGGGTCGAGCATGCTCCGGCCCTCGAAGCCGCGGTCGATCAGCGTGTAGTACGCGTATCCCTGGAGCGCCGCGATGCCAAGGGTCGAATACCTGGTGATTTTCTCGATCTTCTTCTTCCCCTCTTCGCCGCCGTCTTTCTGCATACGTTCAAGCGCGGGGATCGCAACCGTCAGCAGTTGCAATATGATCGAAGCGTTGATGTACGGCTGTATCGAAAGCGCGAATATCGACGCGCGTTCGAGCGCGGAGCCCGACATCGTGTTAATGAGCGCCAGTATAGTGTTGCCCATCTCCTGGCGGAACAGGGCGCTCAGCAGCTCCGTGTCGACGTACGGGACCGTCACTGCGTTCCCCAAACGGTACAGGAGTACCATAAACATCATGAAAAGCAGTTTTTTCCGTATCTCTTCTACTCTCCACGCATTGCGTAGCGTTGCAATCATATAACGACCATTCCTTTCGTATAACTTTCTTCACACTCCGTCCACCAAAAGGAATGGACGTTTTGTGCATCAACTCGCGGTTCCGCGAAGCGGGAGCGATTGGCACATTTATGTGATATTGCATGATTTATCATGCTATATCACCTCAGTCTTTCCGCCGGCTGCTTCTATCTTCAACTTAGCCGACTCTGAGAATGCCGACGCTTTGACCGTCAGCTTCCGTTCAATTAGGCCGTTTCCAAGGATTTTAAGCCCATGTTCGCACTTGCTCAGGACGCCTGATTCCAGCAGCTCATCGACGCCGACGGTCGCGCCGTCGGGAAATCTGTTGAGAGCCGCGACGTTGATCGCGGTCAGCGGTTTGGCAAAGATATTGTTGAAGCCTCTCTTGGGGATGCGCCGGGTCATCGGCATCTGCCCGCCTTCAAAGCCTATTCTGGTGCCGCCTCCGCTTCTGGAATTCTGCCCCTTGTGCCCGCGCCCAGCGGTTTTACCGTTGCCGGTCCCGTGGCCGCGGCCTTTGCGCTTGTTGGCGTGCGTCGCTCCTTTTGCGGGGGAAAGATCGTGAATGTACATGGATCACTTCCTCCTATTCTTCCGTAACCGCGATCAGATATCCGATCTGCGCGATTTTGCCCCGGGTCTGCGGGTTGTCCGGCTGGACGGTCTCGCTGCCCGGTTTTGTGAGCCCGAGGGATTTGGCGGTCGCGATGTGGGTATCGTGCCTGCCGTTCAGGCTCTTTACGAGCTTAATTCTCAAATCAGCCATGGTTGCCTCCTGCATATTGTAGGGGTTTCTTCTTGCGGGCGACCAACGGTCGCCTGTGACCGGGGACGGTCGCCCCTACGGTTGGGTTTATCCGATTACTATCCGATTATGTCTTCGACTGTTTTGCCTCTCGTCTTCGCCACCTGCGCCGCGTCGCGCAGGGACTTGAGCCCGACCATCGTCGCGGCGACGACGTTCTGCGGATTGTTCGAGCGCAGGCATTTGGTCCGGATGTCCGATATCCCCGCCGCCTCGACGACCGCGCGGACCGGGCCGCCGGCTATGACCCCGGTTCCGGGAGGCGCGGGTTTCAGGAGCACCCTGCCGGCGCCGTAAACGCCGATGACCTCGTGGGGGATCGTGCTCCCTGAAATCGTGATCGTAGTCACGTTCTTCTTAGCGTCCTCGATGCCTTTGCGGATAGCTTCCGACACCTCGCCCGCTTTGCCGAGCCCGAACCCGACCCTGCCGGCGCCGTCGCCCACGACGCACAGCGCCGCAAACTTGAATATGCGGCCGCCTTTCACCGTCTTGGACACGCGGTTGAGGGAAACGACTTTTTCCGTAAACTCTGACGGCGCTTCGTCTTTGCGGTTATCCCTTCTGTTGTCTCTTCTGCCACTGAAAGCCATATTGATTCCTCCTGAGCGGGTAAATTTACCCGATGTATAGGCCTTGCCGGGAACGGCTGCTTTCCCGTCCTAGAATGTCAGCCCGCCCTCGCGGGCGGCTTCCGCAAGTTCTTTGACCCGGCCATGGTATATGTATCCGCCGCGGTCGAACACAACCGTTTCGATCCCTTTTTTCAAGGAACGCTCCGCGACCATCTTTCCGACCTTTTTTGCGGCTTCTTTGTTGGCCCCGGAGCCTTCAAAGTCCTTTTCCACGGACGACGCCGAGCACAGGGTCACCCCCCTGGTGTCGTCGATGACCTGGGCGTATATATGTTTTTCGCTGCGGAAGACGTTGAGCCTGGGGCGCTCCGGCGTACCGGATATCTTGCTCCTTACTCTCCTATGGCGCTTTTTGCGCTGCGCGTTTGTGTCAGGTCTTTTTATCATTTACGCACACCTTCCTTTATTTCGCACCGGTCTTGCCTTCTTTGCGGCGAACGACCTCGTTTGCGTACTTGACGCCTTTGCCTTTATACGGTTCGGGCGGTCTTTTCTTTCTGATGTCGGCAGCGAACTGCCCGACCTCCTGCTTGTCTATGCCGCTTATGACCACCCTGTTCGGCGCGGGTACGTCTATTGTTATGCTGTCGGTATCCTCCACGACCACCTGATGGGAGAAGCCGAGGTTCATGACAAGCCTCTTCCCTTCTTTGGTCGCCCTGAACCCGACGCCGCTGATTTCCAGTTCTTTCTTGAAACCGTCCGTCACGCCGACCACCATGTTGTTGACCAGCGAACGCGAAAGCCCGTGCAGGCTGCGGTGCCTCGGCGCGTCCGACGACCGGGTGACATTTATGATCGCGCCGTCTACGTCAAGGCCGATTTCCGGGGCGATCGCCCGGGTCAGCACCCCCTTCGGGCCCTTTACGGTGATGACGTTCGTTTCCGACACGTCGATATCGACGCCTGCCGGTATGGTTATCGGGACTCTTCCTATTCTAGACATGCTCCCTCTCCCCCTTACCAGATAAACGCCAGGACTTCGCCGCCGACATTAGCCTCTCTGGCTTTCTTGTCGGTCATGACGCCCTTGGATGTTGAAATGATCGCGACGCCCAGCCCCCGGAGTACATAGGGCAGTTCGTCCGCGCCGGCGTACACGCGCAGGCCGGGTTTTGATACCCGGCGCAGGCCGGCGATGGCTTTGTCCGACCCGTTGTATTTGAGCGTCACTTTGATAACGCCCTGCACACCGTCGTTGATGAGCTGAAAGTTCTTGATGTAACCCTCTTGCAGCAGTATCTCCGCTATCGCCTTTTTCATGTTTGACGCGGGGATGTCTACTGTCGCATGCTTCGCCGAACTCGCGTTCCTGATGCGCGTAAGCATATCGGCAATGGGGTCTGTAATTTGCATGTTGCTTTCCTCCTTATGTAGAGTTACAGGCGAAGGCCTGTTTTCGCGCCGAAGGTATCAGTACAATTCATAATTCATGATTCATAATTACGAAAGCAACTGACCGTTCAGCGTCGAGATTTGCGTATTGTCAGCGCATGGCGGGATAACTTACCAGGACGCTTTCCTTACGCCGGGGATCTGGCCTTTGTAGGCCAGGTTGCGGAAGCAGATGCGGCAGACCCCGTAATCGCGCAAATACGCGTGCGGGCGGCCGCAGATCTTGCAGCGGTTATATCGTCTTGATGAGAATTTGGCCTCTCTTTGTTGCTTAAGAATCATCGCTTTCTTCGCCATTTGAAAATAATCATCCCTTTCTGTCGAAAGTTGTTTAATCTTAATTCTGGATGAACGGGGCGCCCAGGCACGTCAGCAGTTCGCGGGCTTCCTCGTCGGTCTTCGCGGTGGTGCATATCACGATGTCCATGCCCCTGATCTTCTCGATCTTGTCGTAGTCGATCTCCGGGAAAACGAGCTGCTCTTTCAAGCCCAGCGCGTAGTTGCCGCGCCCGTCGAACGAGTTCCCGCTGATGCCCCGGAAGTCGCGGACGCGCGGCAGAGCGACGTTTAGCAGCCTGTCCAGGAACTCCCACATCTTGTCCTGCCTCAGCGTCACTTTCACGCCGACCGGCATGCCGGTGCGGAGCTTGAAGTTCGCGACCGACCTTTTTGCCCTCGTCACGACGGCTTTTTGCCCGGTGATCGTCGAGATGTCCCGAACGACCGCCTCTATCGCCTTGACGTTGTCGCGGGCGTCGCCGCAGCCGACGTTGACGACTATCTTCTCGACCCTCGGGACCTGCATGATGCTCTTGTAACTGAATTTCTTCATCAGCGCCGGAGCAGCTTCTTCCTGGTACTTTTTCTTCATTCTGGTCATTTGATTACAGCCGCCCCTTTCCTATATTTCAGCGCCGCACTTTTTACAGACGCGAACTTTTATGCCTTTATCGTTGACTTTATGCGCCGGCTTCGTCGGTTTGTCGCATTTCGGGCAGACGCGCATGACTTTGCTTGCGTAGATCGGCGTCTCTTTGGTGATGATGCCGCCCGGTTCGCCTTGTTTTCGAGGCTTCTGATGCCTCTTCGCGACATTGACGCCCTGTACGATGACTGTGCCGCTCTTCGGGTCGGCGCTCATGACCTTGCCTTCTTTGCCCCTGTCCCTGCCGGACAGGACTATTATGGTGTCGTTTGTTTTAACGTGCATCTAAAGCTTCCCCCCTTAAATCACTTCGGGCGCCAGCGAAAGGATCTTCATGTATTCCTTGTCGCGGAGCTCGCGGGCAACGGGGCCGAATATACGCGTCCCTCTGGGGTTTTTGTCCTCCCTTATGAGGACCGCGGCGTTCTCGTCGAAACGCACATATGTGCCGTCCGCGCGGTGGACGCCTTTTGCCGTGCGGACGATCACCGCCCGTACGACTTCGCCTTTCTTTACCGCGCTGCCCGGGGCTGCTTTGCGGACCGACGCGACTATGACGTCGCCGACGCTGCCGTATTTCCTGCCGGAGCCGCCCAGTACGCGGATACATTTGATTTCCTTGGCGCCCGTATTGTCGGCAACCTTCAGAAAAGTCTCCTGCTGAATCATAGCTATTACCATTCCCTTCTATGAAAGGTCAATTTTCCGCGGTCAAATCCGATATGCGAAATGCGATTTGCAAATTGCGATTTACAGATTACGGATTTGTGTTACTTCGCCTTTTCGAGGATTTCGGCGAGCCTCCAGCGTTTATCCTTCGACAGCGGGCGGGTTTCCATTACGCGGACCCTGTCCCCTATGCCGCACTCGTTGTTCTCGTCGTGCGCCTTGAGCTTGTATGTCCTCTTTATGATTTTCTTGTAAAGCGGGTGCGGTTTGCGGTCCTCGACCGCGACTACTATCGTCTTGTCCATTTTGTCGGATATGACTTTTCCGACCCTGCTTTTCCGCCTGGAAGTCCTATTCTCGCTCATATACCTTAACCTCCCGCCCGCTCGATCTGTTTCTGGCGAATAACTGTCTTGACTCGGGCAATATCTTTTCTGACCTGGGATATCCGTAAGGGGTTGTCAAGCTGATTGGTCGCGTGCTGCATCCTTAAGAAGAAAAGGTCTTTCTTTAGTCCGGTCAACTGTTCCTCGAGCTCATCGGTGCTGAGCATTACTACCTCGCTTGCCTTCATCTTATTCACCACCTGTCTCTATAGGGACGTCCGGGGCTGTTGCCTTTACGGCGTGCTTGGCCTCTGCTGCGGGCTCGGCCTCTGCTGCGGGCTCAACCTCTGCGGTGGGCTCAACCTCTGCGGCGGGCTCAACCTCTGCGGCGGGCTCGGCTTCTGCGGTGGGCTCGTCCCCTTCGTCTTCGCGCTTTATAAACTTGACCTTGCAGGGCAGCTTGTGCCCCGCCCGGCGCATCGCCTCGCGGGCGACTTCCTCAGTGACGCCGTCTATCTCGAACAGGACCCTGCCGGGCTTTACTACGGCCACCCAGTATTCGGGCGAACCTTTTCCCGAACCCATTCGGGTCTCGGCGGGTTTCGACGTCACCGGCTTGTCCGGGAAGATCTTGATCCAGACCTTGCCGCCGCGCTTTGAGTATCTTGTCATCGCGATACGTGCGGCTTCTATCTGATTTCCGGTTATCCACGCCGGCTCCAGCGCCTGCATGGCATACCGGCCGTATGTGATCGTGTTGCCGCGGGTCGCCTTGCCTTTCATGCGGCCCCTTTGCACCTTGCGGCGCTTGACTCTCTTAGGCGATATCATTAGCCCTGCCCCCCTTCTCTCGGAGCGTGGTCCCTCGGCGCGGAAGGCCTTCCGCCCTGGGACTGGCCGTAACCCTGGCCCTGATTCTGCTGCGGTCCGCGGTTGTATCCGCCGCCTCCGCCGCCTCCGCTGCCGCCGCCATATCCTCCGCCCTGCGGCCCGCGGTTGTACCCGCCGCCACCGCCGTATCCTCCGCCTTGCGGCCCGCGGTTATACCCGCCGCCGCTCCGCTCGCCGCCCCGGCCGTCCCTGTCGCCTCCGCGCTGCGGCCTGTCGCCGCGGTCGCGCCTGTCTCTCGGCGAGCGGGACGTGTCCATCGTCCTGGGCGACGTGCGCAGGGTCTGGCTCAGTATCTCGCCGTTATATACCCAGACTTTGACGCCGATGCGCCCGTATGTCGTCGCCGCTTCGGCAAAGCCGTATTCGATATCGGCCCTAAGCGTCTGCAGCGGGATCGTCCCTTCATGGTAGGTTTCGCTCCGCGCAATCTCGGCGCCGCCCAGGCGGCCCGATACCATTACCTTGATGCCCCGGACGCCGAGGCGCATGGCCCTGCTCATCGCGTTTTTCATCGCCCGGCGGAACCCGATCCGCTTTTCCAGCTTCGCCGCAATGCCTTCGGCGATGAGCTGCGCGTTCGTATCGGGGTTTTTGACCTCGACTATGGAGAGGGCCACCGGCTTGCCGATCCTTTTCTCGACGTCCAGGCGGAGCCTCTCGATTTCCTGCCCCCCCTTGCCGATGACGACCCCGGGGCGGGAGCAGTGGATGAATATCCGCACCTTCGCGTTGTCGCGCTCGATCTCGATCCTCGGGACCCCTGCCGAAAACAGCAGTTCCTTCAGGTACTTGCGGATATTATAGTCCTCGACGATCAGGTTCCCCACTTTGTCTGCACGCGCGTACCAGCGGGAGTCCCAATCCTTTATGACGCCAACTCTGAATCCGTGCGGGTTAACTTTCTGTCCCATTAT